>SL_3KL_010_SEDDRAFT_10001488_pt1 | contig 21292 bp, 20 predicted proteins | sample SodLakKL_010_SED_2_FD_10381 | JGI IMG/M metagenome (IMG submission 10381) | reverse complement strand
CCCCGAGGCCCAGCCCGCCCTGCTGACCCGATGCCGCGGGGCCGGAATGACCGGATCGCGCGAACGCCTCATCGGGCGTCGCGGACGCACCGGCCGATCCACCGGGCCGGGTCTCGGCCAAGAACGAGTGTATCGTCGAAAACAGGAAGTCATGAACCAGACGACTGTCACGGAACCGGACTTCGGTCTTTTGCGGATGAACATTGACGTCGACCCGACCCGGATCAATGTCAAGCTTGAGCACGAAGGCCGGATGGCGACCGTGAAACAGCACGTCCCGATAGGCCTGGCGAATGGCATGGGCCACCAGCCGGTCCTTGACCAGGCGGCCATTGACGAAAAAGAACTGCAAGTCGGCTTGACTGCGCGAGAAGTTCGGCCGGGCAATCCAGCCGGACAAACGCAAGCCGGCATGCTCGCGTTCAATGTTCAGCGATTGCTCGACAAACTCATTGCCGCACACCTCGCCCACCCGACGTTGTTCACCGGCCTGATCCGACACCGATGGCAGACGCCGAACCGCTCGCCCGTTGTTGATCAGTTCAAAGCCGATCCCCGGGCAGGCCAGGGCCATGCGCCGGACCAGTTCATCGATGTGGTTGTACTCGGTCCGTTCGGTACGCAGGAACTTGCGCCGGGCCGGGGTGTTGTAGAACAGGTCGCCGACCTCGATGACGGTCCCGGGCGGCATCCCTGACGGGGCCGGTTCGCCGACCTGCCCGCCTTCGGCCGTGACTTCGAAACCGCTGTCCTGGTCGGGCGGCCGCGAGGCCAGGCGGACCCGCGCCACCGAGGCAATCGAGGGCAGCGCCTCACCGCGAAACCCCAGACTCGCCACCCCTTCCAGATCCTCCAGGCAGGCGATCTTGCTGGTCGCATGGGCGCTCAAGGCCAGGATCAGTTCATCGCGTGCAATGCCGCGACCATCGTCACTGACCCGTATTCTGCGCGTCCCGCCCTGCTCCACTTCCACGCGGATCTTTCCAGCACCGGCATCAATGCTATTTTCGACCAGCTCCTTGACCACCGACGCCGGACGCTCAACCACTTCCCCCGCAGCGATCTGGTTGACTAGATGGACTGGAAGCTGACGGATGGACATGGGTGGTGGAGGTGGGTTGAGGAACGCGTCTGTCGGAGCATTTATGGTAACCCGGTTGGGGGGAAGCGGTTTCCGGTTTACGGTTTCCGTCTCCCATCTCCCGTCTCCCGTCTCCCGTTGGAGTCAGCTCCCGCCCGGAATCACCAGCACGGACCCGGGATGAATCACATCCCCATTGAGGTTGTTGGCCTCGCGCAGGCGTCCCACCGACACCTGGTAGCGTTGTGCGATAAGGCCCAGGGACTCGCCCCGTGACACGACATGGCGATCGCGCACACGGTTAGCCGCAAACCAGGTGCCTTGCGGCGCATTGCGCTCGAAATGACGCTGCACGCCGGCGGTAATGGCCTCGGCGACCTGGCGACGGTGGGTGGCATTATTGAGATTCTGCTCATCCTGCGGGTTGCTGATGAAGCCGACCTCGATCAGCACGCTCGGGACATCGGGCGAGCGCAGAACCACGAAGTTGGCGCGCTCGACTCGGCTGCGATGCCGTCGGCCGACGTGGCCGAGCTGATCGAGGATCTGCTCGGCGGCATCGTTGCTGTACTCCAGGGCAGCGCTTTGTGATAGATCGAGCAGCACGGAGTTGAGCATGTCATCGCCCCGGTCCAGCTTGACGCCACCGACCAGATCCGACTGGTTCTCGCTTTCGGCCAGCAGGCGGGCGGCCTCACTGGACGCGCCGCTTCGTGACAGCACATAGACCGAGCTGCCGCGCACGCGAAAATCCTGGAAGGCATCGGCATGCAGGGACACGAAAAGATCGGCCTTGGCCTTGCGAGCGCGATTGTAGCGCTCGTGCAGGGGCACAAAATAATCACCGGTGCGGATCAGGACCGCGCGCATACCGGGTTTGTCGTCGATATGCTTGGCCAACTCTCTGGCAATGGCCAGCGTCACCTCTTTTTCCTGGGTGCCGCTGGGACCGATTGCCCCCGGGTCTTCGCCGCCGTGTCCGGGATCAATGGCGACGATCATGTCACGCTCGCCCCGGGTGGCCTCGCGCACTACTTCGCGAACCCGCTCGGCCGGGCTCTGGGCATCTTCGGGGGTCAGATCAATGACAAGGCGATGGCCGTACTTGCCGGCCGGGTCGAGCAGAAAGCTTTGCGGTTTGGCGCCGGCCTCGAGATCAAAAACCACGCGCAAGTCCGTACCGTTGCGCACGCCATGACGCACACCCCGGATCACCCCGCCACGTTCGCTATCGAACGGCAACTCACCGGCCGTCGCGGCGCCATCGATGTCGACAACCACTCGGGCCGGATCATCCAGGGTGAACAATCGGTACTCGACACGCTGGTCGAGATCAAGTACGGCCCGGGTGCTGTCGGGACCCGCCCAGACGCGCAGATTCTCGATTTCGGCCGCCCAGGACAGCGAAACCCCGACCACCAGGACGGCAGCGAAGCAGATTTTGGCCTTGAGCATTGACATCAACGGCGTCCACCATGAACTGACCCGCTAACAATGATGCACTCAAATGATCAATATTTCAAGCTAAAACTGATAGATACAAGCATTTCCCAGAACCAGGGTTCAGTTCAGGCCGTAACTCTGAACTTACTCATCCCGTCCGGCCCAGCTCGCGGGAGCCGTGCTCCTCATCCCGGCTTTCCCCATCTCGCAATCCGAGCAGCACCTCAAGCTGTTCACTCTTCTCATTCGACAGAAGATCGGCCAGGGTGTATCGATTCAGAGTCGCCAGGAATTGTGCAAGCGCTTCACCAAGCATTCCCTTCAGTCGACAGGCCGGAGTGATCACGCATTGATTGTCGGAGCGGAAGCATTCGACCAGCCCCAGATCGGGCTCCATGACCCGAACCACTTCACCAATACGGATTTCGTCCGCTGCACTAGACAGGTTCAATCCGCCACCGACTCCGCGAACGGAACGCACGTAGCCACTGGCCGCCAGCCGCTGAACGACTTTCATCAGGTGGTTTCTCGAGATTCCATAGGCCTCTGAAATCTCCCGGATGGTGCTACGCTCGTCGGGCCTGAGACCCAGGTAAATCAGTACTCTGAGTGAATAGTCGGTGTAGTGGGTCACTCTCATGGTTCGTCTGTCAGCAGCCAGGCCGGGAACCGGATCGGATACTGAATGCCTCCGCTAGGTTTAGGATTCCGTCAACATCTGAACCGTTTTATAACGCAGGATCGACATCACTCACTTGAGCAGCGTCAATAAATGCATTCAAAAAAGTGTTTTTAGGACAATTGACCGATTTTAGTCAAGTGTTCTCAGCGGGCAGGCAAGAACTTGAGCGGATCCTCGGGCCGGCCATCACGGCGAATCTCGAAATGCAGGATTTCTTCATCGCGCTCGTTGCGACCCATTTCGGCAATCGCCTGGCCTGCCCGAACCCGGTCTCCCTCATTGACCAGACGACGCCGGTTATGCCCATAGGCAGACAACATGCTTTCCGAGTGCTTGATGATGATCAGGTCGCCATATCCGATCAGAGCGGCGCCACTGTAGACCACATCCCCCTCGGCGGCGGCGACCACGGTCTGTCCGGACTCACCGCCAATTCCGATCCCGCGCCGTGTCGCCGAGGGATCGAACGGCCGGGTGACTCGCCCTTCAGTCGGCCAGCGCCAATCCACACCGGCCACGCGCCGGGTCTCATCCGGATCGGCTGATTCGTCCGGCCTGGACTCCGGTTCCGGGGCCTTCGGTTGCGGGACTTCCTCCTTGGTTTCGGTTGGAGTGGTCTCGGCGACGCGCGGTGGAGCGCTCATGCGCAGCTCCTGACCCGGCCGGATGGTGTAGGGCTCATCAATATCATTCCAGTCGGCCACCTTTCGCCAATCCAGACCGAAGCGAAAGGCTATCGAGTAAAGGGTGTCTCCCCGACGCACTTCGTAAATGGGCGGGGGTGGTTGAACGGGCGGGCGGGTGTCCGTGGGCGGTGCCGGAACTCGCGGCTCATCGACCGGGTCCGGGCGCCAGGGGCCACAGGCGGTAACCAGCGCCATGGCCAACAGCACAAGCAGAAACATTCGAACTGGTGCGAGACCACATGGGCGCCTCGGAGACATCAGGTCACCCGACTCTACTCAAGGCCACCCAGCAGCGGCACGAACACCACAAGCCCAAGATCTTCACGTTCGAATCCCTTGTCCGTGCGCGTGGTACGAATCAGGCGCTGATGGCGCCCTTCCTGTTCGGGAGCCACAAGAACACCGCCAACCGCCAATTGTTCAAGCAGTGAATCCGGAATCAAGCCACCGGCCGTGACCAGGATGGCGTCGAAGGGCGCCTGGGTCGGCCAGCCGTTCAATCCATCGGCATGGCGAGTGTAAATGTTGTGCATCCCAAGACTGTGGAAACGCTGGCGCGCCAGGCGCACCAGCTCGCCGATCCGCTCGGTGCTGAAGACCTTGTCGGCCACGCGGCTCAGGATTGCGGCTTGGTAGCCTGAGCCCGTGCCGATCTCAAGCACCTTGGACAATCTGCCGTCACCAAGCACCGCCTGGGTCATCAGGGCCACCACGTAGGGTTGCGAGATGGTCTGTCCCCGACCAATGGGCAAGGCGGTATCTTCGTAGGCACGCGAAGAAAGCGCTTCATCGACAAACAGGTGACGCGGGGTCACCCTGATCGCCTCGAGTACCCGCTCGTCGCGTATACCCTTGGCGCGCAGGCGACTGACCAGGCGCTGGCGCGTGTTCTCCGAGGTCATGCCGATGCCCCGCTGGGCCGCAGGTGTCATTCCCTCCCCCCACTGGAATTTAGATGGTCGATCCAGTGACTGACCTGATCAAGCGCCTGATACCGGGTCAGGTCGACGTGAATGGGCGTCACCGAGACAAATCCCTGGCGGATTGCATTGAAGTCGGTGCCGGGGCCGTTGTCCTGCTCGCCGCCCGGCGGGCCGATCCAGTAGAAGCTGCGCCCGCGGGGGTCATTGAGCGGTATGACATCCTCGGATCGATGTCGGTGCCCAAGCCGAGTGGTTTCAAAGCCCCTGACCTCTTCCCAGGGCAAATCGGGTACGTTGACATTGAGAATCGTGTCCGCCGGCAGCGGTTCGGCGATCAGACGCTGCATCAGGATGCGCGCCACCCGGGCGGCGGTTTCGTAATAACTAGGGCCTTCGCGGCCGTAAACCAGAGACACGGCCATCGCCGGGAGACCGAGAAATCGACCCTCCATGGCCGCGGCCACTGTCCCGGAATAGAGCACATCATCGCCGAGATTGGCGCCGGCATTGATGCCGGAAACCACCATGTCCGGCTCCTCTTCGAGCAAGCCCGTGATGGCAATATGCACGCAATCGGTGGGTGTGCCGAATACCCGGTAGGCGCCGTCACTACGTCGGTCCACCCGAATCGGCTGATCCAGGGTCAGAGAGTTGCTGGCGCCCGATCGATCCCGATCCGGAGCAACCACGGTCACCTCTCCACACTCTGCAAGTCGCTCGGACAACAGGCGAATTCCCGGTGCGTACAGGCCATCGTCGTTGGATATGAGAATATGCATGCTTGAATGGTCCTCGGTCAGACGTCACTATAAATGCTTGCAAGCCGCTTCGGAGAGTTTTGATGGCCATCGACGATGACGAACGCGAACTGTTTCGCAGCTCGGTCGGTCCAGTGCGCCGAATTCAGGCAGAGCGCCGTCACCAGCCGCGACCGGCCGCTCGGCCCGTACCCGCGCAGCGTCAGGCCGACGAGACAGCCGTTCTGGACGAAATGGCCCATGGCCCGATCGATTTCGACCACATCGAATCCGGAGAGGAGCTGCAATGGCTTCGTCCGGGGATGCAGAAGCGAATTGTAAAGCGTTTGCGTCGTGGACACTGGCGTGTTCAGGATGAAATCGATCTTCACCAGATGAATACCGAGGCCGCTGCAAATTCGATCCGGACATTCATACGCCTGGCCGAGCGCGATGGCTTGAGCTGTGTCAAGATCATCCATGGCAAAGGCTTGAGGTCCGGGCCCGATGGCCCTCGCCTCAAGCGCCTGACGGCCCGATTGCTCAGCCGCATGAGCCCGGTTTGCGCATTTTCCTCTGCGCCCGCCCATGACGGCGGCACGGGTGCAGTCTATGTGCTGTTGAAACCCGGGCGTTGACTCGACATGGACGGTGCGATCGCTGCATTCCTTGTTCTCGGCCTGGTCGCACTATGGTGGTACTCGGCCATCCAGGCGCGCGACCTGGCGCGTGATGTCGCCCGGGATTTCTGCAAGCGCCAGGGCTGGCAGTTGCTCGATCAGACGGTCGCCTTGATTTCAATGCGCCCGATTCGGCACAACGACCGCATGAGCTGGAAACGTCGCTATCGTTTCGACTTCAGCCCGGATGGCGGGAAACGGCTCAGTGGCGAGTTGATGCTGATCGGCTACCGCCTGGAGACGATCTCCGCGGATCTGGAAAATGGGGGACGTCTGATTGAATGACTCTCGAGACGGGAGACGGGGAGGATTCAGGGGTCAGGGGTAAGTCTACTAAATCGAGGGCGGTGGATAACCTGAACCCTGAACCCTGAACCCTGAACCCTGAAACCTAAACCGGAACCCGGAAACCGTCAGTTCCCCTGCCCCCTACTTGACTACCTTCAGATTTGGCCGGCGCGGGTCGGAATCGTCTTCGGCGTCGCTCTTGCCATCGCCGGACTTGGATTCACGCCCCTCGGCCTGGCCGAGATCTTCTTCCTCGGGGAACATCATGCCGCGTCCGTTCTCACGGGCATAGACGGCCTGGACGGCCGGCATGGGAACACTGACGGCGCGGGACACGCCACCGAAACGGGCCACGAAAGTGATCAACTCGTTGTCCATGATCAGATCGCGGACGGCCTGGGGGCTGACATTGAGAATGACCTTGCCATCCTGCAACGCCTCGTTCGGCACCTCGACGCCATCCACACCGCCATCAACCAGCAGGTGAGGCGTCAATCCGGAATCAACGATCCATTCATGAACCGCTCGAACCAGGTACGGCCGACTCGAAACCATTTCGATCAATCCTTCTCGCGCAGCAGGCGTTCGACTTCGGTCAGGCTGCGCTGAAATGAATCGCGCTGGAACATTCGTTCCATGTAACGATTCAGATTCGGCGCAGAGCGCTGATCCAGGTTGATGTCATAGGAAGGAAGACGCCACAGCAGCGGAGCCAGCGCACAGTCAACCAGCGACAGCTCGTCATTGAGCAGATACGGGGTCAGTCCGAACAGATCATCGGATGCGGTCAGGCTGTCACGCAACTGCCCCCGGGCGGTGGCCACCTTTTTTTCTCCCCCCGAGGTCTCGATGATCTCGCCAGCTTCAATCCAGTCTCGATTCATTCGATACATGGCCAGCCTCAGCCGGGACCGCGAAACCGGATCAACCGGCATCAGCGGCGGGTGCGGATAGCGCTCGTCCAGGTACTCGGCCACCACCCACGTGCCATACAGCACCATGTCGCGATCAACCAGGGTCGGGGTCTCGCTGTACGGATTGAGGTCGGCAAGATCCGCAGTAGCTGCCCGATCCTGCTCAACGTGAATGATCTCGACGTTGATGCCTTTTTCGGCCAGAACGAATCGCACTCGGTGACAATTGAGGCAGTTCTCCGAAGAATACAATGCCATCATGTTCCAGTCCCTCTTTCCGTTATTGCGTTGTGTCGAACAGGCCGACGCGAAAAATCACTTCTTCACGTCCTTCCAGTACTCCTGGTACAGGAGCCAGGAGATGAAGGTGAACAAGGACAGGAACAAAAAGACCCAGATTCCCAGTCGCTTGCGTGTGAGCTGGGCGGGCTCAGAAATGTATTCCATGAATGCAACCAGGTCGCGAATGGCGCGATCATATTCGGTCGGCGACATTGCGCCGGGCTGATCGAGCTCCAGAGAGACCACCTCGGTGCGAACCTCACCGCCGGAGGCCTCGCGCTGCTCGGTCACCGCCCGTTGAATACCCTGCAACTCCCAGAGCACGTGCGGCATGGACGGATGTTCCAGGACCGTGTTGTTCCAGCCATCATCGGTCAGATAGAAGCTGCGCATGAAGGTGTAAATCCAGTCCGGACCACGAGATCGAGCCGTCAGGGTCAAATCCGGCGGAACCACGCCGAACCATTCCTCGGCATCCTCATCGCGCATCGCGGCCAGCAGGTAATCGGAGAGCTCCTGATCACCAAACGCCAGGTTTCCGAGCACCTCTTCCTCGCTCAGATCAAGATCATTGACCAGGTGCTGGTAACGCACGAACTCGGCCGAGTGGCAACTCATGCAGTAGTTGACGAACAGGGTCGCGCCACGCTGGACGGAGGCCTGGTCGAAGACATTGCTGCCAGCATGATCGAGGTCACCGTACTTGCCGGCGGCCTGAAGGCTCAACGATGCCAGCAAAAGCATCGCGCCCATGGAGACTATACGGTCAATCATCAGTGCGTCACTCGCTCAGGTACGGGTTTGGTCTTTTCAAAACGGGTCCAGATCGGCATCAGAATGAAAAAGGCGAAATAGAGAAACGTCCAGAACCTCAATTCGAACGTACTCGATTCCTGAGACAGGCCCAGCATGCCCAAGCGGATGAAAGCCACGGCGAAGATGAACAGCGCCAGCTTGGACATCCAGCTCCGATATCGGATGGACTTGACCGGACTGCGATCCAGCCAGGGCACCAGATAGAGAATCAATACCGCCGCTCCCATCAGGAGCACGCCCATCAGCTTGTCAGGCACGGCCTGCAGGATCGCGTAGAACGGTGTGAAGTACCACACCGGCGGAATATGATCAGGCGTGACCAGCGGATCGGCAGGAATGAAATTATCCGGCTTGAGGAAATAGCCACCGAACTCCGGTGCGAAAAAGATGATGAACGCGGCAATCAACAGGAAGAACGATGCGCCGAAGATATCCTTGACGGTGTAGTAGGGATGGAACGGGATGCCGTCACGCGGGCGACCATTCTCGTCCTTGTTGGCCTTGATCTCGATACCGTCGGGATTGTTGGAGCCGACTTCATGCAGGGCGGCCAGGTGAAGCACCACCAGCAGCAGCAGAACCATGGGCAAGGCCACCACGTGCAGGGCGAAGAACCGGTTCAAGGTGGCATCGGCGACAAAGTAATCGCCGCGAATCCACTCGACCAGCCCGTCACCGATGTAGGGCACGGCGCCAAACAGGGAAATGATGACCTGGGCGCCCCAGTAAGACATCTGGCCCCACGGCAACACATAGCCCATGAAGGATTCGGCCATCAGGACCAGGTAGATGGTCACACCCAGTATCCAGACCAGTTCACGCGGTTTCTGATACGAGCCATACATCAGGGCGCGGAACATGTGCAGGTAGACCACCACGAAAAACAGTGACGCGCCAGTCGAGTGCATGTACCGAATCAGCCAGCCCCACTCGACATCACGCATGATGTATTCGACCGAGGCAAACGCCAGTTCGGCGTCCGGCTTGTAATGCATGGTCAGAAAAATGCCGGTTACGATCTGGTTGACCAGCACCAGCAGCGACAACGAGCCGAAGAAGTACCACAGGTTGAAATTCTTGGGCGCGTAGTACTCGGTCAGGTGCTTGCGATTGAATTCGGCAATCGAGGAACGCTCATTGATCCAGTCATTGACCACTTCGAAGGGCCTGGAAAAATTGATTGCGGGCTTGGCCATGATCAGGCAGCTCCTTCTTCTGGATCCATTCCGATCATGACGTTGTCATCATCGATGAATGAATACGGGGGCACCAGCAGGTTGCGAATGGCCGGCACCCCGCGAAAAACCCGGCCGGCCAGGTCGAAAGTCGAGCGGTGGCACGGACAGAAGAATCCGCCCTTCCAATCCGAGTCGAAGGGCTGTGGTCCGATTTCCGGCACCACCTGCGGCACGCAGCCCAGATGGGTGCAGTGAACATTCAGCACCAGAATTTCAGGACGAATAGAGCGATGGACGTTGCGTGCATAGACCGGCTGTTGATCGGCAACCGAAGACTCGGGATCACGCAGACGCTCGGCCAGCCCGGGCAATTCCTCCAGCATGCGATCAGTCCGGCGCATGATGCCGATGGTCTGCCCACGCCACTGCACCCGGGTCAGCTGACCCGGCTCGAGGTTTCCGATATAGACTTCGACCGGCGCACCCACAATGCGCGCCTTGGAGCTGGGCTGCAGAGAGGAAAGAAATGGCCAGGCGGCAGCGCCGACGCCGGCCGCGCCGATCACGCCAGTGGTCGCCATCAGCAACCGGCGCCGACCCAGGTCGGTCTGCGGCTGGATGGAATCAAGTGATTCGGTTTCGGACATGAATTACTCCCGATCTAACGAGTCTAGTCCGGACAGCCAGTGGCTGATCGGCTTTCCGGATGGTTCTTGACGAATGGCCTCGAATTCGCCCGAAACAGGGCCGGAGCGGACCGGTTTGGCCAACCCCACTTCAGGCGCACATTGATGTTCAATCGGCTATTTTAGCGAAAAATTAAGGATAAGCACAATTATACTTGCCTGGAAATGAAGTTCGTCAATGCCCGAACCCCGGCCAGGCAGGCCCTCAAGCCCCTTATAATCGGCCCTGTACAGCTCGTCCACCCGGTCCAAGACCAACAGTTCCCGTCGTGAAGATTTTTCTCCAGTTCACCAGTCAGTTCGTTCTGCTCGGCTTGGCGATCGCCTTTGTCATCGTATTCTTTCGTCCCGACCTGCTGCCGGCGCTCGATCAGGCCCAGACGGCACCGGGTCCGACCTCCTACGCCGATGCCGTCAATCGGGCCGCACCATCGGTGGTCAGCATTTACACCCGCACCCTTGTCAGCCAGCGCATGGACTATCGCGGCCGTGACAGTGTCTTTCAGGCGCTCTATCGCGACCGGGTCATTACCCGTCCGCGCCGGGGGCTCGGCAGCGGTGTGATCCTGTCCGAGGATGGTCTGATCCTGACCACCCAGCACGTCATTTCGGATGTCGACGACATCATTGTCGCCCTGTGGGACGGCCGGGTCGCCGAAGCCACGGTCGTCGGCAGCGATCCCGGCACCGACCTGGCCGTTTTGAAGATCGAACTCGATGATCTGCCGGCTGCCCGCCTGGCCACCGAAACCCGGCTGCGCGCCGGTGATGTGGTCCTGGCCATTGGCAACGCCTTCGGCCTGAGCCACACGGTCACCATGGGCATTGTCAGCGCTACCGGCCGCGGACAGCTCAACCTGACCACATTCGAGGATTTCATTCAGACCGATGCCGCCATCAATGCCGGCAACAGCGGCGGCGCCCTGATCAATCCGGCCGGAGAAATCATCGGCATCAACAGCGCTTCCCTCAGCCAGTCCGTCGGCGCCCAGGGCATCAGCTTCGCCATTCCCGCTCCGCTGGCCCATCGCACCATGACCCAGATCATCGAGTACGGCCAGGTCCGGCGCGGCTGGATCGGCCTGGATCTGACCGATCTGACGTTTGCTCTGGAGCACCGGGGCGAACCCGTCACGGGGGCCAGGGTCTCGCGCGTCGACTATGGCGGGCCAGCCTGGCGGGCCGGCATGCAATCAGGTGACATTCTGGTGCAAGCTGATGATCAGCCCGTCAGTTCCGCGCGCGAGTTCATGCTGCGGGTCTCGGAGCTTGAGCCGGGCACCGAAATGGACCTGCTGATCTTTCGGGGCGGTGAAATGTTCACCACCACTGTCCGCCTGATTCAGCAGCCGCCGCTGGATTGAGCCGAACCCCGCGACCCGATCAGGCCTTTGGCAAGGTCACACCGCGCTGACCCATGTACTTGCCGGCCCGATCGGCATACGAGGTCTCGCAGGCCTCGTCGGATTCCAGAAACAGAAACTGCGCGACCCCCTCATTGGCATAAATGCGTGCCGGCAGCGGGGTGGTGTTGGAAAACTCCAGGGTGACATGGCCTTCCCACTCCGGCTCCAGCGGCGTCACATTGACAATGATGCCGCAACGGGCATAGGTCGACTTGCCCAGGCAAATGGTCAGCACGTTGCGCGGAATTCGAAAATACTCGACCGTGCGCGCCAGCGCGAACGAGTTGGGCGGGATGATGCAGGTCTCGCCAGTGAAATTGACAAAGCTGTTTTCATCAAAGTGTTTGGGATCGACGACAGCCGAGTTGATGTTGGTGAATATCTTGAATTCATCGGCGCAACGGCCGTCGTATCCGTAGCTGGAGGTCCCGTAGGACACCAGCTTGCGACCGTCATCAGCCTGTCTGATCTGCCCCGGTTCGAAAGGCTCGATCAGGCCATGGGTTTCGGCCATATGCCGAATCCAGCGGTCGGATTTGATGCTCAAGGGTCTGACTCCAGTATCTTGCGGGTGACAAGTGAGCCCGGATTATTGCAGATCGCTATTCGACAATCTTGATTTTCGGCATCCGGACGCGCTGATCGCGCGCCTGGAGTGACAGTCTCGCCGCCACGTTGCGCGCGACCTCGCGAAAGCGCATCGATACTGGATGATCGGGATCGCTGGCCACGATCGGCGCACCATCGTCGGTCGACCGGCCCAGCCCGGCATCCAGCGGAATCTGACCGATCAGCACCTGGCCGGTTTCGCGGGCAATACGCTCACCGCCTCCGGCTCCGAAAATGGCCTCTTCATGCCCGCACTGACTGCAGATGTGGGTGGACATGTTCTCCAGGATTCCGAGCGTGGGAATCTTGACCTTGTTGAACATCGCAACGGCCCGCCGCACATCGTCGACGGCAATTTCCTGCGGCGTGGTCACGGCCACCGCCCCGGCGACCGGAATGCGCTGGGCCAGGGTCAACTGAATGTCCCCCGTGCCCGGCGGCAGATCGACAACCAGGTAGTCCAGGCCATCCCAGAGCGTGTCGGAAACCAGCTGCTGCAGGGCCTGGGTCGCCATCGGGCCTCTCCAGATCATGGCCTGATCGGTGCGCACCAGTACACCGATAGACATGGCCTGCAAACCATGCGCCGACATCGGCACGATCTTGCGCTCTTCGGTGGTCTCGGGCATGCCCTCGAGCCCCAGCATGCGCGGCTGACTGGGACCGTAAATGTCGGCATCCAGCACCCCGACCCGCGCGCCCTCGGCCTGCAGGGCCAGGGCCAGATTGGCGGCCACCGTGGACTTGCCAACCCCGCCCTTGCCGGAGGCCACGGCAATGATATTGCGAACTCCCTTCAAAGGCTCGAGTCCCTCCTGAACGGTATGCCGCGGAATCTCCCAATCGATATCCACTGTCACTGCGGATACTTCATCCTGCGCCATCAAGGTGTCACGAACCAACTGGCCAAGTTGTTCGCGCCAACCTGCCGCCGGATAACCCAGCCGGATATCCACAGCCACCTTGCCGTCCTGCACGGCCAGGCCGCGCACGACATCACCCAGGGCTTGACCGCTGTGCGGGTCCTGCAGTGCGGCCACGATGGCCTTTAGATCGGATTCGAGTGTAGTACTCATGTCTTGCAGACTCTAACTTTGCAACTGAACAAGTCGATATTGTAACGGCACGGCATGATCATCTCATCGTGCGATAATGCGCCATCACCAGTCGAATCATTTCCCACTCACCATCATGACCGCCAAGCGACGCATCCTGGTTACCGCCGCCCTGCCCTATGCCAATGGCTCGATTCACCTAGGCCACATGCTCGAATACATCCAGACCGATATCTGGGCGCGCTTTCAGCGTGCCCGTGGTCACGAGGTCTGGTTCGCCTGGGCCGATGATGCCCACGGCACGCCGATCATGCTGCATGCCGAAAAGCACGGCATGAGCCCGGAGGCCCTGATCGAGCAGATGAATGCCGAGCACCAGCGCGATTTCGATGACTTCGGACTGTCCCACGACCACTTCTCCTCGACCCACACCGAGACCAATCGGGCCCTGGTCGAGCGCATCTGGTCACGACTCAAAGACAGCGGTGCGGTCAGCACCCGAACCATCGAGCAGTTCTTCGACCCCGAGCGCAAGATGTTTCTGCCCGACCGCTTCATTCGCGGCCATTGCCCGCGTTGCGGCGCCGAGGATCAGCACGGTGATTCCTGCGAGGTCTGCGGGGCGACCTATGACCCGACCGAACTGGTCGAACCGCGCTCGGCGCTGTCCGGCGCTACCCCGGTCATGAAGAAGACCGAGCATTACTTCATCACCCTGGAGCGCTTTCGCGACAGCCTGAAAAGCTGGGTGCGCTCGGGCGCATTGCAGGACGAGGTCGCCAACAAGCTCGAGGAATGGTTTGGCGAGCGCCTGCGCGACTGGGACGTGACCCGCGACGAGCCGTATTTCGGATTCGCCATTCCCGATGCACCCGGCAAGTACTTTTACGTCTGGCTGGACGCACCGGTCGGCTATCTGGCCAGCTTCAAGGAAATCTGCAAGCGTGAAGGCCTGGACTTCGAAGAGTGGCTCAAGCCCGACTCGCCAACCGAGATGCACCACTTCATCGGCAAGGACATCATCTACTTCCACTGCCTGTTCTGGCCGGCCATGCTCGAAGGCGCCAGGCTGCGCCGGCCGACCGCGGTCCATGCCCACGGATTCCTGACCGTCAACGGCGCCAAGATGTCGAAATCACGCGGCACTTTCATCAAGGCGCGCACCTGGCTGGATCACGTTCACCCCGACACCTTGCGGTACTACTTTGCCGCCAAGCTGGGCTCCGGGCTGGCCGACATCGATCTCAACCTGGACGATTTCCGTGCCCGGGTCAATGCCGACCTGGTCGGCAAGCTGGTCAACATCGCCAGTCGCTCGGCCGGGTTCATCCACAAATTCGGCCAGGGCCGGCTGGCCGCCGAACTGCCTGACCCTGCACTTTACCAGCGCTTTGTCGATGCCCATGAATCGATCGCCGCGGAGTTCGAGCAGCGTAACTATCACCAGGCCATACGCCGGATCATGGCCCTGGCAGACGAGGCCAACCGCTACATCGACGAACACAAGCCCTGGGTGCTGGCCAAGGAAGAAGGCCGCGAAGCCGAGGTGCTGGCCATCTGTACCCAGGGCATCAACATGTTCCGAGCCATGATGACCTGGCTGGCCCCGGTCATTCCTCAAACGGCCTCGGCCGCCGGCGAGTTTCTCAACACTTCGCTGGATGATTTCGACAGCATCACCCAACCGCTGCTCGACCATGACATCGAACGCTTCAAGCCGCTGCTCAAGCGTGTCGAACCCGAGCAGACCGAACGGGTCATCGAGGCCAGCCGTGAATCCCTGGAACAACAAGACACAGCGACCGTGAAAGAAGAATCAGAGGACAGTCCAACCATCGAGTTTGGCGATTTTGCCAAGGTCGATCTGCAGGTGGCGCGGATCGTGACCGCCGAGCACATCGAAGGTGCCGATAAACTGTTGCGCCTGACGCTGGATCTGGGCGGCAGCACCCGCCAGGTCATGGCCGGCATTCGCGGCCATTACGAACCGTCCGAACTGGAAGGACGCCTGACCGTGGTGGTCGCCAACCTGGCGCCACGCAAGATGCGCTTTGGCGTGTCCGAAGGCATGGTCCTGGCCGCCAGCGATGCCGATGGCCGGCCGTTCCTGTTGTCGCCGGACAGCGGCGCCCAGCCGGGCATGAAAGTCAGCTGAAGGACAGTCGACAGGCGAAAGAATGGACCTGGTCCTGATCATCGTCTCCGCGGCCCTGGTCAACAACTTCGTGTTGATCCAGTTCCTCGGACTGTGTCCGTTCATGGGGGTATCGTCCAACGTGGAATCTGCCGTGGGCATGTCACTGGCCACGGCGTTCGTTCTGACCCTGGCCACGGTGTCAAGTTATCTCCTGACCACCTATGTGCTGGCGCCGCTGGATCTGATGTACTTAACCACGGTGGCCTTCATCCTGGTGATTGCCGCACTGGTGCAGATGACCGAATTATTCATGCGCCACGCCGCCCCACTGCTGCACCGGGTGCTGGGCATCTACCTGCCGCTGATCACCAGCAACTGCGCCGTGCTGGGGGTGGCATTGTTGAACTTGCGCGAGCAACACAGCCTGGTCGAGTCAGCACTCTATGGTGTCGGCGCGGCCGCCGGATTCGGCATGGTCCTGATCGCCCTGGCCGCCGCCCGCGAACGCCTGGCCATGGCCGACGTGCCGGCCAGCTTCCGCGGTGCCCCCATCGGCCTGATCACTGCCGGCCTGATGGCGCTGGCTTTCATGGGCTTTACCGGCTTCGCGCGACTGTAGCCGCCTGTCGTCGTGGCTAAAATCTAAAGAAATCCTCGCGCAGAGACGCAGAGGCGCGGAGAAAACAAAGAATCTGTCTGAAGAGAGACACTGAGCAAAAGGCTTGTTTTTTCCTATCTTAGTTCTTTTTCTCTGCGCCTCAGCGCAGTTCGGAATCAAGGGGCGGATTGCCGCAGGCAAAAAGCCCCTTGATGGAGAACGTCTGCGCGTGCCTCCGCGCGAGAATTCTTTTGACTTTTCCTGACAAATATCGAATTCAGCACCACAGCTTTGAAATCGGAGTGTCGGGGCTGAAATGATGCGCGACCTGGGCCTGCAACAGTTCGGCCGAGGCCAGGGCGTCGGTGAAGGCATGGTGGGGCGCGTAATCGGGCAGGTGATAGCGGGCCCGGCTGGCGGCCAGGCGCAGCGAAACCGACTGCCCACCCATGAACTTCCGAAACCAGCGCACCGCTCGAGAGCGACCGACACCACGGTGCAGGCGGGCCTCGATTTCCATGGTATCGACGACCGGGAATTCCAGCGGTTCGCCCCAGCGCTCGGTGACCGCACGGCGCAGAAAACGTCGCTCGATACCGCGGTAATGCACCACCACCACCCGACCGGCCAGCGAGGCCAGTAACTCGGCCAGCACTTCTTCAAGGTCCGGTGCATCGCTGACCCTGGCGTGAGTGAGGCGGTGAATCATGACCGAACCGGTTGCAAGGTCGCGCCGGGGTCGCACCACCCAGTAGCGGCCTTGCCGACAGTGGATGCGCTCAAGTCGAAACGGCACCACACCGAGGCTGACAATGCCATGCTGATCGGGATCGAGCCCCGTGGTCTCCAGGTCCAGGGCAGCGAACGGAGTCTCGGCCAACGGTGTTTCGGGGGCTGCCGTGCCCTTGCTGTAGAAGTGTTGCAGAGCCGTATGACGACAGGCTTCGGCTCGGACCCGAAAGCGCGCCGGCCAGTCCGGCGCAATATGCGACCTCCGGGATCTCGATGGCCGCGAGCGCCGGGTGAATTTCATGGGCGATACCGGAACTTGAGGAAGTTCTGCGCGGTGCTGAGCACCTTGAAGGCATCCTTGAGACTGCGCCGATCCAGTGACGAAAGCAGATCGGGGTCGACATGATTGTTGGGCCGACGCCCTTCTTCGACCGCGATGGACTGGCGCCGGGCTCGAACGATGGCGATGAATTCCAGGGCATCGCGCAGATCATCGGCCATGCCGGAGGTCAGGAAACCGGCCGCGCGAACATCCTCGAGCCGACTGAATGAATTGCACGCCTGAGAGCCGGCCGCCAGCGCATGCACGCGAATGACATCGACCAGCGGAGCCGTACCACGGCCTTTCAGGTTTAGAGTGCGCTCATGCTTGCCGCTTTTTTCCAGCACGAAATCCTTGAAAAAGCCCAGCGGCGGCGTGCGTGACTGGGCGTTGGCCGCCATGCAACCAAGAAACTCTCGCGATTGGGCAGCCTGCTCGACCATTTCCGACCGGAGTTCATCGGCCATGCGAACATCTCCGGCGGCGCCGTCCAGATCGAAGAAAATCGAACTGTTGAGCAAAGCCTCGGACCGCGGCTTGACGATCCATTCGGCAAAGGTCTTTCTCCAGACCTGAAGCGGCTGGCGCCACTTCGAGTTGGTTGCCATGATGTCTCCGCTGCAATAGCGATAACCGATTTCTGCCAGGCCATCGCAGACGAAATGTGCCAGCGCTTCAAAGTAGGCGCCATGCTGATCCGGATCAAAATCGTCCGACAGGATCAGCGCATTGTCCTGATCACTATTGAGAAACTGTTCATCACGCGCCATCGAACCCAGCGCCAGCAGGCAGAACGGCACCGGCGCCTCGCCGAGTTGTTCCATGGCGAGTTCGATCAGGCGCTGCTTGAAACTGCGCCCGATCACGCTGATGGCGCTGCCGATCATGTGCGAGTTTGCGTCTTCATTGATCATGCGGACGAAACAACCCTCGACATCCGGCCACAGCGATTTCAGGCCCTCGACGCTTTCCTTCAGGAATATGTTGCGGACCACGAACAGGCTGTTCTGGGTTTCATGGCCAACCACATCGGCCAGATCGATCATCCCGACTGGTCGCATGCGATCCAGAACCGGAAGATGGTGAATATTGTTCTGCAGCATCGCCATCAGCGCTTCGAACAGGAAACTGTCCTTTTGAACGCTTGCGACATCCCTACTCATGACCTCGCCCACCGGGGTTTGCAGGTCCAGACCTTCGGCGACGACCCGGCGAGCCAGATCGCTGTGGGTCAGGATGCCGACCAGCTCGGGATGGCGCAGGTCGTTGGTCTCGCCCTTCCCCGAGGGATGACCGGCAATGACCATCACTGCAGAAATCCCCTCATCGACAAGACGTGCGGCGGCCTCCTGTACCGGCACATCGGCACTCACCAGTACCGGTCCACGGTGTACAAGACGTTCAACCCGGGTGGTCATCAATGGATTGGCCTGCTGGCGATTCGACCAGGCTTGACGCATCCGGGTACGATCCTCGACCTCGACAAAATCGGCAAATGCCTCCTGTTCGTCGAACAATCGAAAAAATCGCGATTCGGGAATGAAATAAATCAGAGTATCTTCCAGCGCATGAACCGGAAACCGTGCCTGCTTGCCGGTCATCAGCGCCAGTTGGCCGAAAATCTCCCCCTCACCCAGCCGGTTATACAGCTCGCCGTCACGTCGGTAGATTTCCACTGATCCACTGCGAATGAAATACAAATCCTTGACTTCGTCCCCGAAGGACAGGATGGGTGAGCCGGCCCGAAAATAAGCCACCTCGACATCTCCAGCCACCTCCTGCACGCACTCATCCGACAACAGGCTGAAAGGAGGATGCTGGCGAAGATGCTCGAATATCTCGACCTGCTCGATTTCCATGCTGTCGACTCATCTCGGAACCGGCTTGATCGTAGCATCCTTGAACAATGCAAGAGTCCACTGCAGCAGCTCAAATGATAGTGATCCATGGCACAAAGTGTTCGAGTCCTCAGTGGCGAATAAAAAAACAATAAACTTCACTCGCGCGGAGACGCAGAGGCGCTGAGAAAACCACGAATAATCTTGTAGCACACTCTATAACTCTGCGTCTCTGCGTCTCTGCGCGAAAATTCTTTATCATTCACAGCCGTCATACTGCGCCCGAATCTAGGCTCAAAGATTTTGCGCAACTCTCTCAAGCCCGTATCATTGACCCAGTCCGAATCGAACCCGAATTCATTCCAATGCTTGCCGCCATTCTGACCCTGGCCGCCATGGTGGCGGTGATTGGCCTGGTGCTGTTGTGGCTGGGGCGGCGCTTCACGCCCGACCTGGAGAGTCTGGTCGAGCAGATCAATGCGCGCCTGCCGCAGACCCAGTGCGCCCAGTGCGGTTACCCGGGTTGTCGACCCTATGCCGAGGCGATTGCCGCCGGCGAGGCCGACATCAATCAGTGTCCGCCCGGCGGCGATGAGGGGGTGCGCGATCTGGCCGACTTGCTGGGGGTGGAACCCAAGCCTCTTGATGAAAGTCAAGGTGAACACAAGCCGCCGCTGGTGGCCATCATCGACGAAGACCGCTGCATAGGCTGCACGCTGTGTATTCAGGCCTGCCCCGTGGATGCCATCATCGGCGCGGCGCGCCAGATGCATACTGTACTAATGGACGAATGCACCGGCTGCGAGTTGTGCCTGCCGCCGTGCCCGGTCGACTGCATTGATCTGATCGAGCGCGAACGCCCACCCGTCTGGCCACGCCCGGAGCGCATTGACATCCGGGTGCGCGCGGCATGAGCACATCCCAAGCCGGGTATCGGCTGCATGGTTTTCCCGGTGGCCTGAAGATGCGCCACCACAAGCAGGTCTCTTGTCGGCAACCGCCGGCGGCGGCCGAAATCCCCGAGCGTTTGTACATCCCCATCGGTCAACACCAGGGCGAGGTCGGCATGCTCCGGGTCGAACCCGGCGAGCGTGTACTGAAGGGCCAGGCGCTGACCGCCAGCGAGGACGATTTCGTGGTCCCGGCGCACGCCTCGACCTCCGGGAACGTGGCCGGCGTGGTCGAGTGGCCGGCCAGTTGGCCGCCGGGCAGTTCACGGCGTTGCATCGAGCTGATCAGCGATGCTCGTGATGAATCGGTCGAACCGAATCCATTGCCCGACTGGCACACGCTTGATCCCGAAAACATCATCGACCACCTGCGCAGCATGGGGCTGGCCGGACTGGGTGGTGCGATGTTTCCGACTGCGGCCAAGTTGCGTGGCGACTGGAATGGAATCGACACCCTGATCCTCAACGGTGCCGAGTGCGAACCGTGGATCTCGTGCGATGAAATGCTGATGCGAACGCGCCCCGAGGCGATCATCGAGGGTGCGCGCATTCTGGCCCGGGCCGTCAGCGCCGGGCGCGTACTGATCGCCATCGAGGACCCGATGGACGAAGTCGGGGCCGCCCTGGAAACCATCCGTCGTGAAAATGACCCAGACAACAACATACAGATTGTCCGCATTCCGGCGGTCTACCCCGAAGGCGGCGAGCGCCAGCTTATCCAGACCCTGACCGGCCTGGAAGTACCGCACGATGGCTTGCCGCAGGATCTTGGCCTGGTCTGTCACAACGTGGCGACCGCGGCAGCGGCTTTCGATGCGGTTGAAACGGGTTTGGCGCTGACCGAGCGGCTGGTGACCGTGACCGGACCGGGCATCGCCGAGCCACGCAACTTCAGCGCCCGTATCGGCACCCGCATTGGTGAACTGGTCGCCCAGGCCGGTGGCTACACCGACCAGGCCACCCGGCTGGTGCTGGGCGGGCCCATGTCGGGGATTGCCCTGCCCACGGATGACATTCCGATCACCAAGGGCAGCAACTGTGTCCTGGCCCTGGAAGCCGATCAGGTCAGTCGCCCTCACCCCACCCTGCCCTGCATCAACTGCGGCGCATGCGTGGCCGTGTGTCCGGCCGGCCTGCTGCCACAACTGCTGTTCAAGGCCGTGGCCGCCGACCACGATGATGAGGCGGCCGAACTGAACCTGTTCGATTGCATCGAGTGCGGCTGTTGTGCCCAGGTCTGTCCCAGCCA
>SL_3KL_010_SEDDRAFT_10001487_pt1 | contig 21294 bp, 20 predicted proteins | sample SodLakKL_010_SED_2_FD_10381 | JGI IMG/M metagenome (IMG submission 10381) | reverse complement strand
TTGAGCTTGTTGATGGTCTCGATCATGTGCACCGGAATGCGGATGGTGCGCGCCTGGTCGGCAATCGAACGGGTGATGGCCTGGCGAATCCACCAGGTGGCATAGGTCGAGAACTTGTAACCGCGACGGTATTCGAACTTGTCGACCGCCTTCATCAGGCCGATATTGCCCTCCTGGATCAGGTCAAGGAACTGCAGGCCGCGATTGGTGTATTTCTTGGCAATCGAGATGACCAGCCGGAGGTTGGCCTCCACCATTTCCTTCTTGGCCCGCCGGGCCATCGCCTCACCGATCGACATCGAACGGTTGAGTTCACGCAACTCGGCAATGGTGATGCGCTGGGCCTTCTCGAACTTGGCCAGCCGACCCTGCAGGGCGGCAATGTCCTCGGCGTGTTCCTTGAGCGCTCGCGCCCACTTGGTCTGACGCCTGAGCAGGCCGGCCAGCCATTCCGGATCGGCCTCGTTGTCCTGAAAACTCTTGATGAATTCCTTGCGCGGCATGCCGGCCCGATCCACGCACAGGCGCATGATCTTGCGCTCGACGCCGCGAATGATGGCCACGTGGAAGCGCATCCGGTCAATCAGGTGATCAAACATGCGCGGCGGCAGCTTGAGACGCATGAACTGCTCGGAGATCTGGTCCTTGAGTTCATTGGTCTTCTTGCCGTTGGGACCGTAGCGGTCATAGAGCTTGATGAAGTGTTCCTGCAGGCGACCCAGTTCGTCAAAATACTGGATGACCTGCTCCGGGTCGGGCCCGGTGTTGACCGTCGGCGCGGGCTTGTCCTCGTCCTCGTCATCAAGCTCTTCCTGGAATTCGGCTTCCTCGGCAACCGCCGCTTCCATGGTGTCTTCGGAAATCAGGTCCATCTCTGCCAGCAGCGTCGGGTCGATGAAACCACTGACCAGTTCATTGAGTCGCTGATGACCGGCTTTCCAGGATTCGACTTCCTCGAGCAATTCGGTCACCGTGCCGGGGAAGCGCGACAGCGCCATGTTGACCTGATTGAGGCCATCCTCGATGCGCTTGGCAATGGAGATCTCGCCCTCGCGGGTCAACAGGTCGACCGAACCCATCTCGCGCATGTACATGCGCACCGGGTCGGTGGTTCGGCCCAGTTCGGACTCGACGGCCGCCAGGGCCGCCTCGGCCTCCTGTTGAGCGGTTTCGTCGTCAGCATCGGTGCTGGCGGCATCATTCAGGATCAATGCATCGGCATCTTCGGGCGCTTCCTCGAAGACCTTGATGCCCATGTCATTGATCATGTTGATGATATCTTCGATCTGCTCGGGATCGACGATGTCATCGGGCAGATGGTCATTGACCTGGGCGTAGGTCAACCACTGGCCTTGTTCACGGCCTTTCTCGATCAATTGCTTGAGCTGGGACGGTCGCGGTGCGTTTTCCATAGAATCTTGCTACTTTTTGTGATCACTCATCGCTGCGCAGGCTCAACAGCGTGCGTAGTTCATCAGTCCTTGCTTCGTCCAGCCCGCCTTCATTCATCTGGGCTTGCTGGAGCTCCCGAATCCGGGTCTTTATCTGTAAACGACGGATTCTGGCCATGGTTTGCGCCAGAACCCCCGGCATTTCCTCCTGATCGCTGCACACCTCGCGGGTCATCAGGTGCGCCAGCCAAGGGCCTTCCGGACGGTCACGCCACCGCTCCAGAAGCTTAGCCGATGTAACGTGGGGGCAATCGCGGCAAAAGTCAATCAACTCCGACAGGAAACTCAACCCCTTCATTTCCACATCCAGGTCCCTTAAAAAGACAGCCGGATCAGCCGTCAGTTCAGGACGTTGAACGATCAAGGCAACCGCGTATTGTACAGGGGTCAGAGAGCGATCACTGAATTGCTGTCGACGCACCTGTTTCGGCTCCGGAGCATGAGCCGCCGCCTGGCCGGTGTGACCGGCCAATCGCCGCAATTCGCTGCGCATCAGGTCGGCAAAGGCGCCGGCGGGCAGTTTCTTCAGATACGGCTCTGCAAGGGCCACCAGGCGCGCCCGGCCATCGATGGTGGACAAGTCGACACGCCGAGCCATTTGGTCGAAAAAGAACGTCGACAACGGACTGGCCTGGTCAATCAGCGATTGCAGGGCCTTGGCGCCCTTGCTTCGAACCAGGCTGTCCGGATCCTCTTCATCGGGCAGGAACAGAAACCGCAGCTCGCGGTTGTCCTTCATCAGTGACAGGGCCGCTTCCAGGCCTTTCCAGGCCGCCTGGCGACCGGCACGGTCGCCATCGAAACAGAACACCACAACCGGCGATGCCTTGAACAGGGCATCGAGATGATCCGCTGTCACCGCCGTACCCAGGGTCGCCACGACATCGGTGATGTCGTATTGGTGCAGTGCGGCGGCGTCCATGTAACCCTCGACCACCAGGATGCGCTCGGGCAGTCCGCCGCGCCGCACGTTGTACAGGCGATACAGTTCGCGGCCCTTGTGAAAGACCGGGGTTTCAGGGGAGTTCATGTACTTCGGCTCGCCCTGGCCGATGACCCGGCCACCGAAAGCGATCACCCGACCGCGCCGGTCATGAATCGGAAACATCACCCGGCCGCGGAACCGATCGGTGGCGCGAGAGTTCTTCAGAGAAATCAGTCCGGCCTGTTCCATTTCACTATCGGAAAACCCCAATCCGCGCAAGTGATCGCCGAGTCCCTGCCAGGAATCCGGGGCATAGCCAATGCCGAATTCATCGACGGTCGCCTTGTCGAAACCACGCCGCTTGAGATACTCACGGGCGGGTTCGCTGGCGCCAAGCTGGCGGCGGAACCAGCTCTGTGCGGCCGACAGCACTTCATAGAGGCGGTCATGGCGGCGAACCGGTCCGGCGCCCGCTTCGCGCGGCACCTCCAGCCCGGCCATTGTGGCCAACTCCTCGATGGCGGCGGGAAACTCCAGTCCATCGTGCTCCATGACAAAACCGATCGCCGTGCCATGGGCGCCACAGCCGAAGCAGTGATAGAACTGCTTGTCGGTGCTGACCGTGAACGAGGGGGACTTTTCGTTATGGAAAGGGCACAGCGCCTTGAATTCGCCGCGTCCGGCCGGTTTCAGATCCAGCCTTGCGCCAACAACTTCACCAATGTCGATACGCTCGAGCAGGGAATCGATGAAATCCTCGGGTATGCGACCGGGCAACGGTCTTCAATTCCGGCTCAGGCGGACAAACGGTCGCGGACACGTCCGGACACGGCGCGCATGTCGGCCCGCCCCTGGACCTTGCCCTTGACCTGCCCCATGACCTGACCCATGCCGCTCATGTCGGACACGCCCAGCTCGGCGATGACCTCATCGATGATGGCATCGAGCTCGGACTCACTCAGGGGTTCGGGCAGATAGGTCTGCAGAATGTTGATCTCGGCCTCTTCGGCCTCGGCCAGCTCGGGGCGCTGACCATTGCGATATTGCTCGGCTGATTCGCGCCGCTGCTTGATCATTTTCTCGAGGATGGCCAGTACCGCGGTGTCGTCAAGCTCGATGCGTTCATCGACTTCACGCTGCTTGACGGCGGCGGTGACCATGCGCAGGGTCTTCAGGCGCGCCTTGTCTCCGGCGCGCATAGCCTGCTTGACATCATCGAGTATCTGTTCCTTGAGGGCCACGACGCAAACCGGATTGCAACCGACCACGAAAGCCTGGCTTCGCGGCCGGAAGGCTTTCTAGTACAATCGGCGACGGTTGACGCGTTCGCGCGAGAGCTTGCGCAGATGGCGCTTGACCGCTGCGGCCTTCTTGCGCTTGCGCTCCTGGGTGGGCTTTTCGTAGAACTCGCGGCGGCGGCTTTCGGCGACCACACCGGCTTTTTCACACGAACGCTTGAAACGACGCAGAGCGTATTCGAACGGCTCGTTTTCCTTGACCTTGACGCTGGGCATTAAACTTCCCGAATCCTGTTTAAAGTGGAAAGTCGCCCAGTATAACCTGCAGGCTGATGTTCGTGCAAAATATTCTTGGTATCGAGACCTCCTGTGATGAAACCGGCGTGGCGGTCTACAACCCCGAGCGCGGAATCGTCGCCGAGCTGGTCTATACCCAGGCCGACCATGCCGCCTACGGCGGTGTCGTGCCGGAGCTGGCCTCGCGCGACCATGTGCGAAAGCTGCCCGGCATGATTCGCGAAGTGCTGGACCGGGCCGAGTTGCAAGCCGGCGATCTGGATGCGGTCGCCTACACCGCCGGACCCGGCCTGGCCGGCGCATTGCTGGTCGGCGCGTCAACCGCGGTGGCCCTGGCCACGGCAGCCGATATCCCGGCCATTGCCGTGCATCACATGGAAGGCCACCTGCTGTCGCCGCTGCTCGAGGACAATGCGCCGGAATTCCCGTTCGTCGCCCTGTTGGTCTCGGGCGGTCACAGCATGCTGGTCGAGGTCACCAGGCCCGGCCACTACCAACTGCTGGGCGAGACCCTGGACGATGCCGCCGGCGAGGCTTTCGACAAGACTGCCCGACTGCTGGGGCTGGGCTTTCCGGGGGGACCGGAGGTCGCCCGCCTGGCCGAACAGGGCGATCGCGAACGCTTCGACTTTCCACGCCCGATGGTCAACCGGCCGGGCCTGGACTTCAGCTTTTCCGGCCTCAAGACCCACACTCGCGAACTGGTTGCACGCCAAAGCCCCGACGACTACGCCGACATCGCCGCCGGCTTCGAACAGGCGGTGGTCGACACCCTGGTCATCAAATGCAAGCGCGCCCTCAAGCAAACCCGGCTGGAGCGCCTGATCATCGCCGGGGGCGTGAGCGCCAACCGCCGCCTGCGCGCCGCCCTTGACCAGGCCTTGCCCGGCCAGGTGTATTATCCGCGCCTGTCGCTGTGCACCGACAACGGCGCCATGATCGCCTACGCCGGCTGGTACCGCCGCAGCGAAGGCACGACTGACGGCAAGGTGGCCGTCCGCCCGCGCTGGCCCCTGGATCAACTGCTGCCGATGGCATCAGTTGATGGGCAGACGGGAGACGGGAAACGGGAGACGTGAAAGCAAAACCCCCTCCGTCTTCCGTCTCCCGTCTCCCGTCTTCCCCCTGAATCCTTTAACCTTTCACCTTTAACCTTTAACCTTCTTCATGGACACCGTCTTCATCTCCGACCTCGACATCGACACCGTCATCGGCATCTACGACTGGGAGCGCGAAATTCGCCAGACCGTGCGCCTGAACATCGAGATAAACACCGATGTACGTCGCGCGGCCGCCACCGATCGCATCGAGGATGCCCTTGACTACAAGGCGGTGGCCAAGCGACTGATCGGCTTTGTCGAGAACAGCGAGTTCGGCCTGGTCGAAACCCTGGGCGAGCGCTGCGCCGAGATCGTCCTGGACGAATTCCCGGTTCAGTGGTTGCGCCTGAAGCTCGACAAACCGGGTGCGGTGCGCGGTTCGCGCTCGGTTGGCATCATCATCGAACGCGGTCGCAAGCCGGAATAGCCCCATGAACGCAAAAATCGACGTTTATCTGGGCCTGGGCAGCAATCAGGATGCCAAGAAACATATCGCCGCGGGCATCGTTGCCCTGCAGCATCGCTTCGGAGACTTGCGGGTTTCTTCGGTCTACCGCTCAACGGCGGTCGGTTTCGACGGTGATGACTTTCTCAATGCCGCCGCCTGGATTCGCACCGACCTGGACGTCGGCGAACTCAAGGCCTGGCTGACCGAACTGGAAGATCGCCACGGACGCGACCGCAGTCAGCCCCGATTTTCCGATCGTTCACTGGACATCGACATCCTGCTCCATGGCGACAAGGTCGGTACCTTTGACGGCCTTGAACTGCCTCGTCCCGAAGTTCTGAAATACGCCCATGTCCTCAGACCCCTGGCCGAGCTCGCGCCGGACCTCACCCACCCGGTCAGCGGAAAAACCTTCGCCCAACACTGGCAGGAATTCCAGGGCGACCGATCCCTGCACCGACTGACCTCTGAATCCTGACCCCTCAACCATGTCCGACCCAACCGAACGCCTGACACCTGAAGATGCCCTGCTGCTCCTGGTCGACGTCCAGGGCAAGCTGGCCCGCCTGATGCACGAATCCGAGGCCATGATTGGACAACAGGCCATCATGATCGAAGCCTGCCGGATGCTGGATGTGCCAATCATCTGGGCTGAGCAGTTGCCCGAAAAACTCGGCCCAACGGTGCCGGAACTAAGCGAAAAACTCGATGGGCTGCAACCCATGGCCAAGTCCAGCTTCGGCTGCTGCGGCGACCCGGCCATCATGCAGGCCATCACACAAAGCGGCCGGCGCCAGATCATGTTGATCGGCATCGAGACCCATGTGTGCGTCTGGCAGAGTGCCGCCGCCCTGCGCGACCAGGATTACTCGGTCCACCTGATCTGCGATGCCGTCTCCTCACGCTCCGAATTCAACCGCGATATCGCCTTTCGACGCATGGAGTCGACGGGCGTCAAGCTCAGCAACGTGGAAATGGCCCTGTTCGAACTGATGGTCGATGCCAGCCATACCCGGTTTCGCGATGTAACGCGGTTGTTGCGGTAGCACCTTTCACCTTTCAACCCCCTGATTCGCGTCGTGTCTCAGCAGACATATGCAATATCGATGACCATCAATGCTGGAAGCCGTCCTCGGGTGGCGGATTTCGCTGAAGGCCTCGCCACCGCGTCGAACTGAAGCGGAATTCGCCACCCGAGGACGGCTTTAACCGGAACAAAGCCCGAGCACTGAGACACGACGATAATCAGGTCACCTTTCACCTTACATATTCAACAACCGCCCCCCATCCACCGCCAGGATCTGGCCCGTCACGTAAGGCGCATCCAGGGCCAGAAAACACACCGCGCCGGAAATATCCTCCGGTCGACCCTGGCGACCCATGGGGATGCGCTCGAGAATGCCCTGGGCGGCTTCCGGGGACTGGTCACTTTCCGGCCACAATATGGCGCCGGGCGCGACCGCATTGACGCGCACATCAGGGGCGAGCTCCTTGGCCAGTGATCGGGTCTGCATGACAAGCCCGGCCTTGGCCTGGCAGTACACGGCATGGCGCTGCATGGGCACCAGGGCATGGATATCGACCAGGTTGACGATCGCCCCGCCGACCGCGCCAAGATGCGCGGCGCAAGCCTGTGACAGGAAAAAAGGCGCACGCAGGTTGCTGGCCATCAATTCATCCCATTGTTCGGCCGTGGCCTGTCCGACAGGCGTCGGGTAAAACGCCGAGGCATTGTTGATCAGCACATCGATGCGGCCAAAATGCTCAAGCGCAGTCCCGACAAGACGATCCGGCAACGCCGGATCAGCCAGTTCGCCACCAAGCAACGCCACCGAGCCCTGGCGATGTCCATTCAACTCGGCGGCCAGTCGCTCGGCATCGTCGGCCGATGAACGATAGTGAATGACCAGGTCGAGCCCACGCCGGTGCAGAGCATGGGCGATCTCAGCGCCGATGCGTCGAGCCGCCCCGGTTACAATCGCGACTTTCCCGTCACGCGCTTGTTGGTCTGATGTCATCGTCGAACCCTTCCCTGTCGTTGCCGGAGCCGCCCGAGGAGCTGCTGGCCCTGAGCCGATCATTGTGCAACAAGATGGTCGATGCCATCTCGACATCCGGCCCGATGCCGTTCGACCATTACATGCGCATGGCGCTGTATGAACCCGGCCTGGGCTATTACGTCAACGGCCTGCACAAGTTCGGCCAGGCCGGGGACTTCGTTACCGCACCCGAGCAAGGTCGGATTTTCGCCACTGCCGTGGCCCGACAGATCGACGAGGCCGCGGGACAGCTCGGTCATGACTGGACGTTGCTGGAGATTGGCGCGGGTTCCGGGGCCCTGGCCCGCGATCTGCTCGAGATACTCGGCCAGCCGCCAAGCCGTTACCTGATTCTCGAGCCCAGCGCGCCCCTGCGCGAGATTCAGGCCGAAACGCTGGCCGGCCTGTCCGACAACCTGCGCACGCGGATCGAATGGCTGAGCAGCCCACCGGAAGAGCCTTTCGATGGCGTGATCGTTGCCAACGAGGTCATCGACGCGCTGCCGGTCAAACGCTTCGAGATGACCGATGACGGTCCGGCCGAGCTGGCCGTGACCGTCGCCGAGGATCGCTTCGACTGGACGCCCGTCGCGCCAAGTCCCCGGTTGGAACAAGCCTGGCAGTCCATCGCCAACACCCTGCCCCATCCGCTGCCGGTCGGCTACCGCAGCGAAATCTGCGTGGATCTGCCGGCCTGGTTTGACACCGTCACCCGCCCACTCAAGCGCGGCCTGGCGCTGATGATCGACTATGGCTATCCGCGCGCCGAGTACTACCTGCCCGAACGCAGCGACGGCACGCTGGTCTGTCATTACCGCCACCGCGCCCATTTCGATCCCTTCGTCTGGCCGGGATTGACCGACCTGTCAGCCTTTGTCGATTTCACCGCCGTGGCCGAAACCGCCGTCGATTGCGGCCTGGAAGTTGCCGGTTTCACCAACCAGAGCGGTTTTCTGCTGTCTCTGGACGCGCACGAAATCGTCGAACAGGCCGACGATGACGCCACCCGCCTGCGCCTGGCCGGCGAGTTCAAACGCCTGGCCATGCCCGGCGAAATGGGCGAGCGATTCAAGGTGATTGGGTTGACGCGGGGCTTCGATTGGCCTCTGTCGGGGTTTGAAGTGATGGGGCAGTTGCACAGGCTTGAGGGGTAGACGGAAGACGGCAGACGGGAGACGGCGCAAAACCTCGTCTTCCGTCTTCCGTCTTCCGTCTACCCGTCCCATTAGTTCCCCCACTCTAATTCCGCACCCTACACTGGACCGTGCGATAAACTCTCCACCAGGTGACCCCACACATGCGCATGCCCAAAACCTATGACTACATCATTGTCGGGGCCGGTTCGGCCGGGTGTGTGCTGGCCAGTCGGCTCAGTGCCGACCCGGCCAATGAAGTGTTGCTGCTCGAAGCCGGTCCGCGTGACTGGAATCCGTTCATCCACATGCCGGCCGGATTATCCAAGCTGGTCAACTTCAAGTCGCTGAACTGGAATTATTACACCGAGCCCGAACCCGCCCTGAACAACCGCCGCCTGTACTGGCCACGTGGCCGGGTACTGGGCGGGTCGAGTTCGATCAATGCGATGTGCTACTCGCGCGGCCACCGCAGTGATTACGACGATTGGGCTGCGCTGGGCAACCCGGGCTGGAGCTGGAACGATGTATTGCCGTATTTTCGCAAGTCACAGAACCAGGGCCGCGGTGAGTCCGATCTGCACGGCGTCGGCGGGCCTCTGAGCGTCGAGGATCTGGGTTTCACCAACCCCTTGAGTGATGTGTTCATCCAGGCCGCCGAGCAGGCCGGCCATGCACGCAATCGTGATTTCAATGGCCCCACCCAGCGTGGCTTCGGGATGTACCAGGTCACCCAGAAAGACGGTCGACGCTGCTCCACCGCAGCAGGATTCCTTCGCCCGGCGCGCTCACGACCCAACCTGACCGTCCTGACCGGGGCCATGACCCTCGGCCTGGAGTTCGCGGGCAGCGATCGGGTCAGCGGGGTTCGCTATCGCCGACGTGGAATCACACGCAGCGCCCATGCACGCCGCGAGGTGTTGCTGGCCGCCGGCGCCATCAACTCGCCGCAATTGCTGATGCTGTCGGGGATCGGCCCGGCGGGCATGCTGGAATCGGCCGGCATCGACGTGCGGCTGGAACGCACCGAAGTCGGGCGCAACCTGCAGGACCATCTTGATGTCTGCACCCTGACCCGCTGCTCGCAACCGGTCACTTACGACCAGTTGAGCGAATTGCGGGTGGGGCTTCGCTACTTTCTGCATGGCGAGGGCGAAGGCACTTCGAACATCGCCGAGGCCGGCGGGTTTCTGGTCTCCGGCCGAGACCGCGATGACCGCCCGGATATCCAGATGCACTTCGTGCCGGCCCTGCTCGACGACCACGGTCGCAACCGCTTGCCCGGTGACGGCTACACCGTCCACGCCTGTCCGCTCCGGCCGCAAAGCCGTGGCTACCTGGCAATTCGCTCCAAGGATCCCTCGGAGCCGATCGCCATTCACGCCAATTACCTCAGCGAGGCCGGGGATCTGGAAATGATGCTCGATTGTGTGCGTCTGTCGCGCGAAATTCTCGGTCAGCCGGCATTCAAGCCCTTCCGCGGCCATGAGATCTTTCCCGGCAACGATATCGCTGATCGCAACGGGATGATCGATTTCATCCGCAACAAGGCCGAAACCATCTACCACCCGGTCGGTACCTGCCGCATGGGTCCGGATCCGCACAGCGTGGTCGATCCGGAATTGAAAGTGCGCGGCGTCGAGGGGCTGCGGGTGGTCGATGCCTCGATCATGCCGACCCTGGTCGGGGGCAACACCAATGCCCCGACCATCATGATTGCCGAGAAGGCCGCCGACATGATTCTGGATGTCGGAAAGCGTGCCGAGACAAACGATCAATGCGATGAGGATGCCGTCCAGGCCGCCTGAGCCGACTGATGCAATCCGGAGTGGCGTCCACAAAGGCGTTCAGTGTGGGTATCCTTGCCACTTCCCCATGCAACGACCGACATCGTGAAGATTGCCCTGGCGCTGTTCCTGGTCCGGCTGCTCAGCCTGATCCCGTTGCCGATACTGCATTTTCTGGCCGTGCCGCTGGGCTGGCTGGCCTGGTCATTGCCGGCACGCAGACACACGATCATCACGACCAACCTGAAAATCGCATTTCCGGAACTGGATGAACGACAACGCCGGCGCCTGCATCGCGCTCACCTGGTCGAGATGATGCGCCTGGTGCTCGAAACCGGCGCGGTCTGGTACTGGCCCGAGCACAAGATCACTCGCCATATCCGCCAGGTCGATGGCTGGGAACATGTCGAGCGGGCGCGTCGCCGCGGCAAGGGCTACCTGATCGTCGGTGCGCATCTGGGCAACTGGGAAATACTCAACCTGTGGGGCACCATTCGCCTGCCCGTCATCTGTCTGTACAAGCGACCTTCCAACCCTGAACTGGACGCACTGGTCACCCGTTCCCGCGAACGCTTTGGCGGACGGCTGGTGGCCAGCGGCAGTGCGGCCATGCGCGGCGTTCTTGAACAATTGCGCAGCGGCGGCGGCGTGGGTCTGCTCATGGATCAGCAGCCCAAGCAGGGCGAGGGGGTGTTCGCACCGTTTTTCGGCCGACCGGCGCTGACCATGACCCTGGTCCAGCGCCTGGCCCGCAAGACCGGCTGTGAAGTGCTGCTGGTACATACCCGGCGCCTGGGACGTGGACGCGGTTGGCAGGTCGGCTTCAGCCCGGCCGGACCACGCATCGCCGATGCCGATCCGCAGGTCTCAATCAGCCTCATGCATGAATGGCTTGAAGAACGAATCGGCGAGGTGCCGTCCCAATACCTGTGGAGCTACAAGCGCTATGCACTGCAACCGCCCGGCATCGATTCGCCATATCCGGTGCGGTCATGATGCAGTATCTGGTCAGACTGCCGATCGCCCTGCTCGGGTTGCTGCCGTTGCGGTTTGTCCATGCCCTTGCCGTGCCCTTGGGCGGACTGCTGTACTACCTGCCCTGGAGCAAACACCGCATCATCGCCACCAACCTCGGCGTGTGTTTCCCTGACCTTGATCGGCGACAACGAAAAAGCCTGCACCGGGCCCACCTGGTCGAGTTGATGCGCCTGGTGCTCGAAGCCGGCGCCATGTGGGGCTGGTCGAAGGCGCGCCTGGATCGCCACGTGATGCTCGATGAATCCTGGGACCGCGTGGCCTCGGCCTCGGAAAGCGGCAAGGGCCTGCTACTGGTCGGCGGCCATCTCGGCAACTGGGAAATCCTTAATCTGTACCTGAGCACCCGGCTGCCGATGGTCACCTTGTACCGGGCGCCGGAGAGTCGCGCGCTGGATAGATTCATCACCTGGCCGCGACAGCGTTTCGGCGGCCGTATGGTCGCCAGCGGCAGCCCCGCACTTCGCCATCTGCTCAGCCAGCTCAGATCCGGCCGGGCGGCCGGCATCGCAGCCGACATCCAGCCCAAGAAGGGCGAAGGGGTGTTCGTCGATTTCTTCGCCACCCCGGCCCTGACCATGACCCTGGTTCAGCGCCTGGCCCGCAAGACCAGCTGTCAGGTCATCTTCACCTGGGCCGAGCGCCTGCCGCACGGGCGCGGCTGGAAACTGCATTTCAGCCCGGCCGATGAACACATTGCCGACCCCGATCCGATGGTTGCCCTGACCGGCATGAACCGCTGGCTGGAACAGGCCATCAAGACTGCACCGGCCCAGTACCTGTGGATATACAAACGCTTCAGCCGCCGCCCCGAGGGGGAACCAAAACTCTATTCTTAAATCGTCGATAAGCTCACTGTCGACTGGAGTTTATGGTGGCCGGGCGACGAGTCGCCTTGACCGGAACCGTGCTCGAGGTGAACGGCCGGGTTGATTGTTTGAGTTCAGGGGCGTTCTGGTGCCGACCGAATTTCGTTTGTTCCAATGGGTAGGAGGTTGCCGTTAGCAGACTTTTCGGGCGCTCCAATTACGGCAAGGCCCTGCCCGCTTCCGTCACCTCGAGCCCGGCCCCGGTCAAGCCCACTCGTCGCTTGTCGGGTGGGAGTAGATTGATGGGGGAGCCAGAGCGAAGCCACCAACAGTACTTCAACCTACTCTCACCTGTCGCAGCGGGTGGTATTTGACCGATCATGGACTGACCGGGTGCGGCAGCGGGCACCAGGCGTTACCCGGGCCATGCAGGCCACCCATTGCCAAACGGAAGTCACTCTCCGTCCAAACATCGACTCGCAGACCCGACCGACCCCAAGGCCACCTAGCTCAAACTCATCGACCACGCCGATCACCCGGTCAGGCCGTGATCGGTCGGATGCCACCCGATGCTTCTCCTCACTCTCCAAGCCGTTTCCAAGGGCAAGCAGCCTGAACCAAGGCTGAAAAGGCAATTCAGACATGATTTAGCCACCCCCGTGCACACTGGCAGCGCCTTTTCAAACAACTCAAGGAATCGCTGTCATGAAAACACTGATCGGTCTGTCTGCTGCCCTGGTTCTGACAAGTGTTTCGCTGGCCGAGCCGGCACCTGCCCAGGTTCGTGAACGCGTCATCGAAGTGTCCACGGTCACCGTCAGCGGCCCGCCAACGCCACGCCAGGCGCCGTTTTATCGGCCGGGTTCGCCCCCGCAAATTCACCATCGCCACCGTCACCGCCCACCGCCCCATGCAAGAGCCCATGATCGGAGCTTTCGCCCGGATCCGCGTCGAGAACAGGCGCGCATGGCCAGTTGGTATGCCAGCCGGGCCATGGCCCAGGCACGCGAGGGCTGGCGGCTGGGTTGCGCCCGAAACCATCCGCGCTGGTCAACCTCCTACCAGGGACATTATCGCTGGGCTTACGGCGCCACCCACAGACAGGCCGTGCGCGAAATCGAGCGCCGTGATCAAGCGCTGGCGCGGTGCCGGGCCAGTCGCTGATCAAGCCAAACCGAAGCCCTTGGCCACGCCGTCGAAGATGAACTGGATGGCTAATGCCGCCAGCAGCATGCCAAGCAGGCGGGTGACGATGTTGCTGACGGTCTGGGAGATGAAATGATCAAAGCGCACGGCAATCAGCATCAGTATCGCGCCAATGACCATGACCAGTACCGCTGCACTCAGAACCATGCCCTGGCCGGCCAGATCCCCGGTCTGGTCGGCCATCAGCAGCATGATGGAGGCAATCGCACCCGGCCCGCACAACAATGGAATGGCCAACGGGAAAACCGAAATGTCTTCGGGTTCGTAGGCGTCGTGAATCTCCTCGGCGCTTCTGGTCTTGCGGTCATTGCGCTTGGAGAACAGCATCTCCATGGCGATCAGGAACAGCAGGATGCCACCGGCAACCCTGAAGGCCGGCAGTGTGATTCCAAAATTGTCCAGCAGGCGATCACCCACCAGACCGAACATCAGCAGCAAGGCGGTGGCGATCAACGAGCCCATCAACACCATGCGCACCTTGGCCCGGCGCGAGGCGCCGATGGTCAGGGAGACGAAAATCGGGATGATGCTGACCGGGTCCACCGTCACGAACAAAGTGACGAATGCCGGCAGAAAAATATCGACCATGGACAATTTCCTATGCGGACCCGGGTCATTTTCCTATGGGCAGGTCGGCCCGGCCAACCTAACCTGAATGCACACTCTACCAGTCGGAGTCCATCATGAACGACCACAGCAACGCACTAGTCGCCGCCGCTGACTTGCTGCAACAGTCCTCCCACCTTGACCTGCAGGATCTTGACCAGGAACAGATCGTTCATATGCTGGCGGTATTCGACTTCAAGGTGTCCGAGATCGAAGCGCGGCTGGCCGAGCTGCGCACCCGCGAACTGCTGGCGGTGACCTGCCCGAATTCGGACCAGGCCAGCAATCGGACCGACACGCGCCGCCACACCTGAGTCCCGCGATTCAGGCAGAGCCGCGATCCAGTCGTTTCAGAAACACCTTCATGGTCTTTTCGGCCTGCTTGTCGCCGTTGGCAATGGCGGCTTCAACGCCCTGTTGCCAGGCTGAGCGGGCGCGTTCACCATGACCGGCCGTATTGCAGGCCTTGCCCAGATCCTGCCAGGCCATGGTCTGTTCCGGCTTGTGTTCGGTGGCCTTTTCGAGATGGTCGATCGCCGCCTCGATATCCCCACGCTTCAGACGCGCCTGACCGGCCGCCAGCCGTGACTCATACGAATCACGCCCACCGGCAATCATCTTCTCAATCACTTCCGGGTCCAATGCTCACTCCTTTCCCGTCTTCCATCTCCCGTCTCCCGTCTCCCGTCTCCCGTCTTCCGTCTTCCGTCCAAATCAATGCTTCCAGTATGAAGGCGTCAGCAGCACCAGAATGGTGAAGATCTCCAAGCGTCCAAGCAGCATGGCAAAGCTCATCAGTGCCTTGGTGGAATCGCTCAGGCTGCCCCAGTTAGAGCCGGCCTCGCCCAGCGCCGGGCCAAGATTGTTCATGGCCGAAAATACTACCGAAACAGCCGTGACCAAGTCCTGCTCGATGCCGGCAACGATGAGGGTCAACACCACGATGCAGACAATGTATAGCGAAACGAAGCCCCACACCGCGTTGGCGACTTCCTGATTCAGGGTGCGTCCACCGAGTTTCAGCGGCACGACCGCGCGCGGATGAATCAAGCGCTGGAGTTCGCGCAAACCCTGCTTGGTCAGCAAATAAACGCGGATGATCTTGAAGCCACCGGTGGTGGCGCCGGCGCAGCCTCCCAGGGCACTGACCAGGATCAGCAACAAGGGCAGGGTCCCCGGCCACAGGTAGACCTCGGCGGTGGCAAAGCCGGTGGTCGTGGTATACGACACCGCCTGGAAGACGGCGTAGCGCAGTGACTCCCAGAATGTCTCGTACAACCCCTGCTGCCACAACAGTACGGTGATCAGCGCCGAAATGATCAACAACAGGATGGCAAAGAGTTTCAATTCCGGGTCGCGCAGATAGACCTGTGCGCTGGCACGACGCAGGGCCAGAAAATGAAGCGCGAAGTTGATACTGGCCACGAACAGGAAAAACACCACCAGGGCATCGATCAAGGCACTGTCGAAATGACCAATCGAGTCATCGTGAGTGGAAAAGCCGGCCGTGGCAATGGTGGAAAAGGCATGGCCGACGGCGTCGAACAGGCTCATTCCAGCCGCCCAGTAGGCCGCCGCGCAGATCGCGGTCAGGCCGATATAGATCAGCCACAAGGCCCTGGCGGTCTCGGCAATACGCGGCGTCAGGCGTGATTCCTTGACCGGGCCGGTGGCCTCGGCCTTGAAGACCTGCATGCCGCCGACACGCAGCATGGGCAGGATAGCCACGGCCAGCACGATGATGCCCAGCCCTCCCATCCACTGCAGTTGCTGGCGGTACCAGCGAATGGAAATCGGCATCTCGCCGAGACCTGAAAATACTGTCGCACCGGTCGTGGTGATGCCCGAAGTGGACTCGAATACGGCATCGGCCAGGCTGGCGTCCAAGGCCAGCACGAAGGGAATGGCCGCAGCCAGACAGACGGCGCCCCAGCAGGCCACCACCACCAGGAAACCATCAGTGATGCGCAGATCGCGACTGGCCCTGCGCACCGGCCAGTACAGCGCCAAACCTGATGCCGGTACCAGGACCAGGCTGACCACGAAGGCCATGGCCGCACCGTCACCATTGACCAGGGCGAAGATCAGTGGCGGCACGAAACCGATGCTGATGAACATCAACAGCACGCCGACGATGCGCTGGACCGGGGCGTAGGCCGACAATCTCATCAGAGAAAGACCGCGTCCACCGAAAACAGGCGTTCGACCTGGCTGATGTGCTTCTGGTCGGCCACGAACAAAATGACGTGGTCATCGTTCTGGATCATGACGTCATGGTGGGCGATGATGACCTCCTCACCACGGATGATGCCGCCGATGGTGGTATCCGGCGGCAGGTCGATTTCCTCGATGCGCTTGCCGACCACCCGCGATTGGCCCGGCATGCCGTGGGCCACCGCCTCGATGGCCTCGGTTACACCGCTCCTGAGCGAATGCACACGCACCATGTGGCCTCTGCGAATGTGCGTCAGCAACGCGCCGATCGTCACCTGCTGCGGACTGACCGCGACATCGATACGATCCGACTCGACCAGGTCGACATAAGCCGGGCGGTTGATCAGGGCGATGACCTTGTCGGCGCCCATGCGCTTGGCCAGCATGGACGACAGGATATTGGCTTCATCATCGTTGGTCAGTGCGCAGTAGACATCGGTCTCGTCAATGCCTTCCTCATGTAGCAGGTCCTCGTCGGCACAATCGCCGACCAGTACGATGGTGGTGTCGAGATCGTCGGCAATGACCTCGGCCCTGCCCGGATCCCGCTCGATGATCTTGACATGATGATTGCGCTCCAGGCGACGGGCCAGGTTGGCGCCGATATTGCCTCCACCGGACAGCAGGATACGGTTGGCCGGACCGCCCAGGCGCCTGAGTTCGCGCATCACCAGTGGGATGTCGCGAGTGGCGGCAAGGAAATAGACGATGTCATCGACCTCGATGACGGTATTGCCCTTGGGAATGATCGCCTCGTCATTGCGAAATATTGCCGCCACACGCGCATCCACCCCCTCCGGGAGTTTTTCACGCAGTGACTTCAACTCGCGCCCGACCAGTGGGCCATCGTGAAACGCCCGGGTCGACACCAGCTGCGCCCGGCCGTCGGCGAAATCCAGCACCTGCAATGCGCCCGGGTATTCAATCAGGCGTTGAATATGATCCGTGACCAGTTTCTCGGGGCTGATCAACACATCGATCGGTGTGTGTTCCCGATTGAACAGCTCGGGATGGGCGAGGTAGTCGGCGGCCCGGACCCGTGCGACCTTGGTCGGCGTGTTGAACAACGAATAGGCGACCTGGCAGGCCACCATGTTGGTCTCGTCGGAATTGGTCAGCGCAATGAGCAGGTCGGCATCCTCGATGCCGGCCCGGATCAGCGTCTGCGGATGCGCGCCATGGCCGAGCACGGTGCGAATGTCGAGTTTTTCCTGAAGCTCGCTCAGTCGATCGGGCACCGTGTCAACCACGGTGATGTCGTTTTCTTCCTGAGACAGCGAGCGGGCCATGCCGGAACCGACCTGACCTGCGCCCAGTATGATGATTTGCATGGCCCCGCCTCTATTCCAATGGGATCACTGATCAGCCGCCATTCAGCGATTCAGACCTGCTTGGGATCAATGCCCAATTGCCTGAGTTTGCGATACAAATGGGTCCGTTCCATCTCGACCACATCGGCCAGCTTGCCGACGCTGCCGGCGACCGACTTGAGCTTGAATGTCAGGTACTGGCGTTCGAACTCTTCGCGCGCCTCGCGAAGCGGCATGTGAAACAGCGCCGGAAGGTCGGCGCCCTCGGTCTGCGGCGTACTTTCCGATTGCGCCAGTGCTTCTTCGACCTCGGCGACGCTGACCTCGTCATCACCGCCAAGAATCAACAGGCGCTGGACAAGATTCCTGAGCTCGCGGAGATTGCCCGGCCAATGGTGCTGGCGCAGGCGATTCTGCGCAGCCACCGAAAAGTGACGATAAGGCATGCCATCGCGACTGGGGAAATGTTCCGCATAGAATCTCACCAGATCGGGTATATCTTCCTGGCGCTCGCGCAGGGGAGGAATATCCAGCGGCACCACGTTGATCTGGTAGTAAAGGGCTTCGTCGAACTGACCGGCACGCACCAGTTGTTCGAGGTTGACCGAGGAGCCGACAATCAGGCGCACATCCAGCTTCGGGCTGGACGCCGAGTCGGGGTCCAGGGTCTTGGCCTCGATGATGCCCAGCAGCCGGCCCTGGGCCGTCTTGTCCAGCCGGGCCACATCCTCGATGAACAACACCCCACCCTGGGCTTCGGCCAGCAAGCCGCGGCTTTGGCCTTCGCCGAGCAGCAGACGCGACCAGCCATCGGCCTCGACCCGGGTCGGGGCCGCCACGAATGGTCCCTTGGATCGCGCCGAATGGGCATGAATCCAGCGTGCGGCCGCACCCTTGCCAACCCCGGCTTCACCGGTAATCAGCACGGCTGCATCATGGGCAGCAATCCGTTCCAGGCGCCGCTTGAGCTGCTGAACCGCCGGCGAGCGGCCCATGGGTTCCAGAATGGTCGAATGATCGCGGCGCTGTCCGGACTTGTCCTGGCTGTCGCGGCCGACCTCGAGCGCATTGCCGACCGTCACCAGCAACTTGGCCATTGAAACCGGTTTTTCGATGAAATCGAAGGCGCCAAGCCGGGTGGCTTCAACCGCGGTTTCGACCGAGCCGTGGCCGGAAATCATGACCACCGGACAATCCAGGGCATCGGTCTCACGCCACTCTCGCAACAGGCTGATGCCATCGGTATCCGGCATCCAGACATCCAGGAGGATCAACTCCGGGCGGTGCTGGGCACGCATCTCGCGCGCCTCGGCCGCATCACCGGCACTGAGCACGTCATGGCCCTCGTCAGCCAGAATGTCGCTGATCAGATCTCGAATATCTTGCTCGTCGTCGACGATCAGAATGCGGGCGGTCGCCATGGCGCTATTGTAGCTGCGAAGTCTGTTCACGTCTGGCCGCAGGCAGCCAGATCATGACCTGCCCGCCACCTCCATCCGAATTGGCCACGCTGATTCGTCCGCCGTGGTCTTCGATAATGCGTCGCACGATGGGCAGTCCCAACCCGGTGCCGCGCGGTTTGGTCGTGACATAGGGCTCGAAAATCCGCTCGAGCACTTCATCGGCAAAACCCGGACCGTTGTCACGAATCATCAGCAACACCCCCGGCTGCTCTTCGTTGGCCTGCGGACCGAGTTTGAACTGCAGACGGGGTCGGCCTTCCGGATGGGCTTCCTGGGCATTGCGAATCAGATTGAGCAGCACCTGGCGAAGGCGCCCGGCATCGCCGAGCACCGGCCCGGTTGCCGGGTCGATCTCCACTTCGAACGATGCGGCCGTCGCGCCACCGGAGTACAGGTCCTCGATCTCGCCAATCAGGGCGGCCAGGTTGACCGGCTCCATCTTCAGATCGACCGGTCGAGCATAATCGCCGAATGCATCGACCAGGCGCTTGAGGGTGTCGACCTGGGCTCGAATGGTGGTGGTGGTCTTGGTCAGCAGTTCACGCTGGTCGGCATCCAGGGCCTGCTCGAGCTTGTACTGCAGCCGTTCAGTGGCCAGTTGAATGGGCGTCAGCGGATTCTTGACTTCGTGGGCAAGTCGCCGAGCGACCTCGGCCCAGGCTGCTTCACGCTGGGCCTGATCCAGCACGGTGACATCGTCGAATACCACCACCTGCCCCCCGGTCTCGGCCGGAAGGTCCGAACCGCGGCAAACCAGCACCAGCGGCTGGCCGGGCTCACCGAGCTGAATTTCGCGACGCCAGTCCCCACCGGCCCGGCGCGCGCCGATCACGTCGACCAACGGGACCAGGTCCGGTCGTTCTCGAACCAGCTCCGAAAGGATTCGGCCGCGGTCACGGTCCGGATCAAGGCCGAGAATACGGCCCGCCGAGTCATTGAACGCCCCCAGGCGACCATCGCCATCAATCGCCAGCACCCCGGCCGACAATCGTCCAAGCACGATCTCCAGGTATCGGCGTTGATCCTCCAGTGCCTGGCGACTGGCGGCCAGCTCCCGGGTCATGGTATTGAACGACTCGACCAGGAAACCGAGTTCGTCGCGGCTGGTCACCGAGAGTTGTTCCGGGAAATGTCCGGCGGCAATCTGTCGAGTCGCCCCGGCCAGCTCACGAATCGGCTGAGTCAGGCGGCGGGCGGCGTTGAACGCCACCAGCATGGCCAGCAAGGCCGTCAGCAACAACACCAGGGTCAGAATCAGAATGAGACTCTGCTGGAGACGATCGCGCAGGAAGGCGACATTGCGGTACCGGTAATAGGCCTGCTCGATGTTCTCGGCCAGCTCGCCGAACTCCTGCGGCAGCGGATAAATGGCTTGCAGAATCATCGGTCGCCCGCCAAGCGCGGCAGGCCCGACGGTCCTCAGCACGCGAATCTGAATGCCCTCTTCGTCGGGCTCGGCGGCTGCATATTCCTCGTTTTCCAGAGCCTGGGCCAGCGCGAAACTTGACGGCAGATCAACGACCAGCTGCCCGGGGTCGATATTGACTGAAACCTGTGCCTGGCCGGAGGCATCGAGCACGGCCAGTTCCGTGGGTCCGGCCGCGCTGACCTCGCGCAACAACTGGCGAAACAGCATGTCCTCGTCCTCCAGCTCCAGGGCGCTGGCCACCCGCGACAGGCGAGAACTGGCCTCGCGTGTTCTCATGCTCATGAACATCTGCCCCAGCTCGATGGAATCGGAGAGCGCCGCCTCGGTTTCAACGTCCAGCCAGCCTTCGATGGTTTCGTTGATGAACTGGAAGGCGAACAGATACAGGACCACCACCGGCGGTAAAGCCAGGGCGATGAACACGGCCACCAGACGCGCAGTCAGGCGGGCGCCGGGTTCACCAGCCCGGCTGCGCTGAACGAGCCGCACCACCCGACCGACGATGACCCCGATCAGCACCAGCAAGGCGATCGCGGTGATCACGAAAACCCAAAGCGAGGCGCGGCCGAGCTGCGTGGCGTCCTGCTCGACGCTGGAGACCAGGTAGAGCGCACTGAGCAGGATCAGCAGGACCGCCGCGATGGGCAATAATCGAAGCAGACGTCGCACGGGCTGCCTAAGGTTCATCCACCTGGCCCTGTTCAACTCGCCAGCCATGCCATGGGCTGGCCGAGCGCCACTGATCGTCGAACCAGACCGGCAGGCGCATGGGCGACGGCAGGCGGGGTCGATCCAGTTCGACCC
>SL_3KL_010_SEDDRAFT_10001486_pt1 | contig 21295 bp, 19 predicted proteins | sample SodLakKL_010_SED_2_FD_10381 | JGI IMG/M metagenome (IMG submission 10381) | reverse complement strand
TGGCGTTGTCCCCGCACCCCCGACAGCACGAGCCTGCGCGGCCTCGCGCTGACCGGCGGGCTCGGCGACACCATCGGCCTGATCGCGCTGGTGGTGGTCGCCGGCGGGGTGAGCACCGGGATCGGGCTGCTGCTGATCCCCGCGGTGGTCGCCGCCGCGCTGTTGTCGAGCGAACGCGTCAGCGTGGCCCTCGCCGCGGTGGCCACCCTGGCGCTGCTCGCCAGCGAGGGCGCGGCCTCCGTGCTGGCGCACGACGACGGCGCTGCCCTGCCCCAGGCGGGGATGCTCGGCGCCACCCTGTTCGCCGCCGGCCTGCTGGCCCGGCACTTCGCCCGCCGGGCCGGGGAAAGCCGCGCGCAGGTCGAGCAGCAACAGGCGCATCTCGCCAATCTCGCCGAACTCAACGCACAGATCATCGCGCGCATGAGCTCCGGGGTGATCGCGGTGAACCCCGACGGGTTCATCCTCTCCATCAACGAGGCCGCGCGCCGCCTGGTGCCACCGCGCCCCGGCCGGCACCTGTCCTCGATCTCGCCGCGCCTGGCGCGCCTGGTGCGCGACTGGCACAGCAACGGCCAGAAGCCCGCCAGCCAGCAGCTGGCCGGCGATCGCGACCAGCCGGCGCTGCAGGTCCGCATGACGCCGCTCGGCAACGGCGGCGACCAGGGCACCCTGCTGTTGCTGGAGGACGCCGCCGAACTGCAGCGCCAGGCCCAGGCCAGCAAGCTGCAGGCGCTGGGGCGCCTGACCGCCAGCATCGCCCACGAGATCCGCAACCCGCTGGGCGCGATCAGCCACAGCGCGCAGCTGCTGGCCGAATCACCGGAGCTGAGCCGGCATGACCAGCGCCTGCTGGAGATCATCAACAAGCAGAGCAAGCGCGTGAACGAACTGATCTCCAACGTGCTCAGCCTGTCGCGCCGCGACACCGGCAACCGCGAGCACCTGAATCTGCAGGAATGCCTCGACCGCTTTGCCGACGAGTTCTGCGGTGCCCTGCAGATACCGCGGCACTCCCTGCATACCCGGGTCGAGCCGCCGGATTCCGAGGTGCTGTTCGACCCCTCGCAGCTCAACCAGGTGTTGTGGAACCTGTGCACCAACGCGCGCATCCACGGCGGCCATGACCGCCCCGACGCCCCCCCGATCGTGCTGCGCGGCGGGGCCGGCCAGGTGGCGCGGGTGGTCAGCCTGGACATCCTCGATGCCGGCCCCGGCATCTGCCCCGAGCGTCAGAAGGACCTGTTCGAGCCCTTTGTCTCCGGGCGCGCTGGCGGTTCCGGGCTCGGCCTGTACATCTCGCGCATGCTGTGCGAAAACAACGGCGCCACGCTGGAGTATGTCCGGGCCCCCACCGGGGGCTGCTTCCGCATCCTCTTCGCCCCCGCCTCCGGTGGCCGGGACACGGGCGAAACGGCCCCGGAGCAAGGGAAGGAACCAATCGCATGAGCATTCGTCACGTGCTGGTCGTCGACGACGAACCCGATATCTGCGAACTGCTCGAGATCACCCTGTCACGCATGGGGCTCGAGACCACCATCGCCGGCAGCCTCGGTCCGGCTCGCCGCCTGCTCGCCGAACGGGAATTCGACCTGTGTCTGACCGACATGCGGCTCCCGGACGGCGACGGCCTCGAGCTGGTGCGCCACATCCAGGCGGAACACCCCGAACTGCCGGTGGCGGTGATCACCGCCCATGGCAGCGTGGACACCGCCGTACAGGCCCTGAAGCTCGGCGCCTTCGACTTCGTCAGCAAGCCGGTGGATCTGAAGCAGCTGCGCGAGCTGATCGACGCCGCCCTGCGGCTGAAACCCGCGAGCAGCGACCGCTCCGACGAGGTACCCGGGGACCCGCCGCCCGCCGCCGAGGAACCCGGCCCCTTGCTCGGGCAGTCCGAGGCCATGCGTCGCCTGCGCGGCACCATCCACAAGCTCGCGCGCAGCCAGGCCCCGGTGTTCATCTCCGGCGAATCCGGCTCCGGCAAGGAACTGGTCGCGCGCGAGATCCACCGCCTCGGACCGCGCAGGGACCGCCCCTTCGTGCCGGTAAACTGCGGCGCCATCCCCGCCGAGCTGATGGAGAGCGAATTCTTCGGCCACCGCAAGGGCGCATTCACCGGCGCCACCCAGGACCATACCGGGCTGTTCCAGGCCGCCGACGGCGGGACCCTGTTCCTCGACGAAGTCGCCGACCTGCCGCTGCCGATGCAGGTCAAGCTGTTGCGTGCGATCCAGGAACGCGCGATCAAGCCCATCGGGGGGACCCGCGAGCTGCCCGTGGACGTGCGCATCCTGTCCGCCACGCACCACGACCTCGAGGCGGCGGTCGCGGAAGGACGCTTCCGCCAGGACCTCTACTACCGCCTGAACGTGATCGAACTGAAGGTGCCCGCCCTGCGCGAGCGCCGCAGCGACGTCCCCTATCTGGCCGAACATGTGCTTGCACGCATCGGCGAACAATGGGCAATCGGCCCCCTGGAACTGGCGCCGGATGCCCTGCACGCCCTGCAGGCCTACGATTTTCCCGGCAACGTGCGCGAACTGGAGAACATCCTGGAACGCGCCGCGACCCTCAGCGAGGGCCCGCGCATCCATGCCGACAACATCGACCTCCCGGTGCGCGGGCATGCGGCCAACATGACCGAATTCGGCGTGGCGCTGAACGGGACCGACGGCCTGCCGCTCGATCGACCGCATCCGCCGGACCCACCCTCGGTGCAGTACCAGGATGTGGCGCTGGATGACCACCTCGCCGACCAGGAGCGCCATGCGATCGAGACCGCCCTGCAGAAGACCGGCGGCAACCGCACCGCCGCGGCGCGGCTGCTCGGCCTCAGCTTTCGCCAGCTACGCTACCGCCTGAAGAAACTCGGGATCGACTAGGGAAGCGCTGAACAAGGCCATCCGGGCGTTCTCGGCATGCGCGGCGCGGCTGTGGCGACCCGCCGCCCGGTTCGGCATCAAACGCCTGCGATGGCAGCCTGCGGGGAAGATCCTTTTGCAGCGCCAGCCGTTGGGACGCGGCCCAGCGCCAGCGTGCGCACCAGTTCCGGCGGCAGCTCGGCCACCGGCCGCAGGGCCGCCGGGCCATCCGCGGACAGCTGGCGCGCCAGTTCGCGGGTCAGCACCGCGCGCACCCGCTCCATCGCCACCGGCCCGGCCAGGGCGCGGATGGAGGTGGTCGCCAGTCCCGGATAGCCACAGGGGTTCATGCGGCGGAAGGCGTCCAGCCGCGGGTCCACGTTCAGCGCCAGCCCGTGAATGCTGCGCCCATGACGGATGCGCAGTCCGAGGGCGGCGATCTTCGCCCCCGCGACGTACACCCCCGGGGCATTCTCGCGGCGCTCGGCGGCAATGCCGAAGCCGGCCAGGGAATCGATGATCGCCTGCTCCAGGGACTCCACCAGCCGGCGCACCCCGATGCCCCGGCGCGGCAGGTCCAGCAGGGTGTACACCACCAGCTGCCCCGGCCCGTGGAAGGTCACCTGCCCCCCGCGGTCGATGGCGATTACCGGGGTACGGCCGGGGTCGAGGATATGTTCCGGGCGCCCGTTGCGGCCCTGGGTATACACCGGCGGGTGCTCGACGCACCACAGCTCGTCCGGCGCCTGCGCCAGGCGCTCCGCCGCGTGGCACTGCATCGCCTGCCAGACCGGGACATAGGGCTGACGGCCGAGATCGCGCAGGCGTACCGGCGTCACAGGATCATGCGCACCCGGTCACAGCGGCCCAGGGCACGGTAGAGGTCGTCCAGCTGTTCCTGGCTGGTCGCGGTGAAGGTGATGGTGATGCTGACAAAGCGGCCGCCGCGCGAGGCGCGCTGGTCGATCACCGCCTCGGCGGCGGCCGGCACATGCTCGGCGACGCATGCCTGCACGTCCTCCATCAGCTCCGGGTGAGACTCTCCCATCACCTTGATCGGGAAACGGCAGGGAAACTCGATCAGGGTTTCGCGATCGCTCATGGCGTGTCTCCCTCACGTACCGCCGCCGCGGCACCCGCGGTCCCGGGCTTGGCCGCCTGATAGGCGGCATGGACCGCCTGCCACACCGGCCCCGGCACAGCGTCGCCCACCGGCACCCCGTCAAGGCGGGTGACCGGCAGCACCTCGCGGGTGGAGCTGGTCAGCCAGATCTCGCGGGCAGAACGCAGTTCCGCCTCCGACAGCGGCCGCTCGGCGAGCGCGAAACCGGCGTCGCGGATCAGGCGGATCACCAGCGCCCGGGTGATGCCGGGCAGCAGGTTCGGCGCCAGCGGCGGGGTCACCACGGTGTCGCCGATCACCGCGAACACGTTGCTGGCCGCCCCCTCGCTCACCTGTCCGCCGCTCAGCAGGATGGCCTCGGCCGCCCCCTGTTCGGTGGCCGTCTGGCGCGCCAGCACATTGGCCAGCAGGGTGGTCGCCTTGATGTCGCAGCGGCCCCAGCGGTGGTCCTCGCCGGTGACCGCGGCCACGCCCTCGCGGCGCGTGCTGTCGGCCAGCGCGCGGATCGGGCTGACCATGGCGAACACGGTCGGCGGCGCGGCCTGGGGGAAGGCATGGTCACGCGGCGCCACGCCGCGCGTGACCTGCAGGTAGATGCCGAGATCGCCGGCGCGGTCGCCACCGTTTTCCCGCAACAGGCGGTGCAGCAGCCCCTCCCACTCGGCCCGCGGATACGGGTCCGGCAGGCGGATGCCGGCCAGCGAGCGGGCGAGGCGGTCGAGGTGCTCGTCCAGCAGGAAGGGTTCCCCGCCATAGCTCGGGATCACCTCGTACACCGAGTCGCCGAACAGGAAACCGCGATCCAGCGGCGAGATGCACACGGACTCCAGGGGCAGGAAGTCCCCGTTGTGGAACGCGATCGTCACGGTCAGAACGGCCAGACCGACTGCAGGGTCAGGGCGGCGCCGTCCCACAGGCGGCGCACGATGCCACCCTGTTCGACATCCTGCAGCGCCACCAGCGGCTGGCGGTGCACCACCTCGCCGTCCAGACGCGCGATCACCTCGCCCACCGGGTCGCCCGCGGCCAGTGGCGCCTCCAGCGGCTGGCGCACCTCCATGGAAGCCTGCAGCTCGTCGCCGCGGCCGGACGGCACCACCACCCACAACGGCTCGGCCAGCCCCACGGCCACCTCGGTCTGCGCCCCGGCATAGACACGCGGCTCGCCGAGTTCGGCACCGGCCGCGAACAGCTGACGGGTCTCGGTGAAGCGCATGCCCCAGTTGACCAGCGCCTGCGATTCGTTGGCCCGGCGGGTACCGCCTTCCTGGTGGTTGGGGGCGTCGATGCCCATCACCACCGCCACCAGCCGGCGATCGCTGCGTTCGGCCGAGGACACCAGGTTGTAGCCGGCGCTGGAGGTCCAGCCGGTCTTCAGTCCGTCAAAGCCGGCATCGCGCCACAGCAGCATGTTGCGGTTGCTCTGGGAGATGTCGTTGTATTCGAACGAACGTTCGCTGTAGTAGCCGTACAGGTCGGGAAATTCCTGGATCAGGGCCCGCGCCAGACGCGCCATGTCGGCCGCGGTGGTCTCCTGCGCCTCGTCCGAGGGCAGCCCGTGCGGATTGGTGAACCAGGAGCCCTGCATGCCCAGCTCGCGCGCCTGCGCGTTCATCATGTCGACAAAGGCGCCTTCGGAGCCGGCCACATGCTCGGCCAGCGCGGTGGAGGCATCGTTGCCGGACTGCACGATCATCCCGCGCAGCAGGTCCTCGACCCGGACCTCCTCGCCCACCTCGATGAACATGCGCGAGGCGCCACGCATGCCGGTACGCCAGGCGCGCTCGCTGATGGTCACGGTGTCGTCCAGGTCGAGGCGCCCGTCACGGAGCTCGCCGAACACCACATAGGCGGTCATCAGCTTGGTCAGGCTGGCCGGCTCGCGCTGGATCTCCGGGTCCCGGTGAGCGAGCAGCAGCCCGGAGTCGAAATCCATCAGCGCATAACTGGAGGCGGTGATATCCGACGGCGGCCGCGGGATGCCGCCGGGCATGGTGGCCGTGGTTCCCACCGTCGGCAGGGCCTCCTCCGCGACCGCGGTATGCAGCCCTGCAGCGAGACTGAGGGCGGCAGCAAGAAGGGTGCTTCGGACGAGAGAACGAACCAACGGCTTCATGGTTTTACGGGGCCTCCTGTGGGAACAGCTAACCATAGCAGAGCAAGTCCCGTCGCAGCGGACCGGACGAAAAAAAGAGAATCGGACGCACACCCGGCGCCCGTGGCGCCGGGCCGCGCATTCAGTCGCGCACGACGCGGTAGTCGAGACGGGTGGCCCGCTGCAGACGCTCGGTGATTGCGCGAAGTTCCGCATCGTCGGCCAGCGGCCCGATGCGCACCCGGTGCAGCCGGCGGCTGCCCGGCTCCTCGAGGACCGCGATCTCCACCAGTTCGAAACCCCGGCCGCGCAGGTCGTCGCGCATCCGCTCCGCCGCCTCGCGCTCGGCGAACGCCCCGACCTGGACATATTGCCGCGCGCCCGCAGCGTTGCCATTGCCATTATCGCCGGTGTGGGTGGCCGCCGGCGGCGCTTCCCCGCCAGCCGGCTCCACCGCGCGGATCCGGACCTGCGCGGTGCCGGCCTCGACCATGCCGAGCCGGTGGGCGGCGGCATAGGACAGATCGATGATGCGGTCGTCCACGAACGGGCCGCGGTCGTTGACCCGCACCACCACGCGCTTGTCGTTCTCCAGATTCACGACCTCGACGAAGCTGGGCAGCGGCAGCGACTTGTGCGCGGCGGTCATCGCGTACATGTCGTAGGGTTCGCCACTGGCGGTGGGGCGGCCGTGAAAACGGGTGCCGTACCACGAGGCATGCCCGGTTTCTTCGAAGCCCTGGCTGCTGTGCAGGGTGCGGTAGCGCTGGCCGAAGACTTCGTACTCCGGGGAATTGCCGGAACGGCTGCGCGGCTCCGGGCGAGGCTCGGCATCGGGCAGCAGCGCCAGGTCGAGCGGCACGTCGGCCGGGTCGGGATAGCGGTCGTACGCCGCCTCGCCCAGTTCCCGTTCCGGCGTGCCGGAACAGCCGGCCAGCACCAGGGCCAGCAACGCCGCCAGCGCGGCCGCGCGCGGGGAACGGCCGGAAGCCTGCCGGACCCGGGGCCGGGCGGTCGCCGGGGCAACAGGCGCCCGACGAACCTCCAGGCTAGTCGACCAGCTTCCGCGCCAGCTGGTGCACGGCCATCGCATACAGCGGGCTCCGGTTGTAGCGCGTGATCACGTAGAAGTTGGGGTATCCCAGGTAGTACTCGTAGCCGTTCTCGCCCTCGAGGCGGATCAGCGAATAGCGCCCGTCGGCCGCCACGGCCTGGTCCGGGTACACGCCGTGTTCGGCCAGTTCGTCCAGGCTGTGGCGCGCCTGGTAGTTGCGGCTCAGCAGCTCCTCGTGGGCGTCGCCCTCCACCCGTGCACGGGCGACCACCGGCTCGCCGCCTTCCCAGCCGTGTTCACGGAAGTAGTTGGCGACACTGCCGATCGCGTCGGGCCACGAGTTGAGCAGATCGCGGCGCCCGCTGCCGTCGAAGTCCACCGCGTAGTGGCGATAACTGGAGGAGATGAACTGCCCGCGGCCCATGGCCCCGGCGTAGGATCCGTACGTCTCGCCGACATCCAGCCCCTCCTCGTCGATAAGGGTCAGGAACTCGCCCAGCTCCCTGCGGAAGAAGTCGGCGCGCGGCGGGTAGTCGAAGCCGAGCGTGACCAGGGCATCGAGCACGCGGAAGCCGCCGGTGTTGCGCCCGTAGTCGGTCTCGACGCCGATGATCGCGGCAATGATCTCCGGCTCGACATCGAACTCCTCCTCGGCCCGCGCCAGCGATTCGGCCTGTTCCTCCATGAAACGCTGGCCGCGGCGCACGCGCTGCTCGGTAATGAAGATCGGGCGGTAGTCCTTCCACGGCCGCGCCTCGGCCGGGCTGGAGATCAGGTCGAGGATGCGCTGCTGCGGATCGGCGCTGGCGAACAGCTCCTCCATCTGGCCGCGATCGCGCCCGGCGGCCACCTGTTCGTCGATGAATGCCCGGACCTCGTCACGCTCGAGATAGGGCGGATCACCCGCACGGTACTCCGAACCGGAGGCGGCGGACATGGAAAAGGCGGTCAGCGCCAGCACCAGTCCGGACTGCAGGGAAAGTGTGCGCAGGGCGCGGGCCCACCGGGGGCGCGGATTCAGGCTCATCGATTCACCAGGCGTTTCTGGGAGGCAATACTCATGAGAATACCGAAGGCGACCATAAGCGTCACCAGCGAAGTGCCGCCATAGCTGACCAGGGGCAGCGGCACCCCGACCACGGGCAGCAGCCCGGTCACCATGCCGATATTGACCACCGTGTACACGGCAAAGGTCAGCGCGATGCTGCCGCCCAGCAGGCGGGCGAAGCGCTCCTGGGCGAATGCCGCGATCCACAGGCCGCGGGCCACGATCGCAAAATACAGCAACAGCAGCAGCGCAACACCGATGAACCCGAATTCCTCGGCGTACACCGCAAAAATGAAATCGGTGGAACGCTCCGGCAGGAAGTCCAGCTGCGACTGGGTCCCGTTGAGCCAGCCCTTGCCGTACAGCCCGCCGGAGCCGATGGCGATCTTGGACTGGATGATGTGGTAGCCGGTCCCGAGCGGGTCCGACTCGGGGTTGAACAGGGTCAGCACGCGCTGGCGCTGATAGTCGTGCATCTGGGTCCACAACAGCGGGATCGCCGCCGCCACCGCCAGGCCCAGGCCGACGAACCAGCGCCAGCCCAGCCCGGCCAGGAAGATCACCAGAAAGCCGGCCACCCCGACCAGCATCGCGGTCCCGAGATCCGGCTGCTCCATGATCAGGTACACCGGCACCAGGATCAGCGGCACGGTCACCAGCAGGTCGCGCGCCCGCGGCCGTTCGTCGCGCTGCGACAGGTACCAGGCGACCATCATCGGCACCGCCAGCTTCATGATCTCGGACGGCTGGAAACGCACGAACCCGAGATCCAGCCAGCGCCGGGCGCCCTTGCCGACCTCGCCGGCCAGCATCACCCCGACCAGCAACAGGATGCCGAGCAGGAACAGCCATGGCGATACCGCGCGCAGGGTGCGCACCGGTACCTGGGCGATCAGCAGCATCGCCGCCACTCCCAGGCCGATACGCAGCACCTGGGCCTCCAGCGCCTGCATGCTCTGGCCCGAGGCGCTGAAGAGCACCGCCAGCCCGACCAGCAACAGGATGCCGATCAGCACCAGCAGCACGCTGTCCAGGCGCAGGCTGCGCAACGCCCACTGGCCGAACGAGAGTTCGCGCCCGGTTACGCTGATCATTCGGCCTCCGGCAAGTCGATGGTCATCCCGGCATCATCCAGCAGGTAGGCATCCATCACCTCGCGCGCGACAGGCGCGGCGACCCGGCCGCCGGAACCGCCGTGCTCGACCAGCACTGCCACGGCGATCTGCGGATCCTCGGCCGGGGCGTAGCCGACGAACAGGGCGTGGTCCCACAGCCGGCGGGCCAGTTCGTCTTCGTCGTATTCCTCGTCCTCGCCGAGACTGAACACCTGGGAGGTCCCGGTCTTGCCGGCGATGGTATAGGAAGGATTGGTGCTGCCGATGCTGCCCCAGGCGGTACCGTGGCGTTCATGTACCGCCTCGACCAGCGAACCGTGGATCACGTCCCAGTGTTCGGGGTCGGCCTCCACGGGCTCGGGGTACTCCGGCAACAGATAGTTCTCATCACCACGGCCGTTGTCCATCGCCCGCAGCAGGCGGGGCCGCACGCTGACCGCGGTTGGCCAGGGTCACGGTGAAATCCGCCATCTGCACCGGCGTCGTCAGCATGTACCCCTGGCCGATCGAAGTGATCAGGGTCTCGCCAGGGAACCACGGCTGGTTGTGGGTGCCACGCTTCCACTCGCGGCTCGGCAAAATGCCGCGGCGTTCACCGGTGATGTCGACCCCGGTGCGCCGGCCGATGCCGAAGGCCCCGAGCATCGGCGCCATGCGGTCGATACCCATGTTGTAAGCCAGGTCATAGAAATAGACATCCGACGACACCGCGATCGCACGCGACATGTCCACCCGACCATGCCCCTCGCGCCGCCAGTCACGGTAGCGCCGCTCATGCCCGGGGATCTGGTAGTAGCCGCGCGCGAACATCACGCGCTCGGCAGTGGTGATCTCCTCCTCCAGCCCGGCCAGGGCCACGATCGGCTTGATCGTGGAACCCGGCGGGTACTGCCCGCTCAGGGCACGATTGAACAGCGGCTTGTAGGGATCGTTCTGCAACGCGGCGAAGTCGGTCTGCGAAATCCCGCGCACGAACAGCTCCGGGTCGAACCCCGGCGCGCTGGCCAGTGCCAGCACCTCGCCATTGGCGGGGTCGATCGCGACCACTGCGCCCTGCCGTCCGGCCAGCGCACGGTAGGCGGCGCGCTGCAGGTCGGCGTCGATGGTGAGGGTAATGTCGGTGCCCGGCTCCGGCGGGGTCACCGACAGCTCGCGGATCACCCGGCCCTGGGCGTTCACCTCGACCTGGCGGAAGCCGGGCCGGCCGTGCAGGACATCCTCGTAGTAGCGCTCGATGCCGGTCTTGCCGATATGCGAACTGCCGGCATAGGCCCGCGGGTCCACCCGCGCGAGGTCCTGTTCGTTGATACGGCCGACATACCCGACCACATGCGAGAACTCCCGCCCCTGCGGGTAGTAGCGCATCGGCCGCGCCTCGATCTCCACCCCCGGCAGCTCGTGGCGCGACACCGCGATACGGGCCACGGTCGGATAATCCAGCCCCGACTTCAGCAGCACCGGCTGGAATGGCCGCCGCTGGCGCACCGCGCGGCGGAAGCGCTCGATATCGGCCGCGGAGAGCTCGAGGAAATCGTGCAGGCGCTCGAGCAGCGCATCCAGGTCGCCGGTCTGCTCGACCGTGATCTCCAGCTGGTAGGAGGCACGGTTGCCGGCCAGCAGCACACCGTTGCGGTCGCGGATCACGCCCCGGGTCGGGGCGATGGGCTCGACCCGCAGGCGGTTGTTCTCCGACAGGGTGGTGAAATGCGTGTGCGCCCCGACCTGCAAGCCCGACAGGCGCCAGCCGAGCAGCAGCATCACCGCGGCCACGATCACCAGCGCCAGGATCACGCGCACGACAAAGCGTTCGCGATCCCGCTGCTCCTGCCCGTACGCCTGGCGTTCCGCCATGTCAGCCGCCCGTGCGCCCGGCGCTCAGCGCCGACCCACAGACACAGCGCGGCACGGGGCCCACCCTCGAACGGGCGGGCCCGGCTGCGACCGCATTACGCCCGCACCGGGCCAGCGGCTCAGATCTTGCTCTTCTGGTAACGCTTGTGGCTGGCAACGATCTCCGCCTTGGCGGCTTCGGCATCCGCCCAGCCTTCCACCTTCACCCACTTGCCGGCCTCGAGCTCCTTGTAGTGCTCGAAGAAGTGCTTGATGCTGTCCAGCAGTTCCCGGGAGACATCCTCCGGCCCCTGCACCTTCTCGTACTGCGGGTGCAGCTTGGTCACCGGCACCGCGAGGATCTTCGCATCCGGGCCGGCCTCGTCGGTCATCTGCAGCACACCGACCGGGCGCGCGCGCACCACCGAGCCCGGCATCAGCGGCACCGGGGTAATCACCAGCACGTCCACCGGATCGTCGTCCTCGGACAGGGTGTGCGGGATGAAGCCGTAATTGCAGGGGTAGAACATCGCGACCGTCATGAAGCGGTCGACCACCAGCGCCCCGCTGTCCTTGTCGATCTCGTACTTGACGGGCTGCCCGTGGGCGGGGATCTCGATCACGACATTGACGTCGTTGGGGAGATCCTTGCCGGCTTCGATCTGGTTCAGGTCCATGTTTCCTTCCCGGTTGTTTGGCTGGCGCGGCATTATACTAGCGATGCACGCGCGGTTGTCATGACCCCGCGCTCCCGGTCCCGGCGGTTGCGGGAGCGGGATTCAGACGGTATAAGACCGCGCTCGGGAAACGGTTGGCCCCTTCGGGCGCCGGCCGTCCCGCCATCCGCAATACACCGTGCCGTCGCGGCCTGCCGGGAACCGGCGGCCCGGAATCGGCACCCGGCAGGAGTCAGCCATGCGTATCGTCCTGATGGGCGCGCCCGGCTCGGGCAAGGGCACCCAGGCCAAGAAGATGGTCACCACCTTCGGCATTCCCCAGATCTCCACCGGCGACCTGTTGCGCGCCGCAGTGGCCGCGGAGACCGAACTGGGTCTGAAGGCCAAGAGCGCGATGGACGCCGGACAGCTGGTGCCGGACGACCTGGTGCTGGGCCTGATCCGTGACCGGCTGCAGGAACCGGACGCGCAGAAGGGCTTCATCCTCGACGGCTTTCCGCGCAACGTGGTCCAGGCCGAGGCGCTGGACGAGATGCTGGCCGGGATCGACTCGCCGCTGGATCGCGCGATCCAGATCGATGTCCCGTTCGAGGAACTCAAGAAACGCCTGACCGGCCGCGTCACCTGCGGCGACTGCGGTGCGGTGTTCAACACGCACACCTTCCCGCCGAAAAAGGAAGGCGTGTGCGACGTCTGTGGCGGCGAGCTGGTCCACCGTGCCGACGACAACGAGGAGACCGTGGTCAACCGCCTCAAGGTCTACGACGAACAGACCCGGCCGCTGATCGAGTACTACGACAAACACGGCCTGCTCAAGCACATCAACGGCACCCGCGACATCGAGCTGATCTTCGACGAGATCCGCCAGCTGCTGGCCTGACACCGGCATGGCGGTCGCGCCGGCCAGCGCCCTGCCCCGCCATCCGCGGCGCCTGCTGCTGCCGGTGGCGCTGACACTGGGGCTGGCCGGCGGCCTCCCCGCCCAGGCCGAAAGCCCCATCAGCGCGGAACGGCCGCCCGGCTGCGAATTCGCCCCCGATATCGACTGGCCGGCGCTGCGCGCCCTGCCCCCCGGGGTCATCGAACTCGACGCCGACTACATACAGCGCGACGGCGATCACCTCACGGCCCGTGGCAAGGTCGAACTCCACGAGGACGGCCGTCGACTGGACACCGACCTGCTGGAGTTTGACCGCGACCGGCGCATCGCACGCGCCGAAGGCAACGTGCGCCTGTTCGACGGCGACCTGCTGCTGCATACCGACGGCGGCGAATACCGGCTCGACGAGGAAAGCGGCGAGTTCCGCCGCATCGACTACCTGGTGCAGTCGGTGCCGGCGCGCGGATCGGCCGAGACCGGTATCCAGCATGCGCCGCACCGGCATTCCTTCGAGCGCGCCGCCTACACCACCTGCCCGGTCGACGACGACAGCTGGTGGCTGCGCACCCGCGATCTCGACCTGAACCGCGACACCGGGGTCGGCGTCGCCCGCCACGCGACCATCCACTTCAAGGGGGTGCCGGTCGCCTACACGCCCTGGATCAACTTCCCGCTGGACGACCGGCGCAAGACCGGCTTCCTGCTGCCCAGCGCCGGACGCGGCAGCCGTACCGGCTACGATGTCAGCACCCCCTGGTACTGGAACATCGCGCCCAACTACGACGCCACCATCACCCCGCGCTACATGTCCGACCGCGGCCTGATGCTCGGCACCGAGTTCCGCTATCTGCAACCGCGTCACGAGGGCGTGATCGACGTACAGCACCTGGCCGACGACCGCGAGACCGGCGAGGAACGCCATTACGCCCAGTGGCGCCACCGCACCCGCATCACCCCGGACCTGAACTTCAGCGTGGATGCCGGCGACGTCTCCGACAGCGAATTCTTCCGCGATTTCGGCGGCTCCGACCGCTACAGCGGCAGCACCCCCTACCTGCTGCGGCGCGCCGACCTGACCTGGACCCGCCCCGCCTACCGCCTGCGCACCCGGGTCGAGGACTACCAGATCGTCGACCCCGAACTCGGTGCGGCCGGCGAGCCATACCAGCGCGTGCCGCAGGTCACCCTGACCGCGGGCGAGTACCTCGGCGGCGGCCTGACCTGGGATCTCGAAAGCGAATTCGTACGCTTCGACCGCGGCGAAACCGAGACCGCCCGCCCGGTCGGCAATCGCACCGACCTCAACCCCGTGGCTGCCTGGCGCCTGGACACCGGCGGATTCTTCCTGGAACCGCGCGCCGGCGTGCGCTACACCCGCTACGATCTCGACCGCCGTGGCGACGCCGGTCCGGAATCCATCAGCCGCACGGTGCCGCACGCCTCGGTCGACACCGGACTGGTGTTCGAACGCCCGGTGACCGACGGCACCCGGCTGCAGACCCTGGAGCCGCGCATCTTCTACGGCTATGTCCCGTACCGCGACCAGGACGACATCCCGATCTTCGACACCGGCGAGGCCGAGTTCAGCTTCGACAACCTGTTCAGCCTCGAGCGCTTCGTCGGGGCCGACCGCGTCGGTGACACCCACCAGGTCACCGCCGCGCTGACCACCCGGCTGTTCGACCAGCGCACCGGCATGGAACGCGCCAGCCTGTCAGTCGGGGAGGTGTACTACTTCGAAGACCGCGAGGTCCGTCGCCGCCCGGACGATCCGGTACTGGACGACAGCCGCTCCGACCTGGCGGTGGAAGGTCGCATGCGCATCGGCGACGCCTGGGACGGACGCGCCTCCATCCTCTACAACCGCGAGCAAGGCGAGCGCAGCCTCACGGCCGCCTCCATCGGGTACAGTCCCAGCGAGCGCGCCCGCCTCAACCTCGCCTACCGTCAGCGCGAAGCCGGGGCGCGCTCCATCGAGCAGACCGACATCTCCGCGCTGTGGCCGGTCACCGACCGCATCCAGGCCATCGGCCGCTGGAACTACAGCCTCGAAGAAGAACGTGATCTCGAACTTCTCGCCGGCCTTCAGTATCGTAGTTGCTGCTATGGTATCCGGGTGATCGGGCGGCGCGCCCTGACTTCCGACGAGACCTACGACAATTCGATCTACTTCCAGATCACGCTGGACGGCCTGGCACGGTTCGACACCGGCGTGGACAGTCTCCTGACAGAGGGCATAGCCGGATATGACGCAAGCCGTTACTGACCGCCACCGCCGGGCCGCCATCTGGCGGCCGCTGCTCGCCGCGCTGGCGCTGGTCGTGGCGCCGGCGGCGTATGCCCAGGCGCCCGGGGCAGCAATGCCCGACACCACCGTGCAGCCGCCGGTCACGCCGGGCGCCGCCTCCGCGGCCGGGGAGCCGGCCGCGCCGGTCACGCCGCCGCAGGGTGACCGCTTCACCGACCGCATCCTCGCCGTGGTCAGCGACGACGTGATCACCCAGCGCGAACTGGTCGAACGCATGAACCTGGTCGCCCAGCAGATGGCCGAACAGGGCGTGCGTCCGCCCGACCGCGACACCCTGGCGCGCCAGGTGATGGAACGCCTGATCGTCGAGCGCGTGCAGCTGCAGGAGGCCGAACGCGTCGGCATCCGCATCGACGAGATGACCCTGAACCGGGCGATGGAAAACATCGCGCGCGAGAACCGCCTGACCCTGCCGCAGCTGCGCCAGGCGCTGCTGCAGGACGGGGTCGACTTCGACGCCTTCCGCGAGCAGATCCGCAACGAGCTCACCGTCAACCAGCTGCAGCGGCGCCAGGTCGACAACCGCGTCCGCGTCAGCGACCAGGAGATCGCCGACCTGATCGCCTCCGAGAGCGGCGCCATCGACCGCGGGGTGCGCTACCGTATCGCGCACATCCTGGTCGCCCTGCCGCAGGGAGCGGACGCCGCCACCATCGCCGAGGCGCGCGCGCGGGCCGAGGAGCTGCGCGGCCGCATCCGTGACGGCGAGGACTTCACCACCCTGGCGATCGCCGAATCGGACGCCCCCGATGCGCTCGAGGGCGGCGACCTCGGCTGGCGCAATGCCGGCGAGCTCCCCACCGTGTTCGCCCGCGAGACGGCGCTGATGCGCAGCGGCGAGCTCAGCGACGTGCTGCGCTCCCCCAGCGGCTTCCACATCATGAAGCTGGTCGACCGCGAGGGCGGCGACCAGACCCGCGTCCAGCAGACCGAGGTGCGCCACATCCTGATCAGCCCCGACCAGGTACGCAGCGAGGAGGAGGCGCGCCGCCAGGCCCAGTCCCTGTACAACCGCATCCGCGAGGGCGCCAGCTTCGGCGATCTCGCACGCGCCAATTCCGACGACCCCGGCTCCGCCGCCCAGGGCGGCCGCCTTGGCTGGGTCAGCCCGGGCGAACTGGTCCCCGAATTCGAGGAGACCATGGACAGCCTCCAGCCCGGGCAGCTCGGCGAGCCGGTGCAGAGCCAGTTCGGCTGGCACATCATCGAGGTGCTGGACCGCCGCGAGGTGGACGCCTCGCGCGAGCAGATCCGCGCCCGCGCCCGCGAGGTCCTGCAGAACCGCAAGCGCGAGGAAGAAATCGAACTGTGGATGCGCCGCCTGCGCGACGAGGCCTATGTCGAATACCGGGTCGACGGCTTCGGCTCCTGAGGGGCGCGCCGGCGTCCCGCGGATCGCCCTGACCGCCGGCGAGCCTGCCGGCATCGGGCCCGACCTGCTGGTCCAGCTGGCGCGCGAGCACGGGCAGGCCCAGCGCGTCGCGATCGGCGACCCCGAGGTCCTCCGGGCGCGTGCCCGCAGCCTCGATCTGCCGCTGGAACTGGTTCCGTTCGATCCCGCTCAGCCGCGCCGGCGCACGCCCTCCGCCACCCTCGAGATCCTGCCGGTGGAGGCCGCCGCCAGGGTGGAACACGGCGTGCTCGACCCGTCCAACGCCCCGCATGTGCTCGACATCCTGGCCGCCGCCGCCGATGGCTGCCTCGACGGCACCTTCGACGCCATGGTCACCGCGCCGGTCCACAAGGGCGTGATCAACCGCGCCGGGATCTCCTTCAGTGGCCACACCGAATGGCTGGCCGAACGCGCCGACGCGCCGATGCCGGTCATGATGCTCGCCGCCGGTCACCTGCGCGTGGCGCTGGTGACCACGCACCTGCCGCTGCGCGCGGTGCCCGACGCGATCACCGCCGAACGCCTGGAGACCGTCATCCGCGTGCTGCACCACGACCTGCGCCGGCACTTCGCCATCGCCCGCCCGCGCATCGGCGTCTGCGGCCTGAACCCGCATGCCGGGGAGGACGGCGTGCTCGGGCACGAGGAGATCGAGATCATCACCCCCAGCCTCGACCGCCTGCGCCACGAGGGCATGGACCTGCGCGGCCCGCTGCCCGCGGACACCGCCTTCACCCCGCGCGCCCTCGAGGGCCTGGATGCCGTGCTCGCGATGTATCACGACCAGGGCCTGCCGGTGCTCAAGCACGCCGGGTTCGGTGGCGCGGTCAACGTGACCCTGGGGCTGCCGTTCGTGCGCACCTCGGTGGACCACGGCACGGCCCTGGCGCTGGCCGGCAGCGGGCGCGCCGAGGTCGGCAGCTTCCAGGCCGCGGAACACCTGGCCGAGGAACTCGCCGCCCTGCGGAGCACCCATCCGCATGGCTAAACCGCCCCCGATCCGCAAGCGCTTCGGCCAGAACTTCCTGCACGACAGCGGCGTGCTCGCGCGCATCGTCGCCGCCATCGACCCGCAGCCCGACGACCCGGTGGTCGAGATCGGCCCCGGGCGCGGGGCGCTGACCGCCGTCCTGCTGGAGCGCCTGGAGCGCCTCGTGGCGGTCGAGATCGACCGCGACCTGGCCGCCGGCCTGCGCGCCGGCTTCCCCCCCGAGCGCCTGGACCTGCACGTCGGCGACGCGATGGACCTGGCCCTGGCCGACCTCGGACCGGTGCCCCCGGGGGGCTGGCGCATCGTCGGCAACCTGCCCTACAACATCTCCACGCCCCTGCTGTTCCACCTGCTGGACCAGGTCGACGCCATCCGCGACATGCACTTCCTGCTGCAGCGCGAAGTGGTCGACCGCATGACCGCGCCCCCCGGCAGCAAGCGCTACGGTCGCCTGACGGTGATGCTCGCCGCCCGCGCCCGCGCACAGGCCCTGTTCGGGGTCCCGCCCGGGGCCTTCCACCCGCCGCCGAAGGTGCATTCGGCGGTGGTGCGCATCACCCCGCTGGCGGAACCGCGGGTGGCGCCGGATCTGTACCCGACCTTCGCCCGACTGGTGAACCAGGCCTTCTCCAACCGTCGCAAGACGCTGCGCCGCGGCCTCTCCGGACTGGCCGAGGCCAGCGACATCGAGGCCGCCGGGCTGGATCCCGGGGAGCGCCCGGAGAACATCGACGTCGACGGCTTCGAGGCCCTCGCCCGGGTCTGCCAGCGCGCCTGACAGCGGCACCCGAACCCGGCACGATCCGCTACCATGAAGACATGGACCTGATCGTTGCCGACATCGGTGGTACCAACACCCGGGTGGCGCGGGCCCGCCACTCCGGCCGTGGCTGGAGCCTGCACGACCAGCGCCGCTATCCCAGCCGCGACCATCCCGACCTCGCCGCCATCCTGCTGCACTGGCGTCGCGAGGTCGTTCCGGACGGGCGCTTCCTCGCCGCCGGGATCGCCGTCGCCGGGCCGGTGGCCGCCGGGCGCGCGCGGGTCACCAACCTCGACTGGCCGGAACTCGACAGCGCCCAGCTCGGCCAACAGCTGGGCGTACCGGTCACGCTGATCAACGACTTCGCCGCGATCGGCGCCAGCCTCGACGCCCTCGCCCCCGACGACTGCCTGACCCTGCAGCCGGGCACCGCCGACGCGGACGGCCTGCGCCTGGTGGCCGGCGCGGGGACCGGACTCGGGACCTGCCTGGTCGGACCGCCCGCGGCACCGACGGTCTACCCGGGCGAAGGCGGCCACGCGCGCTTCTCCCCCGCCGACGCCGGGGAGGCCGCGCTGGCCGAATTCGTCACCGCGGAGCACGGCCTGTGCACCCGCGAGCACCTGCTGAGCGGCCGCGGCATCGCCACCATCGCGCGCCACGAGCTGCAGCGCCGCTTCGATGCCCACCTGCAAAAGGCGCTGGCCGCGGCCGACCCGGCGGCCGCGATCAGCCAGCAGGCCGAGTACGGCCATGTGGCGGCGCTGGAGGTGATCCGGCGCTTCGTCGCCATCTATGCCGGCCAGCTCGCCGACATGGCCCTGACCGCCGTGCCCCGCGGCGGCGTGTTCCTCGCCGGCGGCATCGCGCCGCGCTGGGGCGATCATTTCCGCGAACCGCTGTTCCAGGAAGCCTTCCGCAAGCGCCCACCAATGACCCATCTGCTTGAGCGTCTCCCCGTGAGCCTTATCATGCACCCCCAACCCGGCCTGTTGGGCGCCGGCATCAGCGCCCTGAGGCAACACGAACCTGGAGCCGCAAACGAATGACCCAAACGCGCGAGACCGAAGACCACGCCATCGAGATCGAAGTCGCCACCGCCTACGTCGAGGAACAGTCGGAACCCGAGGCGGACCGCTACGTATTCGCCTACCACGTCACCATCCGCAACGAGGGCGCGCTGACGGTCCAGCTGCTGAACCGCCACTGGATCATCCGCGACGGCCGCGACCAGACCCAGGAGGTCCGCGGCGAGGGCGTGGTCGGCGAACAGCCGCGCATCGAACCCGGCGACAGCTACGAATACACCAGCGGCACCGTGATCGAGACCCCGGTGGGCATGATGGAGGGCAGCTACGGCATGCTCGACGAGCGCGGCAACACCTTCGAGACCCCGATCCCCGCGTTCACCCTGTCCGTCCCGCGCACCCTGCACTAGGCGCCATGGCACTGTACGCCGTCGGCGACCTGCAGGGCTGCCTCGACCCGCTGGACCGCCTGCTCGACCAGGTCCGCTTCGACCCGGCCCGCGACCATCTGTGGCTGGTAGGCGACCTGGTGAACCGCGGCCCGGATTCCGCCGGCTGCCTGCGCCGCATCCGCGCGCTCGGCGCGGCGGCCACCGCGGTGCTCGGCAACCACGACCTGCACCTGCTGACCGCCGCCGAAGGCCTGCGCGAGCCCTCCGGGCGCGACACCCTGCGCGACGTCCTCGACCAGCCGGATGCCGGCGAACTGCTGGAGTGGCTGGCCGCCCGCCCGCTGCTGCACGCCCCGCCCGAAGCGGACTGGGTGCTGGTGCATGCGGGCATCCCGCCGGGCTGGGATCTGGACACGGCCCGCGCCGAGGCGCGCCGGGTGGAGACAGAACTGCGGGATCCGGCACGCCGGCGGGCCCTGCTGGAGGTCATGTACGGCGACCAGCCCGACCGCTGGGACCACGGACTGGCCGGCTACGACCGCATGCGCTACGCCATCAATGCCTTCACCCGCATGCGCTACCTCCGGCCGGACGGCCGCCTCGACTTCGCCGGCAACGGTCCGCCGGAGGAGGCCGATCCGGCGCTGACCCCGTGGTTCGCGGTGCCCGGCCGGCGGGCGATCGGGCGCAGCCTGGTGTTCGGACACTGGGCGGCGCTCGGGCACCGGCGCGGGCCGGACTGGCTGTCGCTCGACAGCGGCTGTGTCTGGGGCCGAGGCATGACCCTCGCCCGCCTCGACGAAGCCGGCGGCGATCCCGCGCGCGTCGCCACCTGGCAGACGCCCTGCCCCGACTGATCCGCCCCCGCCCCACCCCGCGCCGGGCGGGCAGAGCCCGGGCGTTCGTGTTCCCCGGGCTCCGCCCCGGCCGCCTGCCGTGCGGTGTCTGGCCATGGTTCAGCATCCGGCGTTTACGTGGCTTCGGCATGCCGCCTGCCGAGCACGGCTGGCCCTGGCCCCACCGCCGGTGTTTACGGTTCCTTCGCCCCCACGTCCTGCCGTGCGCTGACTCGCCAGCGCGCCGCGCCCGTTGTTGATCAAAAACGGGCTTCTTTGCTCGTGCAAAGAAGTAACCAAGAAACACGCCCGAATGCCGCGGCCCCGGCCCGCTGCGCGGCCCGGGGCTTCCCTCGCTCCGAGGGTTTTCGCGGGCGGCGCTGAAACTCGCTTCGCTGACGCTACGCTCAGACAGTCAGCGCCTTGTTTCCCGCGAAAACCCTCTCCACTCGGCGCGGCAAACGGGAGGCGAAGGTCAAGACAATCGCCGTTCCGGCGGCAGTGCTTGTGGATGTGGACCGGGCGTTCCGGCCTCTTGGGCACGCTCGGCCTGCGGCCGTTGCGTGCCGCGCCCGCTATGCGGGCGCCGCGGGCTATCAGATGCCACGGGTAGAAGTTGGGGCACGAGTGCCGGCATACCTCCTGTCTTGACCTTCCCGTCCCGTGGGGAGCCCCTTGCGGAGGGTGCCTCGCGCCGGAAACAAGGCGCCGCATGTCCGAGCGCAGCCGAAGGCGGAGCGAGTTCGGCGCCGCCGGCGCGTGGTGCCCGAAGCAAGGTTCCCGGGCGACCTTCGGGTGCCCTTCTTTGGTTACTTTCTTGGGCAAGCAAGAAAGTAACTCGGGGCGCGCTGCCGAGTCAGCGCTCGGCAGGCGGCTGGGGGGCTGTCGTGGTCGGGGGGGG
>SL_3KL_010_SEDDRAFT_10001485_pt1 | contig 21297 bp, 12 predicted proteins | sample SodLakKL_010_SED_2_FD_10381 | JGI IMG/M metagenome (IMG submission 10381) | reverse complement strand
GAGGCCGCGCGCACGGCCGACGCCACGCTGCTGTTCCTGGGCGAGGACCGAGACGGCCCGCCTGATCAACCGCGCGCTGGCCGCCCGGGACGGCTCGCTGGCCACGCTGATCGCCGAAACCGGCGGCCAGAACGCCATGATCGTGGACTCCTCGGCCTTGCCCGAGCAGGTGGTCAAGGATGCCGTGCACTCGGCCTTTTACAGTGCCGGTCAGCGCTGCTCGGCGCTGCGCATCCTGTGCCTGCAGGACGAGGTGGCCGAGCACATGATGGCGATGCTGGCCGGCGCCATGCAGGAACTGCGCATCGGCGATCCCGGCAAGCTGAGCACGGACATCGGTCCGGTGATCGATGCCGGACAACTGGAGATGCTGCAAGCGCATGCCCGCCGCATGGACGAACAGGCCCGGCTGATCGCGCGTGCGCGCCTGGACGACGAGCTGCCGCCCGGCCACTGGTTCGCGCCTTGCGCCTACGAGATCGACAGCATCGATCAGCTGGACGGCGAGGTGTTCGGGCCCGTCCTGCACGTGCTGCGCTACCGGTCCCGCGATCTCGAGCGTCTCGTCGATCGGATCAACGCGACCGGCTACGGGCTCACCTTCGGCGTGCACAGCCGCATCGACGGCGTCCAGCGTCACCTCACCGAGCGCATCCAGGCCGGCAACCGCTACGTCAACCGCAACATGACCGGCGCGGTGGTCGGGGTTCAGCCTTTCGGCGGCGAGGGCCTGTCCGGCACCGGACCCAAGGCCGGCGGCCCGCACTATCTGTTCCGCTTTGCCTGCGAGCGCACGCTGACCGTCAACACCTCGGCGGTGGGTGGCAATGCTTCGTTGCTGACCCTGTCGGATTGATCACAGAAGCTTGCCGACAATATTCCGCCAATTCAGCGGCACTCGGATCCGATTCGCATCGGCCATGTATCTCATCAAGCCAAGTCAGCTTGCACGATCCGCTCTTCTGGCAGCCGCACTGTTGCTGCCCGGCACCTGCATCCAGGCTGACTCGCCCGGGGTTGCCTGGGACGAGCGGGTCGAGATCGACTCGGGCCGGGCATTTCAGGGCCCCTGGCGGATGAACGAATCGCAGTTCCTCTACGTCGACGATCCCACGGTGGCCTTCAATTCAGGCGGTGATATCGGGATTGCCTGGGTCGACAACGCGCAGCGCGACGTGCTGCTCCAGGTGCTGGAAGCCGACGGCGCGACGCGTTTTCCCGAGCCGGTCAACGTCTCGCGCACGCCCGAGGTGTTCTCGTGGCTGCCACGGCTGGCGTTCGGCGAGGGCGACGAGGTTTTCGTTCTGTGGCAGGAGATCGTGTTCGCCGGAGGTTCGCACGGCGGCGAGATCTTCTTTGCCCGCTCCACGGACGGCGGCGCCAGCTTCTCCGCGCCAGTCAATTTATCCGACACCACCGGCGGCGCCGGCAAGGGCCGGCTGAGCCAGCGGAGCTGGCACAACGGCAGCCTGGACCTGGCGCGGCGGGACGATGGCCGGCTTTACGCTGCCTGGACCGAGTTCTACGGCGCGCTGCATCTGGCCTGGTCGGACGACGGCGGCTCGAGCTTTACCGAGCCGGTGCACGTGGCGGGCGATTTCGAAGTGCCGGCACGCGGGCCGTCGCTGGCGCTGGGCGATGACAACCAGGTCTGGCTGGCCTGGACGGTTGGCGAGGATGCGGAGGCCGACATCCGCGTGGCCCGGTCGGCCGATGGGGGCCGCAGCTTCGGGCCCGCCGTGATCGTCGAGTCCGGCCGGGCGCATGCCGATGCGCCCAAGCTGGCCATGGATGAGCGCGGGGCTCTGCATCTGGTGTTCGGTGAACGCCTGACGGACCGGCGCGGCACCCAGCGCATCCGCCACACCCGCTCGACCGACGGCGGCGCCAGCTTCGAGCCGGCGCGCACGATTTCGAACGGTGACAGCCATGCCCATTTCCCTGCCCTGGCCTTTGGCGCCGATGGCCGGGTGCTGGTGACCTGGCGCCATTTCCCCGACCCGCGCTCGCGCCCGCTGGGCACCGGTTTCGTCCTTTCCACCGACGGCGGAGAGCGTTTTTCGGAACCCGCGATGATTCCCGGCAGCAACGACCCGGAGCTGGGCTTCAACGGCAGCCTGCAGGGGCTGCTGATGGCGCCGCTGGCCATGGACGAATCCGGTCGCGTGGCGGTGGTCAACAGCACCTTCCTGCCGGGCGAGCGCAGCGCGATCTGGTTGCAGACTGGCCAGTTCGGACCACGCTAAGAGGGTGTATCCGGATCACTGGCCTGGTGGCTGACCAGGCAGGCTTGAGGCCGACACTCGGCCTGTCAACCGTCCTCCATCTGTACCCGCACAAGCCTGCGGGGCTCTTTTTTTTGACAACGCTATCATTCTGGACCAAGCTTGGCGGCAAATCATAACCAGGCCGCACCGTCAAAGCCGCCCAAGCCATGTCGCCTTCCACCTACCAGACCGCGCCCGCCGACCGCATTCCGTTCCACCAAAAGCTCTTCTACGGCGCCGGCGCCTTCGTCAACAATCTGCTGGCCGGCGCGATCGGCGGCATGATGATCGTGCTCAACCTGGCCTTCGGCATGAACCCGGCCCTGGTCGGCCTGCTCGGCGCCCTGCCCCGCCTGACCGACGCCATCACCGACCCGGTCATGGGCTACATCTCGGACAACACGCGCTCGCGCTGGGGCCGGCGGCGACCGTACATCTTTTTCGGCGCCATCTTCGCCGGCGTGATGTTCATGCTGCTGTGGCAGCTGCCGCCGGGCAAGACCGAGTCCTGGTATTTCTGGTATTTCCTGGCCGGCTCGTTCCTGTTCTACCTGGGCTACACCATCTTCGCCACGCCATGGGTCGCGCTGGGCTACGAACTGACCCCCGACTACCACGAGCGCACCCGGCTGATGGGCGTGCAGAACTTCATCGGGCAGTCGGTCTACCTGGTGACCCCCTGGCTGCTGCTGATGATGCAGCACGAGGGCTGGTTCGACAGCATGGCCGATGGCGCGGCGGGACTGGCCATCGTCATCGGCCTGATCACCATTGCAATCGGGATTCTTCCGGCCATCTTCCTGCGCGAGCGCTTCCAGGGCATCGCCGCCCAGGCGCACGAAGGAGAACAGCCCGGCAGACTGGGCATGGCCGCGGTGATTGCGCGCAATCTCAAGGAATTCTTCGTTGGCTTCCTGACCACGCTGCGCTCGCGGCCATTCCTGAAGCTGTGCGTCGCCACCTTCCTGGTGTTCAACGGTTTCATCATGGTCGCGGCCTTCCAGTTTTACGTCATCATCTACTACGTGTTCGAAGGCGACATGGTCGAAGGCGCGCGCTTTGCCGGCTATGCCGGAACACTGCAGTCGCTGTCCACCTTCGGCGTGATCGTGCTGGTGACCTGGATGGGCACGCGCATCGGCAAGCGCCACGCCTTCTTTATCGCCATCGGCCTGTCCACCCTGGGCTATGCGCTGAAGTGGTTCTGCTACACCCCGGACAATCCCTGGCTGATCCTGATCCCAGCGCCCCTGATCGCCTTCGGCTTGGGTGGGCTGTTTACGCTGATGCCATCCATGATCGCCGATGTGGTCGATGTCGACGAACTGAACACCGGCGAGCGGCGCGAGGGCATGTATGGATCGATCTTCTGGTGGGTGGTCAAGCTGGGCATGGCCGCAGCCATCGCCGCCGGCGGTTTCCTGCTCAACGCCACCGGCTTCGACGTGGCGCTGGGCGGCGCTCAGAGCGTTGGCACCATCCAGATGATGCGCGCCTTCGACGCCTTCCTGCCGGCCATCGCCTCGCTGATTGCCATCTGGGCCATCGCCAGCTTCCCGATCAACGAAGACGCGGCCTACGCGGTCCGCGCCGAGCTGGAGAGCCGGCGCGGGCAACCGGAGCCGCTGCAAGCCCAGCCGGCCTGAGGACACGATCTCGAGCGCTGCAAGCCAGTCTGGTTTGACAGCGCTGTCACCTATTGCAAGAATGGTCGGTCATTTGGGACAGACCACCGGCCCGGCAAAGAACATGGCCCTGAGAAATTCATGAGCACGACTCCAGCGAGCCGGCGATCGCACCAACTTCAGCAGCGCATCGACACGCTGATGGCGCGCATGTCGCTGGACGACAAGATCGGCCAGATGGCGCTGGCCCAGCCCGCCGAAGATCTGGCAGACGCGATCCGCCAGGGTAGTATCGGCGGGGTCCTCAACCTGGTCGACCGCGAAGCAACCAACGAGCTGCAGCGCATCGCGCGGGAGGAAAGCCCGCACGGCATTCCGCTGCTGCTCGGACGCGACGTCATCCATGGCTTCCACACCATTCTGCCGATCCCGCTGGGACAGGCGGCCAGCTGGAATCCGGACCTGGTCCGCGCCGGATCCCGGGTCGCGGCCGAAGAGGCCTCCGCCGCCGGAATCAACTGGACCTTCGCCCCCATGATCGACATCGCCCGCGATCCGCGCTGGGGACGCATCGCCGAAAGTCCCGGTGAAGACGTGTTCCTGGCCTGCGCGCTGACCCGGGCCATGGTCGAAGGCCTGCAGGGCGAATCCCTGTCCGCCCCGGGCTCGATCGCCGCCTGCGCCAAGCATTTCGCCGGCTACGGGGCTTCCGAGAGCGGCCGCGACTACGCCACCACCCATATCCCCGACAACGAACTGCACAACGTCTATCTGCCGCCGTTCAAGGCGGCAGTAGACGCCGGCGTAGCCAGCCTGATGACCTCGTTCAGCGATCTCGACGGCATCCCGGCCACGGCCCACGCCGGCCTGTTGCGCGATGTGCTGCGCGAGCAGTGGTCCTTCAAGGGCATCGTGGTCAGCGACTGGGAATCGATTCCGCAGCTGTCCATCCACGGCCTGACCGCCGATGACCGCGAGTCCGCGATCGCCGCCGCCAACGCCGGCGTCGACCTGGAGATGGCCAGCGATACCTACGCGCGCCACCTGGCCGAGGCGGTGCGCTCGGGTGAGGTAAGCATGGCGGTCATCGACGACGCAGTGGCCCGACTGCTGAAATTGAAATTCGAACTCGGGCTGTTCGAAGACCCTTACGGACCGGCCATTGAGGACGCCCAGGCATCGCGCGAACGCGCGCTGCAGATCGCGCATGAGGCTGCGCTGCAAAGCATGGTACTGCTGCAAAACAACAACGATCTGCTCCCGCTGGATACGAACGGGATCGACAAGCTAGCCGTGATCGGCCCGCTGGCCGACCAGCCCTACGAGCAGATGGGCACCTGGATCTTCGACGGCGACCCCGAACGCAGCGTCAGCGCCCTGGACGGACTCCGCGCACTGCTGGGACCGGACTCCGAAATCGTGCATCTCCCCGTCCTGGAAACCAGCCGCAGCCGCGAATTCGTCGACCTCGAGGCGGCTCTGGAGGCCGCGCGCACGGCCGATGCCACGCTGCTGTTCCTGGGCGAGGAGTCCATCCTGTCCGGCGAGGCGCACTCGCGCGCCGACATCGACCTGCCCGGGGCGCAAGTCGAACTGGTCCAGCGCCTGCGCGCCATCGGCAAGCCTCTGGTGGCCGTGATCCTGGCCGGCCGGCCGCTGACCCTGAGCAACATCGTCGACGAGGTCGACGCGATCCTGTACGCCTGGCACCCGGGCTGCATGGGCGGCCCGGCCATCGCCGACCTGCTGTTCGGCGTCGAGTCCCCTTCCGGCAAGCTGCCGGTAACCGTCCCGCGCGCGGTCGGCCAGATCCCGCTGTATTACAACGCCCGAAACACCGGCAAGCCGCCGCTGCCGCACACGGTGGTCGACATCGACGACATCCCTGTGCGGGCGCCGCAGACCTCGTTGGGCATGTCCGCGTTTCACCTCGACGTGGCCCACACGCCGCTGTTCGCCTTCGGCCACGGGCTGTCCTACACGCGCTTCGAATACTCGAATCTGGAGATCAACACGCCGCAGGTCGCGCCGGGCGGGTCGGTACAGATCAGCGTCGACCTGCACAACTCGGGCCAGCGCAGCGCGGTGGAAGTCGCCCAGCTGTACGTGCGCGATCCGGTCGCCAGCATCACCCGCCCGGCGCGCGAGCTCAAGGGCTTCAAGCGCGTTCGCGTCGAGCCGGGCCAGACGGTTCGGGTGCAGTTCCAGCTGCACACCGACGATCTGAAGTTCTGGATGCGCCAGCATGGCTGGCTGCTGGAGCCGGGCCGCTTCCAGGTCTGGGTGGGCGGCAACTCGGAAGCCGACCTGGCCGGAGAATTCGAGCTGATAGCCGGTCCAAATGGTTAATGAATGATTCGGCCTGGCCGAGCGGAGTAAGCAATGACGTTCAAGGTAATTCCCCTGCTGAGTTTGTTGTTGGTCCTGATCGCGCTGGCCAAGGCCGCACCGGCTGCTCCGATTCCGGTGGAGATCGTTCGCGGCGAGCACGGCTACCAGCTGCTGCGCGGCGGCGAGCCCTACGTGGTGCGCGGCGCGGGCATGGTGTATGACGACCTGGCAGCTTTCTCAGCCCGCGGCGGCAACTCGATTCGCACCTGGACCACGCGCGCCGATGAACTCGACATTCCGGCACTGCTGGACCAGGCCCATGCGCTGGGCATGACGGTGGCGCTGAACTTGCCTATGGCGCCGGAACGTCACAGCTTCGACTACGACGACGAAGCGGCGGTTGCCGCCCAGCTCGAGGCCATGCGCGAGGAAGTGCTGAAATATCGCGACCATCCGGCACTGCTGTTCTGGATCATCGGCAACGAACTGAACCACAGCTACACCAATCCGCGCGTCTGGGATGCGGTCAACGATGTGGCCCTGATGATCCGGGAACTCGATCCCCATCACCCGACGACCACGGCGATCGCCGGCATCCGGGAAGAGGTCATTCGCGCGGTGCAGGCCGGCGCACCGGATCTCGATTTCCTGAGTTTCCAGCTGTACGGCCGGCTTTTCGAACTGCCCGAAACCCTGGCCCGCCTGGAATTCGACCATCCGTTCATGGTCACCGAGTGGGGCACGATCGGCTGGTGGGAGATGGAGTCGACCACCTGGGGCGCGCCGGTCGAGCTGACCAGTTCGGAAAAAGCCGGGATCTTCGAGCGCGGCTATCGCGAGGTTCTGGCGCCGCTGCACAGGCAGCTGATCGGCTCGTACGCCTTTTTCTGGGGCCAGAAGCAGGAGCGCACGCCGACCTGGTTCGGCCTGCTGACGCCCGAGGGTGAACAAACCGAGGCCGTCGACGTGCTGGAAACCCTGTGGACCGGCGAGCGGCCGGAGCACGCCGCGCCGCGCGTCGAGACCCTGACCCTGGCCGGCAGAACCGCACGTGAAAACGTGATCGTGCTCGCCGGGCAGAGCTTCCCCGCCCACTTCCTCGTAACCCACGACGACATGGACGCGCTGGAGTATCACTGGGAGGTCAAGCCCGAAAGCGTGGCCACCGAGGTGGGCGGCGATTACGAGACCTACATCCCCAGCGTCGAGGGCGCGATCGTCGAGTCTGACGGCGCCCGCGCCCTGGTCCAGGTCAACGAGCGCGGCGCTTTCCGCCTGTTCGCCCGCGTCAGCGACGGGCGCGGACGGGCGGCCCACGCCAACATCCCATTTCTGGTCGAGGACGGTTTTGTGCAAGCACCCGATGCCCTGATTGCCGGCGAAGTCATGGCCGTGGCCTATTCCGGCTTCCGCGCCGGTCAGCATCCCGACCGCGGCGACGGCGCGGTCAATCCCAGCCGGGCCGAAATTCTCGAGGACCTGGAAATCCTGGTCGAGCACGGCTTTCGCCTGATCCGCGTCTACGATGCCGGCGCCAACTCGCGCGAAGTGCTGGAGCTGATCCGCGAACATGAGTTGCCGATTCAGGTCATGCTCGGGATCTGGCTGCGCGCCGAAGTGAGCAATCACGAGGGCTGCCCGTGGCTGGACGAGCCCATCCCCGAAGAGGAGCTGGCGGCCAACCGGGTCGAAAACGCTGCTGAGATCGAGCGCGGCATCGAGCTGGCGCGCGCCTTCGAGGACGTCGTGGTGGCCGTCAACGTCGGCAACGAGGCCCTGGTCGACTGGACCGACCACCTGGTGCCGCTGGAGCGGGTCATCGACTATGTCCGACAGGTCCGCAGCGCGATCTCCCAGCCGGTGACCGTGGCCGAGAACTACGAGTGGTGGATCCGCGACGGCGCCCCGCTGGCTGAGGAACTGGACTTCATCGGCGTGCACAGCTACCCGGTATGGGAGGAACGCAGCATCGACGAGGGCTTGTCCTACACCGTGGAGAACCTGATGGCGGTGCATGAGGCCCTGCCCGACGTGCCGATGGCGGTACTGGAAGCCGGCTGGGCCACCACGGCCAGCGAGTTCGGCGAGCGCGCCAGCGAAGCCGCCCAGGCCCGCTATTTTCGCGAGATCGAGCAATGGGCCGGGCTCACCAACACCACCATCTTCTTCTTCGCCGCCTTCGACGAACCCTGGAAAGGTGACCCCAACGACCCGCAGGGCGCGGAGAAGCACTGGGGCCTGTTCTTCGAGGACCGCAGCCCGAAGCAGATCATGCGCCGGGAGTGAAGCCGACTCCGATCTATTCCGGCGCCGGACCGGTCGAGCCGCGAATCTTGAGGGCGCCCGGCACGATCACACCGGCGCCGGCCGCCTCGTTTTCGTCGCTGCTCTTGATCAGCATCAGCGCGGCCTGCTCGGCCATCGCCGCAAACGGCTGGCGGACGGTGGTCAGCGGCGGGTAAACCTGCTCGGCCAGAGTGATGTCGTCGCAGCCGGCGATGGACAACTCGTCGGGAATCCGAATGCCCAGCTGGTTCGCGGCCCTGAGCACGCCCACCGCCATATCGTCGTTGGCGGCAAAGATCGCGCTGGGACGGCGCTTGCGCTGCAAAAGTTTCAGCCCGGCGGCCAGACCCGAACCGAAGGAGTTGTCGCCCTGAGCCACAAGGCGCTCCGAAAACGCAATCCCGCTTTCCTTCAGGCCATCCTGGTAGCCCAGCAGACGCAAACCGACCGCCTTGTGCTGGGGATGACCAGCGACAAAGGCGATCTCACGGTGGCCGCAGGAGACCAGGTAGCGGGTCATCTCGGCGCTGAACTCGCGGTCGTTGGTGGCCACCACCTGCCGGGTCGCGCGCTGGTGCCCGGGCGACAGGCGCACCAGGGGCGTGCCCGTATCGGTGATCGCGCGGACGATCCGGTTCATGTTGGACAAGGGCGCGGCCAGGATGATGCCGGCCGGCCGGGCCCGGCGAATCAGGGCCTTCAGATCCTCCTCGACATCAGGCGCGCGGTAGCTGCAGGGGTGAATCAGCAGTTCGTGCCCGTGGCTGCGGCAGACTCTCAGCACCCCGGCCTGCAGGCGGATGATGTAGCCCGCGGACGGCAGCTGGTAGCCGCTGGGGTCGTCGTAGATCAGGCAGATCAGACGCGCCCGCGCGCTGGCCAGATCGCGGGCCGACTGGTTGGGGGAATAGTCCAGCTCGGCGATCGCCGCCTCGACCCGGGCCCGGGTCGCGTCGCGCACACCGCCCTCGCGGTTGACCACGCGCGATACCGTCTTGATCGAAACCCCGGCCAGGCGGGCAACGTCGGTGATAGTCGAGTGAGCCATGCCGCCGAAGTTTACCGGAGCTTTACGAATCGGCAAGTCCCGTGCGCAGACCACGCATGTGATACTGACTGCTGCATCAAGGAATCTCGGAACACCATGGAATATCGTCGCCTGGGAACATCAGGACTCAAGGTCTCGGCACTGGCGCTGGGCTCATGGGTCACTTTCGGCAAGCAGGTCGACATCGAGGCCGCCAAGACCCTGCTGCATAAGGCTTACGATGCCGGCGTGAACTTCTTCGACAACGCCGAAGGCTACGAGGCCGGCGAGTCGGAAAAGATCATGGGCGCGGCAATCCGCGAGCTGGGCCTGCCGCGCGACAGCTTCATCGTCTCGTCCAAGGTGTTCTGGGGCGGCGACAAACCCACCCAGATGGGCCTGTCGGCCAAGCACGTGCGCGAGGCCTGCGACCAGGCCTTGTCACGGCTCCAGGTCGACTACCTCGATCTGTATTTCTGCCATCGGCCCGACGTCGACACCCCGGTTGAGGAAACCGTGCGCGCCATGCACGCCCTGGTGATGCAGGGCAAGATCCTGTACTGGGGCACCTCGGAGTGGGACGCCCAGCGCATCACCGAGGCGCATCGCGTGGCCCGCCAGGAGCACCTGACGCCGCCGGTGGTCGAGCAGCCGCAGTACAACCTCTTCGTTCGTGACCGGGTCGAGGCCGAGTATCGGCCGCTGTATGAAACCTACGGCATGGGCACCACCACCTGGTCGCCGCTGGCTTCCGGCCTGCTGACCGGCAAGTATCTGGACGGCGTTCCGGAGGACAGCCGCCTGAGTCTGCCCGGCTACGAATGGCTGCGCGACCTGCTGCTCAACGAGGAAGGACAGCATAAGCTGGACAAGGTGCGCGAACTCAAGTCGCTGGCGGACGAGTTGGGCATGAGCCTGACCCACATGGCGATTGCCTGGTGCCTGAAGAACCCCAGGGTCAGCACCGTCATCCTGGGCGCTTCGCGCCTGTCCCAGCTGCAGGACAACCTCAAGGCCATCAACGCCGTCCCGAAACTCGCATCCGACGTGATGGAGCGCATCGATGGGATCATGGCCAACCGGCCGGCCGAACCGGAACGGTTCGGGCAGTAGGGCCGGCAGCAATCGGCCTCAGGGTTTGGCCTTGGTCAGTTCGACTTCCAGTTCCTCCAGCGACTTGTTCCTGGTCTCCGGCACCAGCTTCCAGACCAGCAACAGACCCGCCACGGCGAAAAGACCGTAGATCAGGAAGGTGAAACTGCTGCCGAGCGTGGCCAGCTGCCACGGAAACATCAGCTGGACCAGGAAACTGACGCCGGAATTGATGAAGCCGGCAACCGAAATCGCCAGCCCGCGCACCCGCAACGGGAACAGCTCGGAGAACATCACCCACATCACCGGCCCGATGGAGACGGCGAATGAGGCCACGAAAGCGAGAATGCCGAACAGGATCAGGCCGGGGTTGATGGTAATCGCCGCGACCACGATGTCGGGCCCATGGGCCAGGGCGGCGTCCTCGCCCAGCACTTCCGCCAGCGCCTGCCGGAAAGCGACGTCGCTGGCATGGGCCACGCCCTGCAGGGAGCCCAACTGGACCGCCACCGCCGCCGGCAGTTCGAGCGACTGGATGCCTTCGGCCGACAATTCGTAGGTCGCCGAACCGAACCCATAGGCCAGCAGCATCATGGCCAGCGCGATGCCGGTCATGCCGCCAATCAGCAGCGGGCGACGACCGAGCCGGTCGATGAGCAACATGGCGACCACGGTAAACGCCAGGTTGGTCAGTCCGACCAGCACGGCCTGCATGAAGGCCGCATTGGTGCCGATGCCGGACTGCTCGAAAATCATCGGCGCATAGAAGAACACCGCGTTGATCCCGGTAATCTGCTGCAGGATCGCCAGGCTGATGCCCGCGATCAGCACCAGGCGCAGCGCCGGATGAAAGAGCTCCTTCAGCGCGATCTTTTCCCTGGTGACGTCGGTGGCGAGATTGCGCTGGATGTCGGCGATCTGCTTCTGCGTGTCCGCTTCGTCGAAGATTCGATTCAGCGTGGCCGCGGCCTCGGTCTGCAGGCCCTTCATGATCTGCCAGCGCGGGCTTTGCGGCACCCACCTCAGCCCGATCAGAAACAGCAGGGCGGGCAGGGTTTCGACCCCCAGCATCCAGCGCCAGGCATGCGCGTCCAGCAGCAGCGCCTGCACCCAGGCCGCATCCGTCTGCGACCACTGCAGTATGAGGTAATTGCTGAAAAAGGCGGCCGATATGCCGATGACGATGTTGAGCTGGTTGAGGCTGACCAGTTTTCCGCGACTGCGCGGCGGAGCAATCTCTGCGATGTACATCGGCCCCACGATGAGCGCGGCGCCCACGCCCAGGCCGCCGATCATGCGGGCAATCACGAAAGTCACGAAGTCCGGCGCCAGGGCCGAAGCAATGGCCGAGACCGCGAACAGGACCGCCGCCGCCTGCAGGATGCCCCGGCGACCGAAACGATCGCTCAAGGGCCCGGCGGTGAGCATGCCCAGGGTGGCGGTCAAGGTCAGCGATCCGACCGCCCAGCCCAGCTGCAGGCTGCTCAGGCCGAACTCCGGACCAATGAATCGCACCACGCCCGAGATGACCGAGGCGTCGAAGCCCATCAGAAATCCGCCGAGGGCGACGATCAGCGCGACACGGATCACATAGAAGCGCTGCTTGCTCATAACGTCCAATGGTGCATTGCACAGTCTGCTTGAGTCGAATTACGGCGCTCACAGTACTCGCTTAGACGACTGTTGACAACGCTGTCAGCAACCCGTATAAACGCCAACACGTGCTGTCAGAAACCGGACACAATCCTTGTGCGGCGCATAACGAGCTGTATCGATCAAGAGAACAGCCGAAACCAAAACTGAGGAGGGAACATCAAGATGGACTCAAGTCGATTCCGCAAGTCGCCGCTGGCTGCGGCCGTTGCCCTGGCCCTGGGCAGTTGCATCATCTCGCCGCTCTATGCCCAAGAAGCCGAAGAATCGGCGCAGGAAGAGGAAACCAGCGATTTTTTCACCGATGACCGCATTCAGGTGATCGGTGTCCGAGGGAGCCTGATGCGGTCCATGGACCGCAAACGTGATGCCATCGGCCTGGTCGATGCCATCACCGCCGAAGACATCGGCAAGTTCCCCGACCAGAACCTGGCCGAAGCGCTGCAGCGTATCCCCGGCATCTCGATCAGCCGCACCAACAACGAAGGCTCGCAAATCACGGTGCGCGGCTTCGGGCCGGAGTTCAACCTGGTCACCTTCAACGGTCGCACCATGCCGACGCAGGGGGGGCGCTCCTTCGATTTTGGCGATATCGCTTCGACCGGGATTACCGCCGTCGAGGTGATCAAGACCGGCCGCGCGTCGCTGCCGACCGGCGGCATCGGCGCCACCGTCAACATCATCACGCCCAAGCCTCTGGAAAATCCGGGCATGCGCGGTGCCCTGATCGGCAAGGCGGTTCACGAGACTTCGGCTTCCGATGGTGACCTGGGCAACCTGAACCGCGTCACTCCGGAAATCGCCGGTATTTACAGCAACACGTTTGCCGACGACACCTTCGGCATCGCCATTACCGGCTCCTATGAGGTGCGCGACAACCGCGAGGAATTCGCCGCTGTCGACAGTTGGATTCCGAACTACGGCCTGGAAGGCGGCATCGTCAACAACAACAACCAGCGCGCCGACGGAATCTGGTGGCATCCGCAGGATGCCGGCTACGGCTTTGCCGATATCTCGCGCACCCGCACCAATGGCCAAATCACACTTCAGTGGGAGCCGAACAACCGCGTCCGCATGACGCTGGACTACACCTACTCGGAGCTGGAATTCGAGGCCGACCGCAACGCCTTCGGCGTCTGGTTCGCCAATCCCAACGTTGCCGCCACGGTCAACGAGCGCGGAACGGTGACCGAAGTCCGCCAGGTCGGCGGCGACTATGCCATCAACGTCGCCCGTGACAACACCATCAAGACCAACGACTCGCTGGGTTTCAACATCGACTTCCGCGCCACCGACAACCTGTTCGTCAGCCTTGATGTTCATGACTCCAGTTCCCGGCTCAAGGGCGGCGGCCTCGGTGATGGTCGACCGGGAAGCTCCGCCAACCTGATTGTCGGCAACACCTTCTGCGACTGGTGCGGATTCGTCCCCGGCGCGGGTCCATTCACAGCCACCATCGACGAGAAATTCGCCTCCTACTCGCGCGGCGGCATCCCGATCTGGGGCGCAACCTTCCGCGATACCGAAACAGGCCAGCCCCTGGATTTCCTGCGCCGCAGCGACATGGGCTCGCTGTTCGGACAGGCCTTCGACGTCCGCAACAAGAACGAGATCCTGCAGATGCAGCTGGACGGCGCCTGGAGCAACCCGCGTGGCAGGGCGCTGACCGGCCTCGACTTCGGCCTGAGCTACACTCAACAGGAGTTCGTCAACCGCAACGCGTTCTCCGGACTGCTGCCCGGCGGTTTCTGGCTGACCTCGGCCCAGTACTGGCCGGATGAACTGTGGGAAGACGCCAGCTTCCGCGGCCTGCTGTCGGACTTCTCCGGCAGCGGCGACTTCCCGCTGGACCGCTACTTTGTCCTGCCCTTCAATACCATCGTCGACATCTACGAGTCGCTGGACTGCTTCTCCACCGGCGACCCGCTTTGCAACGACGTGTATTGGCCGTCCTGGGGTCCGACTTTCCAGAATGCAGACGGTACCCGCGGTTTCTTCTGGCCCGGTCCGCTGGGCAACGCCAGCGGCGGCGGCGTGAAGGAAGACATTACCGCCGCCTATTTCCAGGCCAACTTCCAGGATGAAATTGCGGGAATGCCCTTCAACGCCCGGGTCGGCCTGCGTATCGAAGACACCGAAGTCACCTCCAGCGGTGACGAGGTGCCGGCCCAGGCCGTGGTCTGGGTCGGTGGCGATGAGTTCGTTACCGAGTTTGGCGAACCGACCTTCGTCACCGCCAAGACCAGCAACACCGAATTCCTGCCCAGCGTGGATTTCGACCTGACTTTCCGCGACGACTGGATCGGTCGCTTCTCCTATAGCCGAACGCTGGCGCGGCCACCCATCGGCGCGCTGAGTCCGGTACGCAGCTTCGTCGGCAACCCCAATCCGCAGAACCGCGAAGCCAGCTCCGGCAACCCCGGCCTGCTGCCCTACGTCTCCGACAACATCGACCTGTCGCTGGAGTGGTATTACGCGCCGGGCAGTTTCGCCGCGGTGTCTTACTTCCGCAAGCATGTCGACAACTTCCTGGTTGCCACCACGGTCAGGGAAAGCTTTGAAGGGCTACTCGACCCGTTCCGCGGTGCCCAGGCCGAACTGGCCCGTGAGCAGTTGGCCGCAGAAGGGATCCCGCTGAGCAACGCCAACATTTTCGCGCGCATCAACGAAAACCTGGGTCGACCCGCGACCACCCCGGTGCGCGCCGAACCCGGCGACCCGGTGATCGTGTGGAACGTGTCGACCACCGACAATGCCGAGCAGGGCCGCATCTGGGGCTGGGAGTTCCAGGTCCAGCACATGTTCGGCGACAGCGGCTTTGGCGTGCAGGCCAACGCAACGCTGGTCTACGGCGATGTGAGGGTCGACCGCAACGTGGTCGACCGTCAGTTCGCGCTGCCGGGCCTGAGCGACTCCTACAACCTGATCGGCTTCTACGAGAACCAGCACATCTCGGCGCGACTGGCCTGGAACTGGCGTGACGAGTTCGTCGCCGGATTCGACCAGTTCGATGCGCCGGTGTTCGTTGAGGACTACGGCCAGCTCGACGTCAACCTGTCCTGGTTTGCCCGGCCGAACCTGACCATCTTCTTCGAGGGTTTGAACGTGACCCAGGAAACCCAGCGGGTCTACGTGCGCTATCCGGAGCAGCTGCTGCGGGGCAACCAGTACGGTGCCCGTTACAATATCGGCGCCAGGTGGACCTTCTGACCCGCGCCAGCGCGGACTAGACTGCAAGCCGCTGGCAACAGCGGCTTGTTTTTTTATGAGCGATCCACGCAAACACGAGATCAGGAACATCGTCGTCGTCGGCGGGGGCAGCGCCGGCTGGCTCACGGCCGGGCTGCTGGCCAGCGCCTATCCCGCTGCGGCCGAGGGCGGCGTCAGCGTGACGCTGATCGAATCACCGGACGTCAGCACCATCGGCGTCGGCGAAGGCACCTGGCCGACCATGCGCGCCACCCTGCGTCGCATCGGCCTGTCCGAGAGCGAATTCCTGAGCACCTGTTCGGCCTCGCTCAAGCAGGGCACCCGCTTCCGCGGCTGGGTCACGGGCGCATCGGACGACGTCTACTACCACCCGTTCTCGGTTCCGGCCGGCTACCCCGCCACCACTCTCGTTCCGTTCTGGCAGGAGCATCGCGACCGGGTCAGCTTCGCCAACGCGGTCAGCCCGCAGGCGCGGGTCTGCGACCGTCGACTGGCGCCGAAACAGGCCGCCACGCCGGAGTACGCGCACGTCGTCAACTACGGTTATCACCTCGACGCCGGCAAGTTCGCCGAGTTGCTGAAGAAGCACTGCACCGAGAAGCTCAAGGTCAGGCACTTGATCGACCACGTCACCGGCATCGAGGGCTCGCCCGATGAAGACATCCGCGCACTGGAAACGGCGCGCAGCGGATTGATCGAGGGCGATCTGTTCATCGACTGCACCGGCCAGGCCGCGCTGCTGCTCGGCCGCCACTTTGGAATCGGCTACGTCGACCAGGACCATGTCCTGTTCAACGACCGCGCGCTGGCCGCGCAGATTCCCTACGCCGAGGCCACCAGCCCGATCGAGTCGCAGACCAACTCCACCGCCCAGGACGGCGGCTGGGTCTGGGACATCGGCCTGACCTCGCGCCGCGGCATCGGCTACGTGTACTCCAGCCGGCACAGCGACGATGCGCATGCCTTGCGGGTGTTCCGGAACTATTTGAAGAACTGCACCACGGTCGATGCAGAGGTGGTCGACCCGCGCCAGCTCAAGTTCAGGCCCGGCTACCGCGAGCGCTTCTGGCACCGCAACTGCGTGGCCGTGGGCATGTCGGCCGGCTTCATCGAGCCCCTGGAAGCCAGCGCGCTGGTGATGATCGAGCTGTCGGCGGGCATGATCGCCGACGAGTTGCCGGCGACCCGGAGCAGCATGGACATCTGCGCCGAGCGCTTCAACCGGACCTTCCGCTACCGCTGGGAGCGCATCATCGACTTCCTCAAGCTGCACTATGTCTTGAGTCAGCGCAGCGACTCCGAGTACTGGCTGGACAACCGTCGCCCGGACAGCATCCCCGAGCGGCTGCAGCAGCTGCTCGAACTGTGGCAACACCAGGTGCCGGGGGCGCGCGACTTTCCGCATATCGACGAAATCTTTTCCGCCGCCAGCTACCAGTACGTGCTGTACGGCATGGGCTTCGAAACCCGCGCACGACCGCGGGTCCAGATCGACGCTGAACGCGCCAGGGCATATGAGCTGTTCAGGGATGTCGAGCAGAAAACGCAGCGCCTGCTCGGCCAGCTGCCCGACAACCGCAGCCTGCTGAGCGGCATCAGCAGCCAGCCGTCAGCCGTGCGCGAAGCACGCGCATCCACCGCTTGAGACCAGGACAGAACCCCTTCATGGCGCGCCACGAACTGCTCGACAACGTCACGCACAAGGACCTGCGCATCGACCGCCGCTTTACTCCCGGCCACGGCTACGACGTGCAGCTGGCCCGCGTGTTTCCGGTGGAGCTGGGCGGGCTGCAGGCCGAGTACCCGCTGTTTTTCGTTCGCAACGCCGACAGTGGCCGTCACGACCTGGTGGCCTTGCTCGGCTTCGACGATGCGGAAAATCTTTACCTGGGCGACGGGCAATGGCTGGCGCGCAACCTGCCGCTGAGCATCGAGCGGCAGCCCTTTCTGATCGGTTTCGTGGAACGTCAGGAGCAGGGCATGCCCGGCTCGACGCCGGTGGTGCACGTCGACATGGATCATCCCGCAGTCAGCCAGAGCCAGGGCGAGCCGGTGTTTCTCCCCCACGGTGGCGAGAGCCCGCTGCTGGAGCGGATCAACCGCGTCCTGGCGACCATCCACGAAGGCCATCAGGCCAGCCAGGACTTTTCGCGCCTGCTGGTCGGGATGGACCTGATCGAATCTCTGAATCTCGAGATCGAGTTCGACAACGGCCAGCGTCATGCGCTGGAGGGTCTGTACACGATCAACGAGGAGCGTCTGAAAACCCTCAATGCCGAGAGCCTGGGTCTGCTGCACCAGAAGGGCTATCTGCAGCACATCTTCATGATCCTGGCCTCGCTGCCGCAGCTGGCCGTGCTGATCGAGCGCAAGAATCGGCGCCTGGCCGAAGCTGCCGAGGGCTGATATGCGGCCTGCCGTCCAGCCGCTGCGCGAAGTGGAAGGCATCAGCGCCGACCAGGCCCATGCGTACCTGGCCGGTGAAGATCAGCCGCTGGTCCTGCGCGGCCTGGTCGCCGACTGGCCGCTGGTGGCAGCCGCGCGCGAATCGGCTGCGCAGGCCGCAGCCTACCTGCGCCAGTTCGACAGCGGGGATCCGGTCACCGCCTACCTCGGCGAGTCCGACACGCACGGCCGCATCTTCTACAACAAGGACTTGAGCGCGACCAATTTCACCCCGGCCCGGGTCGGCCTGGGGCAGGTGCTGGACCGGCTGCTGGCCCATGTCGACGACCCGCAGCCGCCGACGATTTACGTCGGCTCCTCGTCCATCGACCTGTGCCTGCCGGGCTTGAGCGCGCACAACCGCCTGCCCGAGGGCGACTACCGGGCATCGGTGCGCATCTGGATCGGCAACCGCACCCGCGTCTCGGCCCACTACGATGCGCTGGAAAACATCGCCTGCGTGTGTGCCGGCCGGCGGCGCTTTACCCTGTTCCCGCCGGACCAGCTGGCCAATCTCTACGTCGGGCCCATGGACCTGACCCCGGCCGGGCAGCAGATCAGCCTGGTCGATTTCGAGCAACCCGACTTCGAGCGCCATCCGCGCTATGCCGAAGCCCTGCAGCACGCCCGCTCGGCCATCCTCGAGCCGGGTGATGCGATCTACGTGCCCAGCATGTGGTGGCACCAGGTCGACGGGCTGGATCCCTTCAACATCCTGATCAACCACTGGTGGCGGGAGGTGCCGGAGCACATGGGCGCGCCCAACGACGCCCTGCTGCTGGCCATCCTCAACATCCGCGACCTGCCCGCCCCGCAGCGCCGTGCCTGGCAGGGCCTGTTCCAGCACTACGTGTTCAACGCCGACGAGCACACGGTAGCCCACATCCCCGAGCACAGCCGCGGCGTGCTCGGCCGGCTGGACGAAGACACGGCGCGGCGCCTTCGCACCCTCCTGCGCAACAAGCTCAACCGGTGATCGTCATGAACCATGAAAACGACAACAACGACTTCGGACGCATCGTCATCGTCGGCGGCGGCACCGCCGGCTGGATGGCGGCCGCCGCGCTTTCCAAGACCTTCGGCGACACCAAGCAGATCGAGCTGATCGAGTCCGACGAGATCGGCACGGTCGGCGTCGGCGAGGCCACGATTCCGGCGATCAAGAATTTCCACCTGCTGCTGGAGCTGGACGAGGCCGAGTTCCTCGAAGCCGTCAACGGCACCTTCAAGCTGGGCATCGAGTTCGAGAACTGGGGCCAGCTCGGCGATCGTTATTTCCATCCCTTCGGCCCGCCGGGCGCTGATGCTTGGGCCGCCCAGTTCCACCACTACTGGTTGAAAGCCCGTCGCCTCGGCGAGACCGGCAGCCTGAACGACTACAGCGTCGAGGCCAGCCTGGCCCGGGCCGGGCGCTTCGGCAAGAACGGCGAACGCCAGCCCAACTACGCCTATCACTTCGACGCCGGGCTGTATGCGCGCATGCTGCGCCGCTACAGCGAGGCCCTGGGTGTCAAGCGCATCGAAGGCAAGGTGGTCGAGGTCGCGCAGCACCCGGAGTCCGGCTTCATCGAGTCGGTCAAGCTGGAATCCGGCCGGGTCGTCGCGGGCGATTTCTTCATCGACTGCAGCGGCTTCCGCGGCCTGCTGATCGAGCAGACCCTGAAGACCGGCTGGGTGGACTGGTCGCACTGGCTGCGCTCGGACTCAGCCATTGCCGTGCAGAGCGAGTCGGTCGCCCCGCCCATCCCGTACACGCGCTCGACCGCGCGCAGCGCCGGCTGGCAGTGGAAGATCCCGCTGCAGCACCGGGTCGGCAACGGACTGGTCTACGCCAGCGATTACCTGGAAGAAGAACAGGCGCGCCGGCTGCTGCTCGACAACATCGACGGCAAGCCCATCACCGAGCCGCGCAAGCTGCGCTTCACCACCGGGCGCCGGCGACTGCAGTGGAACCGCAACTGCCTGGCGCTGGGGCTGTCGAGCGGCTTCATGGAGCCACTGGAGTCGACCAGCATCCACCTGATCCAGAACAGCCTGATCCGCTTCATCAAGCTGTTCCCGACCCGGCACATCGAGCAGGCCGAGGTCGACCAGTTCAACAACGACGTGCGGGTGGAGTCGGAATACATCCGCGACTTCATCATCCTGCACTACCACGTCAACCAGCGCGTCGACTCACCGTACTGGACCGACCTGCGCAACATGGACGTGCCCGACACCCTGGCCCACAAGATCCGCCTGTTCGCCAGCAACGCCCGCGTCTTCCGCGACCAGTACGAGCTGTTTGCCGAGCAGTCCTGGGTGGTGGTGATGAACGGCCAGGGCATCACCCCGGCGGGCTACCACCCCTTCGTCAACAAGCTGCCCGAGCCGGACCTGAAGGACTTCATGGCCGAGACGCGGGCGTCGATTGCCAGCATCGTGCGCCGCCAGCCCAGTCACCAGGACTACCTGGCCGGCCTGAATATGCAGGGCATGCCGTCGGCAGCCGCCCAGCCATGCTGATTGCCAGATCCAAGCCACGAGAACCCAAGGACAGGCCATGACCCGGCAGACTGCCAGATTGCTCGTCATCTTCGGCGCCACCGGCGACCTGTCCCAGCGCATGCTGCTGCCGTCGCTGCTTGGCCTCGAGGCCGACAAGCTACTGCCCGAGGGGCTGCGCATCCTGTGCTGCGCGCGCAGCGGACTCGACACGAACGGGTTTCGGGAACAAGCGGCCGGCTCGCTGCGCGCGTCGGGTGGCAGTGACGACCCCGTCATTCAGCGCCTGCTGGAGCGCATCGAGTACCTGAGCATCGACCTCGACACGCCGAGCTCCTTCGATCGCCTGGCCGAAACCGTCCGCCGGCTGCGCGACGGCAACGTGCTCTATCACCTGTCCACGGCGCCGAGCTGGTACGCCACGATCTGCGACGGCCTCAAGCGCTGCGACCTGGTCGACGAGGACTGCCGGGTCATGCTGGAAAAGCCGATCGGCCACGACCTGCCCAGCTCGCGGGCCATCAACGACGAAACCGGACGGGTGTTTGCCGAAGACCAGATCTTCCGGGTCGATCACTACCTGGGCAAGGACGGCGTGCAGAACCTGCTGGCGTTACGCTTCGGCAACACCCTGTTCGAGCCGCTGTGGAACGCCCAGCACATCGAGCAGGTGCAGATCACCGTGGCCGAAACCGTCGGCCTGGAGGGCCGGGCCGGCTACTACGATGACTACGGCGCCATGCGCGACATGGTGCAGAACCACCTGCTGCAGCTGCTGTGCCTGACCGCCATGGAGCCGCCGGCCCAGTTCGAGCCGGCGGCCGTGCGCAACGAGAAGATCAAGGTGCTGCAGGCCCTGCGCCCGATTCGCGGCGGC
>SL_3KL_010_SEDDRAFT_10001484_pt1 | contig 21298 bp, 17 predicted proteins | sample SodLakKL_010_SED_2_FD_10381 | JGI IMG/M metagenome (IMG submission 10381) | reverse complement strand
TCCTTAAAAGGAACTTCCTTCCGAAATTCAAAACCGGTATGGATATCAGACTGAAATGGAAGGCGTGTTTTTAAAGAATAACTGAAAAACCCATAACTTTGCCTTATGATGAAATTACCCGAATATTCCGATATCATAAAAGCCCAGCAAAGGCTAAAGGGAGTGGTGAAGGTAACCCCTTTGGAGCACAGCAAGTCGTTCTCGGCCATGTCAGGGGCCAATGTTTTCATGAAGCTGGAAAACATGCAATCCACGGGCTCTTTTAAGGTCAGGGGGGCTTACAATAAGCTTTGTACTTTAAAAACGGATGAATTAAGCCAGGGGGTGGTTTGTGCTTCTGCAGGAAACCATGCCCAGGGTGTTGCTTTTGCGGCAAAAATCCTTGGGATAAAAGCCACCGTGTTCATGCCGGTGTTTACCCCGCCTCTTAAGGTAATTGCCACCCGAAGTTATGGGGCCGAGGTAGTGCTGGAAGGAGAATCCTTTGATGATGCACAGGCCGCTGCCATGCAGTTCCAAAAAGAAACGGGTGCCGTGATCATTCATGCTTTTGACGACCCTTATATTATTGCGGGGCAGGGCACCATCGGGCTGGAGCTCTTTCAGGCCAATGATTCCATACAGGATGTGTTGGTGCCTATCGGCGGAGGCGGCATGATATCCGGCATTGCCATTGCGCTAAAAGAAATGAAGCCTGACATCCGTATCATTGGCGTGGAAGCCGCCGGGGCCCAGTCGATGAAAAACGCCCTGAAGAAAGGAAAACCGGAAAAACTGGCTTACATGCAAACCATTGCCGATGGTATTGCCGTTAAAACCCCGGGAAACCTGACTTTTGAGGCTGCCAAAAAATATGTGGACGACATCCTTCTGGTGGATGATGCCGAAATCGCCCACGCCACCTATCTGCTTTTGCAAAGAGCGAAAATTCTTGCCGAGCCCGCAGGAGTTGCTGCCATGGCCGCGGTATTGCAAAAAAGACCCGATTTTAAAGGCCGCAACGTGGTACCGGTGATCAGCGGCGGAAACATCAACATGGGCCTTTTGGAGCAGATACTGGAAAAAGGAATGATGGAAGAAGGGCTGCGGGCCCGCATTGCCGTGCTGATCCCCGATGTGGCAGGAGAATTAAGATCCATTACCAGCATACTGGAACGCCTGAGAGCCAACATAAACGAAATCTCCCACGAACGCTCCATTACCACGGTTCCGGTAGGCTTTGTATTGGTTACCCTTACCTTTAACTTGCAGGAGACCTCCCAGCTGGACATGATCTGCAAAGCCCTGGAAGGCAAAATGAAAAAATTTGAGGTACTGAAGTAACCCTTTCTGAAACAGAACCCCTTAGCCGTTAATCCATTTGAGATGGCATAAGAAAATTCTTTCCCAAGAAGAAAGTCAAGGGATTCATTTTTTTATACATGGATATCAAATTGTTTTATTGCATTTTTGGTGATTATTTCCTAATTTTAGGGTAATGATAAACCAAAAAACAGAAAGCCATGAGTGATTATAGAGTTTTTAAGGAAAAAGCCAAAGCACAACTTGATGAGTGGGAAGCCGATCTTGACAAATACCGCGCCCGGGCCAAAAAAGAAGAAGGCGATAGCAAGCTTGAACTCGAGAAAAAGATCAGGGAACTGGAAAGCAAGCTGGAAGAAGGTAAGACAAAGTATGAAGAATTAAAAAATGCGGGTGAAGAAGGATGGGGTACAATTAAAGAAGGAGCCGAAAATGCCTGGGATGATCTCTCTACCGCCTTTAAAGAAGCCAAATCCAAATTTTAATGATGGCCCTTTCACATATCGTTTACCTTGAAAGCATTGCTTAAAAGAGATGTTTTCAACGTTTTACGGTAACAATATCATTAAATAAAATCTTTTCTGAAGCAATCTGCAATTGCGGGTTGTGGCTTGCCCGGATCAATATTTATCCCCGGGATAACATAATCCGGGCTTTTTAATTATTCTTACCCGGGCATTGGGTCATGAATCTTTTATAAATATCCATTTTATTCAATTAATAAAACAGACCCTTTTATGTAGCATGCCTGACCTGTTGATTTAATTAATCAAAGAATAAGATCAAGTCCAGGTAACCCCAAAATTTAAGTTGCACAATTTTAATTTTTTCAAAACAGGAGGAACCCAAATGGAATTTATTGAGATTGTTCAGACAACACTTAGCTATTTACTGATCACCATTGCGGGTATCTTTGTGATCGTTAACCCGCTGACCACGGCATTCGCTTTTATGTCGCTGACTACAAAAATGCAGGAAGACCAGAGAAGGGCGATTGCTTTAAAATCCACCAAAATTTCCACCGGATTGTTTTTCATCTTTGCTTTGCTGGGCGGGATTATTTTCCAGTTGTTCGGTATTACCCTTGCGGCATTCCGTATTGCCGGGGGTATCATTCTTTTTGGGATTGCCATGGGAATGATCAGCAGTCGGGAACAAAAGGAAGAACAAGCAATAAAGCCTGAGGGAGAGATTGCTGATGACATTTCGGTTATTCCCCTGGCCATACCCTTTATCAGCGGGCCGGGTTCCATTGCAACCGTTATGATACTCACCAGCGAAGCACCCACTATTTACCATACATTGCTTGTATTTTTCGCCGTTCTCTTTACCACGGTCAGTTGCTATTACTCCATGGTATATTCCAAGGTCATCGTACGGTATCTGGGGGATTCCGGGAAGCAGATCATTACAAAGGTCTTTGGGTTAATATTGTCGGTAATCGCCGTGCAATTCGTAATTAACGGGATTGCCAATACCGTGGTTGATTTTGGAATAACTGAGATTCCGGGAATTGAGCCTGGCCCGGGGTTCGAGCCCGAATAGACCGCCCAATGATGGAATAAGGATTACGGGCTTGTATGGCCCTGCTGATGCCCGATGGGACAGTAGAATAATAAAGAAGCATAATGGAACACCTGAGCGCCAGCCTTAACAAGGTGCTCACTAATTTTTGGCATTAGCGCCATACCGACAAATATTGGATTGGGCACCCTTGCTTTTAACCTCCAGAAAACATACAACCGGCCATGATTTGTAAGACATCCATTTCCGGCATCTTCAGATGTTGGATAGGCAAAACAACCCTCTGGAGGGGGCTTTAGCCCATTTATTTTCTTCTGTTTCCTGCGGAGGTTGGGGGCCAAAGCCCCCGTAGTAGGTGAAAAAATCTTTTTCCGTTGGCTGAAGCCAACTGAAATAAAAGTCCCGGAAACTTCCAGTTGCTCTGTAAGCTGGAATTTCCTTACCGTTTCAACCTTTTCTCTAAAAACTCACCCTTTCTGAATATTTTCCATTAAACCTCTAATGTAATGTAGTTTGTGGAAAAAAAACATAAAGGTATGCAGGTAAGTTTGACTGATCAAGGGAATAAAGCCCGACAAATAGCCGGGTGCGGGTTTTTTCTTTTACGGTTTTATGCAATAATTCAGAATGAAAAGGTGTTTTTATAATTTAATGAAACCCCATATATAAGATAGTTTTTTTATGATTGATTTTGAAAAGCTCGACCAGGCTTACCACGAGGATCGGTTTTATTCGCTGCAGCTTGAGGTTGGGGATCGCTGCCAGCAGGGGTGCATTTATTGCTATATGAATGCTGTGGAAGAGGGGAAAAACCAACTGACCGATAGCATGATATACAAGTTACTGGAGGACTCCAGGGCTTTGGGTATAAACGCCATTGAATGGCTTGGGGGAGAGCCTTTGCTAAGACCAGGCATTTTTTCTTTTATGGAAAAAAGCCGTGATCTTGGCTTCCGCAATAACATGTGGACCGGAGGGCTTCCTTTTAAGGATAAGGGTCTTGCAAAGAAAACAGCAGCACTTTGCCGTCATGGATTGATTTCAATTCACTTGTCTACCATCAACCCTTCCCTTTATAAAAATATGCATCCGGAAAGAAGCCCCGAAGATATTGACCTGATCCTGGATGGTATAGGCTATTTGCTGGAAATCGGCTACCCCTCCGAACAGCTTATTAACTCGGTAACTTACACGGGGCTGCAAGGCTCAGATGACTTAATTGCTACCATGCAGTATTTTTTTGAGGAGTTTGGCATTCAAACATCCATCAACGTTTACCATACTTATTTAAGGCCGGGTACTTCGCCGGGAGAGTTGCAAAAATTCATTCCTGCTCCCGAAGAGGTCTCAAGGGTATATCATTATTACAAAAAAATGATAAAGGTAAAGGAGCTACCCATGAATTGTGTAAACAAGCAATATTGTTCTGCAACCCTGGCTGTGCTCAACAACGGGTTTGTAACGCCATGCGCTACGATAAGGGAGGAAGTCCCGGCAATGGATCTCAGGAACCATTCTTTTAAGCATATCGTGAATGCTAACAAGCACATCCTTGGATTTAACCATTTTAAAAAACCGGAAAACCGCCCTGATGGCTGCAGAAATTGCAAAATAAACGAAGAATGCTGGGGGTGCCGGTCCCGCTCTTATGCTATTGGAAAGGGGTTGTTTGGGATAGACCCCCGTTGTTTTCGCAATCCCGGCGGTGGAAAATTTCGTCAACACACTGGCGTTAATCCTTCCTTTTAAAAAGAAAGAGCCTGTTTATCGTCTGACAAACAGGCTCTTTCTTTGTAGCGGGGGCAAGATTCGAACTTGCGACCTTCGGGTTATGAGCCCGACGAGCTACCTCTGCTCCACCCCGCAGTGTGTTGTGTAAATTCAGGTGCAAAAGTAAGGAATTTTAAATACCCTGCCAAATGTTTTTCAATGTTTTGGCAAAATACCTAACTTTACCCTTTCAAAACTATAAAATCCCAGATTGATTCATGCACAAAGCCGGATTTGTAAACATTATCGGTGACCCCAATGTGGGAAAATCCACCCTGATGAATGCCCTGATCGGGGAAAAAATCTCCATCATCACTCCCAAGGCCCAGACCACCCGCCACCGCATTATGGGATTACTGAACGGGGATGACTACCAGGTGGTTTTTTCCGATACACCCGGGGTGCTCAAGCCCGGGTACAAGCTGCAGCAATACATGATGCGGTTCGTTAGATCGGCCCTGGATGATGCAGATCTTTTTATCGTACTAACTGATCTCCAGAAAGATTTTGACCATCCCCACATCCTCAAACAAATAAAGGATTCGGGTATACCGGTGTTGCTGCTTATCAATAAAGTGGATCTTGGCACCCAGGATCAGGTGGTGTATAAGAGCGAACAATGGAAGAAAAACTTCCCCGACTGGCTGGTTTTGCCCATTTCTGCCCTGGTCGGTTTTAACCTCGACCAGGTTTTTGACAAGATTTTGGAGTTGCTGCCCGAGTCTCCCCCATTTTTTCCCAAAGATGATCTTACGGACAAACCCATGCGTTTTTTTGTAGCCGAAATGGTTCGTGAAAAAATTCTCATGAATTATCAGCAGGAGATCCCATACTCTGTGGAAGTAATCGTGGAGTCATATAAAGACGAAGGCAATCTGGTAAGGATAAGGTGTGTGATCCATGTGGCACGGGAAAGCCAGAAGGGTATTATCATCGGTCAACAGGGAAAGATGCTGAAAAAGATTGGTACCTTGGCCCGCAAGGAGATGGAGACCTTTATCGGGAAAAAAGTTTTCCTGGAGTTGCACGTAAAAGTGAGCAAAAACTGGAGAGAAAGCGAATCCCATTTAAAGCGTTTCGGATACCTTGACCAGTAAATAATTGGTTGAATTTGTGTATCTTTGCGCCCCGTTCAAACAACCGGAGTATTTATGGCAAACATCGTTGCATTGGTAGGGAGACCCAATGTGGGTAAATCCACCCTTTTTAACCGGCTCACCAAAAGGCGCATGGCCATTGTTGACCCCACGGCAGGAGTAACCCGTGACCGGCATTATGGAAAAAGCGACTGGAACGGTCTGGAGTTTTCCGTTATTGACACCGGGGGATACGTGGTGGGTTCTGACGATGTATTTGAAGAACAAATCCGCCAACAGGTAGATTTGGCCCTTGAAGAAGCCACGGTTATCCTGTTTCTGGTGGATGCCATGGAAGGCATTACGCCTATGGACAAAGAGGTGGCGGAAATTTTAAGGCGGGGTGGAAAGAAAGTATTTGTGGTGGCCAACAAAGCCGACAACAGTCAGATCATGGCCCAGAGCGGTGACTTTTACGAGCTGGGCATGGGTGAAGTATTTCCGGTATCATCCATCAACGGAAGTGGCACCGGCGACCTGTTGGATGAGGTGGTAAAAACCATGGAAAAGATCCCCGAAGATCCCCGTAATGAGGAGCTTCCCAGGTTTGCCGTGATCGGGCGGCCCAATGTGGGCAAGTCTTCTCTTATCAATGCCCTGATCGGCAAGGAGAGAAATATTGTTACCGACATTCCCGGCACCACAAGGGATTCTATTTATACCCGTTACAATAGCTTTGGCTTTGATTTTTACCTGGTGGACACCGCCGGGCTGAGAAAAAAGGGAAAGGTATCGGAAAACATTGAATTTTATTCGGTCATGCGCTCGGTGAGGGCCATTGAAAATGCTGATGTGTGCCTTTTAATGCTTGATGCAACCCAGGGCATAGAAGCCCAGGATATTAACATTTTCGGCCTGGCCACCCGCAACAACAAAGGGGTGGTAATTTTGGTAAATAAATGGGACCTGGTGAAAAAAGATCACAAAGCCGTCAAAATATTTGAGGAGGCTATTTTGGAAAGAATTGCACCTTTTCAGGATGTGCCCATCATTTTTACTTCCGTGTTAAATAAGCAAAGAATATTTAAGGCTATGGAAACCGCAGTGGAGGTGTTTCACAACCGTCAGCGTAAAGTTCCGACAAGCAAATTGAACGAGGCCCTGTTACCGGTAATTGAAAACTCTCCACCACCTGCTACCAAAGGGAAATATATCAAAATAAAATACATCACACAATTGCCCACTCATTATCCTTCTTTTGTCTTCTTTTGTAATCTTCCGCAGTATATAAAGGATCCTTATTCCCGTTTTCTGGAGAACCAGATCCGCAAAAAGTGGAATTTCAGGGGAGTCCCCCTAAAATTGTATTTCAGGAAGAAATAGTTTTTTATGGAAAGATCCGATGCACCCCGCATAGACAAGTGGCTTTGGGCGGTTCGGGCCTTCAAAACGAGGAGTCAGGCCACGGAGGCCTGCCGCTCAGGAAAAGTCAAGATTGATGATCAACCTGTCAAACCTTCCCGGGAGGTTAAACCCGAAATGATCATCCAGATTCACCGGGGCCCCATTACCCAGACATTCAAGGTACTGGGGTTGCTCAAAAAGCGGGTAGGTGCAAAACTGGTTGACCAATACCTGGAAGACATTACTCCGGATGTGGAATATCAAAAACTGGAACTGATAAAAAGCAAAACGTCAACCCGCCCAAGAGGTACCGGACGGCCGACCAAAAAGGAAAGAAGGGATCTTGATACCTGGTTTGGCTGGGATGATTAATCATCCTGCCGGCGGAGCCTGCTTTCGGTCCATTGCTGAATTTTCTGGTACAGGCGATTGGCCGGCACCGGTTTGGTGAGATAATCATCCAGTCCCTGGGAAATATAATGTTCGGCATCTCCTTCCATGGCTTTGGCACTCAACCCAAGAATTGGCGGTACTTTTTCATGCCCATGCAGACTTTTGAGTTCTTTAACTGCGGTGATCCCATCCATAACGGGCATTTGAATATCCATCAGGATCAGATCAAACGCACCGGGCGTATATTTCTCAAGGGCATCTTTTCCGTTGTCGGCAATCACTACCTCAGCTCCGGCTTCCTTTAACATCAGGGACAACACCATCTGATTGGTTTTTTTATCCTCTACAAGGAGCACCCGGTAAGGAAGGTGTGGCAACTCCCCGGATTTTCCGCTTTCACTTGTTCCGGGTTGTGGTTCCTGATTAACTTTTTCTGCTTTAAAAATGAACCAGAACCGGCTGCCTTTACCCTGCTCACTCTCCACGCCAATTTTGCCGCCCAGAAGCTCGGCCAGCTTTTGCGAAATGGACAGGCCCAGGCCCGTGCCCTCATAATTACGGGTATCAGAACCATCTACCTGGGAGAAAATATTAAACAGTCGCTGCTGGTTTTCTTCGGAAATACCGATCCCCGAATCTTCGACGGTTACTTTTATCTCCAGGCTGTTTTCACCGGTCTTTTCAAGGGAGCACGAAAGTTTAACAAACCCTTTTTCCGTGAATTTAATTGCGTTCGAAAGCAGGTTGGAAACCACTTGTGCCAGACGGTTTTCGTCAGTCTTTATCATTTCGGGCAACTCCGGGTCGAATTCGAAACTGAGCTCCAGATTCTTCTGTTCGGCCAGGGCTGAAAACAGGTCAATGGTTCGTTGTCCGCAATTTTTCAGGTTAAATACCGAAGGCTTCACTTCCATCCGGCCGGCTTCGATCTTTGAAAGGTCAAGGATGTCGTTTACAATAGTAAGCAAGCTGTTTGAAGAGGCGTGGATGGTTTCCAGGAAATGTTTTTGTTTTTCATCCAGTGATGTTTTCATGAGCAGCTCGGTCATGCCAATGATACCGGTCATTGGTGAGCGTATTTCATGGCTCATGTTGGCCAGAAATTGTTGTTTGATACTTGCCACCTTATCAGCCACCTCTACTTTTCGTTCCAGTTCGGTATGTTCTATTTCACGGGTGTTGTCCCAGCAAACACCTATCAGCCTTAAAGGCTGACCTGTTTCGTCTTTCACTACTGAACAGAATATCTTTATGTAACGGATGCTGTTATCCTTTTTTACCACCCTGTAACTTTCTTCATAGATTTGCTTTTGGGTTTTCCAGCTATCCAATAAAGAGATCAATATTTTTCTGTCATGGGGATGAATACATTTTTGCCAGTCGTTTTTAAGGTCGCGGGCTTCGGTAACGCCAATATCATGCAGGGTATACATTTCAGGTTCCCACACCATTTGGTCGGTTTGCAGGTTATAATCCCATATACCAATGCCGGCTGCGCTTGTAGCCATCACCAGGCGTTCGGAAAGTTTTCTCAGGGCATCACGGCTTTGCTTTTGTTCGGAAATATCCTGGTAAATCCCAAAAACAGCAACCTGCTCTCCTTCAATGATTACAGGTTCACCAATGATCAAAACATCCAGCAGGGAACCATCTTTGGCCTGACGTACCGATTCATGGTAAACATCTTCTCCCCTGGCCACGTTATTGGTCAGCAGGCGGCCTTCCTCTTTCAGGTGTACAGGCACAATGCAATCATTTATCGGAATACCCTTTACTTCCTGGAGTTTATACCCGAAAAGGGAAATAAATTTTTCATTGACCTGCTGCACCCGGTCTTCCTTATCCAAAATGGCAATGGCCACCGGAGCTTGCTGGATCAGGGTCTGAAAATAAATTTGCTGAATACGCAGGTTCTCTTCAGCCGCCTTTTTATCGGTAATGTCTCTTGTCACCCCGGTAATCCCGGTCAGCTTACCATTGTTAATAAGCAAAGAGCCTTTGGTTTCGCCCCATCGCAGGTTTCCGTTCTTGTGCACAAAAGCCAGCTCCAGTTCGATTTTTTCGTCCGAATTCAGTTTGCCTGCCTGAGAAAGAGATTTTAAATAAACAATTTTATCCCTTGCTTTTTTGGCAGAAAAGGGACTTAAGGCAAAAAATGCCGATTTACCGATAAAAACTTCGGATTCATATCCCACAAAATTGGCAATGGAAGGGCTAATATAGGAATAGTTGTTGTCGGACAGGTCAATTGTCCATACAATGTCGGTAATGTTATCGGTAATCAGCCGGTATTTCCTTTCACTTTCGCGAAGTCTCTCCTCTGCAATTTCTCTTTGCCTGACATTATCGTGCTCCCTGATTACCCGCATTGCCGAAAGGGGTAGGTTTGAAAAAGCCTGGGGTGTTTTGGTAAAATAATCCATCACCCCCATTTTAAAGCACTTAACAGCCAGCTCCTCACTACCCTGGCTGGTAATCATAATGGCAGGCACCTTACCCTTTTCCCGGTTTAAAAGCTCCAGGAGTTCTTCTCCCGTGCCATCAGGAAGTAACCAATCGGTTATCAACAGGTCATAGTCATGATCTTCTTCCAGCAAGGTGCGGGCATTGGAGATGTTCTCCACAAACTCCAGCCTGAAAGGCAGTTGCCTTCTTTCAAAAGTTAATTGGATCAGATCCGCATAACTTTTTTCGTCTTCTACAACAAGAATTTTCCTAATTTTTTTCATTCATTATCTTTAATAAATGATTGAGGGGCAGGGGGTCTTTTGTTCCATCGAAACCAATAAAGACCCAACTCCCTGGCAAGGTCGAGAAATCGATTAAACTCCACCGGTTTAACAAGGTAACTGTTCACATTTAACTTATAAGCTTTAAGTACATCTTTTTCTGTATCGCTGGAAGTGAGCATCACAACCGGAATGGATCGAAGGGATTCCACAGCCTTGATTCTTTTGAGCACCTGAAGTCCGTCAATTTTTGGCAGCTTAAGGTCAAGCAGGATAAGGTCGGGAAGCGGTCTTTCGCCGCTGAGGGCATATTTTCCCCTGCCAAAAAGGTAATCCAGGGTTTCTTCTCCATCCCATAGGTGCAAAATAGCCGTATCGGGGCTGTACCTGGTAAAGCTCCTTTTGAGCAATTCTGCGTGATCCGGATTGTCTTCAACCAATAATATCATTTCAAATAAATTAACATTCAAATTAGCAGACTTTCAAAACTCCCGGGCAAGGTAAAACAAAAGCGGGATCCTTTTCCGGTGCCTTCAGATTCTACCCATACCCTTCCTCCATGAAACTCTATGATCCTCTGCACCAAAGCAAGCCCGATACCGGTTCCTCTGGAGGCCTGGTCCAGTTTGTTAAACAATCCGAAGATCTTTTTTTGATATAATGGAGCAATTCCGATTCCGTTGTCCTGCACGTAAAAAACGGGTGGATCCAGCTCCCTGCGGCATCCTATGGTGATATGGGGTTTTATTTGGTGGTCTGCTTTAAACTTAACGGCATTTTCTATCAGGTTTTGCAAAACTTCCATAATGCGGGAGCGATCGGCAAAAACCACCGGCAAATTGGTTTGCACTTCAATGCTGCATTGGTTTTCACGAATGATCCCATCCAGGTATTCGAGTACTTCACCCACCACCCCATTCATGGAAAAAGAAGTAAAGGGGTTGCCAACCCGCCCAATGCGCGAAAGCTGCAGAAGGTCTTCCAAAAGATGATGCATTTTATCGGTAGCGTTGGAAATGCGCTGCATATCCATTTCCATCTGTTCAAAGTTGCCAGCCTCCAAATCTTCACGCAACATACCGAGAAAACCTTTGATGGTGACAAGCGGGGAGCGCAGGTCATGAGAAACCGTGTAGGTAAAACGTTCCAGTTCTGCATTGATGCGTTCCAGCTCCTCAACCTGTTTTTTAATGATGTTTTCGGCCATCACCCTGTCTGAGATATCAAAATACACCCCGATGATACCGCCGGGCTCTCCTTCTTCATTGAGGAATACCGATTTATGTAAAACCACCTCCATTGATTTTCCATCCGGAAAGGTAATGCGGGTCTCATATTTTTGATGTTCCTTTGTTTTCAGCAATTCGCGGTCTTTTGCTTTTGACTGCGCTGCCTGTGAAGGAATAAGCAGGTCGTCTACGGTTTTGCCAATAACCTCTTCTTTTGTTTTGCCCAGGTAACGGTAAAATTCTTTATTGCACCCCATGTATTTCCCTTGTATATCTTTATAATACATAGGAAAAGGAATATTGTCAATAATGGTACGAAGGAAATCCCCATAATGCTTAAGCGCTTTTTCTGTTTTGCGCTGGTGGGTAATATCAGTGATGAAACCTTCAATAAACAACAGTTTCCCTTCCTCATCAAAAACTCCTTGCGCCTGCTCCCAAACCCATCTCACTTCCCCTTTAGAAGTAATAATGCGATAAACAATGGGATATTTCCGCTGGGTGCTGACCTTATTCTGAACCTCCCGCCAGACGCGTTTTCGATCCTGCGGATGAATGATCTTTCCATAGGAAATGATGCTGCTGTTTTCGAGTTCTTCGGCTTTATAGCCCACTACCTGTTCGCAGCCCTTGCTGACAAAAAGCATGGTCCAGAATAAATCATTCTTGCAACGGTAGGCCATACCCGGCAGGTTGGAAAGCAGGGTTTGCAATTGGCGCTCCGATTCTTTCAGGGCACGTTCGTTTTTTTTCAGGGATTCAAAGGCTTTTTTTCTTGTGGTAATGTCGTTGGCGATTACCATACGGCATTTCCGGCCCTGGTATTCGGGAAGAATATGAGAGATCATTTCCACCTCAATGATTGAACCATCGCTTTTTTGATGGCGGATACCGCTGATGCGCTGATATTCCAAGCCCTCCTCCCTTAAGCTTTCCTTAAAAGATGGAATATCTTCGGCAGGAATCAGATCGAGCATGCTCATGGTGAGAAATTCTCCGCTATGGTATCCATAATCTTTTTGGGCAGCCCGGTTGGCATCGAGAATGTCCAGGGATTCAAAATCATAAACCCACATGGGCTGGGGGTTGTGATGAAACAAATAACTGTAGTGCTTAAGGGTTTGATTGAGGTTGTTCCGTGTTTTCTCCAACCGTTTGAAAGACCGCTTGATCAGCAAAAAAAGCAAAAATGCAGTAACTAAAATAAAAAACCACCCTTTATAGGTCTGTGCAATACGCATGGTATCTGCATCATCAATCCACACTGCCAGCAACAGGTCGGAAAAAAGTATCCACAAAAAACCGGCAAAAAGGTAAACCAATGGAATTTTTACTGCTGGCGACAAAGGCCAGTCAATTATATGTTTTTTTTCATTCTTCACCGAAGAGCTGGTCAGGTTTTACAGGCAAATATAGGGTTTCTGCAAAGTACACAAAAATTTTCCATCAAATAAACAATAGTTTGTTTAAATTTCCCTCAGTAAAACCACGGAAAGCAAGCTGTTTGTTTCTACAAGGACATTCATCCTGATATTGAAAAACACAAAAAAATCGCATTGGCCCTTTCAAGTCAGTGGGGAAAAGACAAAAATTCACCTAACACACTCATTTATATATAATTAAATAGTAAATAAGATCCACTTGTTTTCACAGGCTTTTTTTATAAATTTGCTTAGCCTTTAAAAGAGCCTAAAACAATCAATATTTAACTTCCCTAAAAATAAAGTTATGAAAGAAGATTTAAAGCAATACATTGAGGAGAACAAAGACCGTTGGCTGGAGGAATTGTTTGAGCTGATCAGGATTCCCTCCATCAGTTCAAAGGAAGCACACAAAGATGATATGTACACAGCCTGTGACTGGATAAAAGCCAGCTTGCTTGAAAAGGGAGCCGATAAGGCAGAGGTTTACGAAACCGAAGGGCATCCGGCCATTTATGGTGAAAAGATGATCGATCCTTCCCTCCCAACGGTATTGGTTTACGGGCATTATGACGTACAGCCGGTAGAGCCACTTGACTTATGGAAAAGCAAACCTTTTGAGCCCGAAATACGTGATGGAAAAATATATGCCAGGGGTGCAGATGATGATAAAGGGCAAATGTTCATGCACTTTGCCGCATTTGAATACCTTGTAAAAACCAATCAACTGCCTTGCAACGTTAAGTTTATGATTGAGGGGGAAGAAGAGATCGGCTCGCCCAGCCTGGGTAAATTCATGGAAGACCACCGCGATATGCTTGCAGGAGATGTAATCCTGGTTTCCGACACTTCCATGCTCAGTGCCGAAAACCCTTCCATTACTACAGGCTTGCGCGGACTTTCCTATGTAGAAGTACATGTTACCGGGCCAAACCGCGACCTTCATTCGGGGCTATACGGAGGAGCGGTAGCCAACCCGATCAATGAGCTTTGCAAACTTATAGGCAGCCTGACTGATGAAAACGGAAAAATTACCGTGAAAGGTTTTTATGATGACGTAGAAGAACTTTCTGAAGAGGAAAGAAAAGAAATGGGCAGGGCGCCCTTTGACCTCGAAGCCTATAAAAAATCCCTGGATCTGAAAGAAGTAGCCGGGGAAAAAGGTTATTCCACGCTGGAACGCGTTGGCATCAGGCCAAGCCTTGATGTAAACGGAATATGGGGCGGCCATACCGACAAAGGGGCCAAAACGGTTCTTCCTTCAACCGCGCATGCCAAAATTTCCATGCGCCTGGTGCCTCATCAGGATTCCAAAAAAATCACCCAGCTCTTTAAAGATCATTTCCTGAGCATTGCACCGGATTGTGTGAAAGTAGAAGTAGAATTTCTGCATGGTGGCGAAGGGTATGTATCTCCAACCAATACCACCGAGTACCAGGCTGCAAGTAAGGCTTATGAATTAACTTACAATAAAAAACCCATCCCGGTAAGGAGTGGGGGCAGCATCCCGATCATTTCACTGTTTGAAAAAATTCTGGGCATCAAATCCATTTTGATGGGATTTGGACTGGAATCAGATGCAATTCACTCGCCAAACGAAAATTACCCACTTACCCAATTCTTCAGGGGCATTGAAACCATACCCCACTTTTACCAGTTCTATACCGAAATGAAAAAGTAACAGGGGGTTTTTCCTTGTAAAAATTAATGACATCCGGATTGTGACAGCTTCTTTCAGCGCGATCCGGATGTTTTCGTTAAAAATTATGTTGGAAAAAAAAATTTTTTCTACTTTAGCCCCTTTGGTTTTAAACAAACGTATAAAGCTTTTTAAAAATTTGTGCTGCCGGTTTGCAAAACCCTGCTGGTGGACACAACCCGGTTTTTACATTCCGGCTTGCAGCCGGCCAAAGAAAAGATTATGGAAATAACCAGGATTTTTGATTTATTGGATCATTACGCAACCCTATGCCCCGGGAAACAAGATGCCCTTGCAGGAAAAGATGAAGGAGAGTGGAACAAATACTCCACGGAGGAATTCCTGGAAAACAGTCAAAATGTGGGTTATGGATTAATTAATTTAGGGGTGGAAAAAGGTGATAAAATTGCTTCCATCACTTTTAACCGTCCCGAATGGAATTTTCTTGACATGGGCGTGCAAATGGCAGGGGGCATTCATATTCCCATTTACCCTACCATCAGTGACAAAGATTACGAATACATTTTAAACCATTCGGAAGTAAAATATGTTTTTGTGGCCGGAGAGGAAATGTACCGGCGCATCCAGCATATTGTCCCCAATATTCCTTCCATTAAGGCCATTTACACATTCAAGAATCTCTTTGGCGTTCAGCATCTCAATGAATTGATGCAAACAGGAAAGGAGAATCCCCGGCCTGAAAAACTGCAATCAATCAAAGACAGCATAAAGGGTGAAGATCTTGTAACCATCATATACACCTCCGGAACCACAGGCACCCCAAAAGGCGTGATGCTTTCGCACAACAACATCATCAGCAACTTTATAGCGGTTTCTCATATTCCTCCATACGGACCGGAACATCGCGCCATAAGTTTTTTGCCGCTTTGTCATATTTATGAACGCATGATGAATTACACCTTTCTTTATAAGGGGCTAAGCATGTATTACCTTGCCAATATGGGGGTCATAGCCGAGAGCCTCCGGGAGGTCCATCCCCATGTATTTACCACTGTTCCGAGACTGCTTGAAAAGGTTTACGACAAAATCATTACAAGGGGACGCAATCTGAAAGGGGTGAAAAAGGCCATCTTTTTCTGGGCCAACAATGTGGGATTAAACTACGAACTGGACAAAGAAAAACGGAATCCAATTTACGGGCTAAAGCTAAAAGTTGCCCGGAAGCTGGTGTTCAGCAAGTGGAAAGAAGCTCTGGGAAAAAATCTGGACATTGTGGTGTCCGGCGGAGCAGCCCTGCAGCCCCGCCTCAACAGGGTTTTCTGGGCGGTCGGCCTGCGCATTATCGAAGGATACGGACTTACCGAAACTTCGCCGGTTATTGCCGTAAGCAATTTTGAGCCCAATGGGATCAAGTTTGGTACGGTAGGACCGGTATTAACAAACACCCGGGTAAAAATCGCCGATGACGGGGAGATCCTGGTAAAAGGCCCCGGGGTAATGATGGGATATTATAAGGATCCGGAACTCACCAAAGAAGTGATTGATGAAGAAGGATGGCTGCATACCGGAGACATGGGTCACATTGAACCTGAAGGGCAGTTACGCATTACCGACCGGAAAAAAGTGATCTTTAAAACTTCATTCGGCAAATACATCGCTCCCCAGTCAATTGAAAACAAAATGAAAGAATCTCCTTTTATTGACCAGCTGATGGTTGTGGGCGAGAATCAGAAATTTGCCGCAGCACTTATTGTACCGGACTTCAACCACCTGAAAAACTGGTGCAAAATAAAAGGGATACCTTTTACAACCAATGATGAAATGATCGCCCTTCCGCGTATCCGCAAGCGCTTCGGTAAAGAAGTAAATCATTACAACAAAGACCTTGGAGATTCTGAGCGAATTGTAAAATTTGAGCTCCTGGATCATGAATGGTCGGTTGAAACCGGTCAGCTCAGTGCCACCCTTAAGCTTAGAAGGACACACCTTTTTAAAGAATACGGGCATCTGGTGGAGAAGATTTATTCCAATGGTGCCAACCAAAAAAAACAATCGGTTTTAAAGGAATAAAATCCGGCAAGACGAACCTTTCAGAAAGAATCTTTTCAAACCTCTTTCATAGAGAGGGTAATGCGTTTTCTTTCAACATCCACTGCTAAAACTTTTACCTGCACTTTCTGGTTCAGGGTCACAACCTCTGCAGGGTCGCTGACAAAAGCATCGGCCAGCTGGCTGATGTGCACCAGCCCGTCCTGATGGACCCCGACATCTACAAAAGCACCAAAGGCTGTTATGTTGGTTACGATTCCGGGAAGCACCATACCCTCCCTTAAATCTTGTATGCGGTTTACATTGCGGTCAAACTCAAAAACATCAAACTTTTTCCGTGGGTCACGACCCGGCCTGGAAAGTTCCTGCATGATGTCTTTCAGGGTAGGCAAACCAGTATGGTCATCCACATAATCCTTGAGGTTGATCTGTTTGCGCAGGCTTTCTTTTTTCATAAGGTCTTCGACGGAGGCATTCTGGTCGCGGGCCATTTTTTCCACTGCAGGGTAACTTTCGGGATGCACGGCACTATGATCCAGCGGGTTTTCAGACTGTTTAACCCTCAAAAAACCGGCGGCCTGTTCAAAGGCTTTGGCACCAAAGCGGGGTACCTTTTTCAAAGCCTCCCTTGAGGTAAAAGGACCGTTTTCATTGCGGTACTGAACCATTGCCGCTGCCAGGGAGGGACCCATGCCGGAAACATAGGTCAGCAGTTCCTTGCTGGCCGTATTGACCTCCACTCCCACGGCATTTACGCAACTCATCACCACATCATCGAGGCTTTTTTTCAGGGCTTTCTGATCCACATCGTGCTGGTATTGCCCAACACCAATGGATTTGGGATCGATCTTGACCAGCTCTGCCAAAGGGTCAGCCAGGCGCCGCCCAATGCTTACCGCACCCCTTACGGTTACGTCATATTCGGGAAACTCTTCCCTGGCCACCTCAGAAGCAGAGTAAACCGATGCCCCGCTTTCATTTACCATAACCGCCATCACATCCCGGTCAAAACGTATACTGCGAATCAGGGTTTCGGTTTCCCTGCCCCCGGTGCCATTCCCAATGGCTATCGCTTCAATATCATAGGCATCGGCAAGACTTTTTATTTTGTTGGCAGCTTGTTTTTTTTCAGACTGGGGTGGATGCGGATAAATATTCTCATTGTGCAGCAATTTCCCTTCACTATCCAGGCACACCACCTTACAGCCGGTGCGAAAACCCGGGTCTATGGCCATGATTTTCTTCTGGCCCAAAGGTGGGGCCAGTAATAACTGTCGAAGATTATCAGCAAAAACCCGGATGGCCTTTTCATCGGCTAATTCTTTCAGGTGATTTCGTACTTCCGTTTCCATGGAAGGGGCCAGGAGTCTTTTGTAGGCATCCTGCACAGCCTCCTTTACTTGCCGGGCTGCCGGGGTGTTGCCTTTCACAAACAAGCGCTCCAGAATTTCCAGGGCACGTTCCTTTTCAGGGGCAACACCTACTTTCAGATAACCCTCCTTCTCTCCCCTGAACATGGCCAATATGCGATGCGAGGGAGCTTTGGTAACCTTTTCGGACCATTCAAAGTAAGCCGCATATTTTTGACCTTCGGACTCTTTACCTTTGGCCATCTTGCTGGTGATAATTCCCTCTTTTTCAAAAAGGCGGCGCAGGCGACTCCGGGCATGGGCGTTCTCACTTACCCATTCCGAAACTATATCCCGGGCTCCGGCCAATGCGTCGTCTATCGTATTTACTTCCTTTTGCTCGTCAAGAAAAGCTTCTGCAGCTTCTTCCAAATCAAAGGAATGCTGAGCCATCAATTTTTTAGCCAGTGGTTCAAGACCTTTGGCAACGGCAATTGTGGCCCGGGTTTTTCTTTTTGGCCGGTAAGGCAGGTAAAGGTCTTCCAGCTCGGAAAGCGTGCCGGCTTCATTTATGGCTGCTTCCAGCTCAGGGGTAAGCTTTTCTTGCTCTTTTACCGATGCCAGGATGGCTTCCCTTCGTTTGTCCAGTTCCTCAAGGCGCGCCAGGCGGTCACGGATAAAGGTTATCTGGGTCTCATCCAGGCTGCCGGTGGCTTCCTTGCGATAGCGGGAAATGAATGGAACCGTAGCCCCTTCTTTCAGTAATCCGGCCGTTTTTTCAACCTGCCATTCGGCCAAATTGCTTTCAATAGCGGTCTGTTTAATATGTTTTAGTGGTATTCTCATAAAAAAGTTTCTTAAAACATCATTTTTAATTGCATAGCCCTGGCAAAAGACCTGCGGTGGTAAGGGCTGAACCCATACTTTAAGATGGCTTCTTTATGGCCCGGGGTGGCATACCCCTTATTCTGGTTCCATCCATAATGGGGAAATTCCTGGTGAAGCTGCTGCATGTATTCGTCCCTGAAAGTTTTTGCAAGAATTGAAGCGGCGGCAATAGACTGGTAAAGACCGTCCCCTTTAACAACACAATGATAAGGGATATTATTAAATCCAATAAAACGATTGCCGTCAATCAATAATGACTCGGGCACGGGATCGAGTTTGGCAATGGCGAGATGCATTGCCTTTATGCTGGCATTTAAAATGTTGATGCGGTCAATTTCCTCATGACTTATCATAGCTACGCCATAAGCCAGGGCTTTCTTTTCAATGATTTTTCTTAATTTTTCCCTTACATAAGCCGGTAGTAATTTTGAGTCATTGAGCGTTTTTCCCAGCCCGGGAACGGTCTTTTGAGGAAGAATAACAGCAGCTGCGAACACCGGGCCGGCCAGGCAGCCCCTGCCCGATTCATCGCATCCGGCTTCCAGGATCAGGGGTTCATGAAAGGGATTTAACTTTTTTGGCATCAGGCAGAGGTTAATTCATTGAAATACGCAAGATAACGGTCTTTCTGAGCATTGAAAGAATATTTCTTTTCAACAGTGATCCGGCCTGCTTTTCCCAGCGTTGACCGCAATTCAGCCGATTCAATAAGCATGAATAATTTTTGCTCCCATTCTGCCGCTGTGTTTGCCAGGAAACCATTTTCTCCGTCCCGGATGATCTCTTTATTGACGCCTACCGGCGACAAGACCGCAGGTATTTCCAGGGCCATATATTGCAAGCCTTTAAATCCGCACTTTCCCTGGGACCACTCATCATCAGGCAGGGGCATAATGCCAATATCCAATTCTGACAAATCATCCACTTCTGTTTCCCGTTTCCAGGATATATTTTCAAGTCCGGGGACCTCCTCATGGAAAGGCGCATCAGAAATAATCCGGAACCGGACCTTTTCTCCATATTTTTCCCGGATACGTCTCAAAACCGGGGTTGCCAGGGTGAGGTGTTTCAGGGTGGTGGAAGAACCGGTCCAGCCAATGCAAACGGTTTCTTTTACCTGTTTTTCAGCGGACTGGTAATAATCTGTATCGATGGTGGTTGGGACAATTTTTACATTCTTGTTGTATTGCCTGGCATAATTTGCCAGGTATTCATTTCCCACCAATACCATATCACATAACGAGACCACTTTTGCAGTTTTTGAAGGTCGTTTCAGGAAACCCAGGTGCCGGTTGCCGTTGGAAACATCCTTAAGCCAGATGCTGTCATCAAAGTCTACAACCATTTTGATGCCCTTTTGACGAAGCTTTTTCTCAAAAAATGCCGTACCCAGCATATGGGCTTCGCGGTAAAGGAAAACAGCATCGTATTCAACGGCTCTGTTAATGTCGCCCCAACGCTTGTGCAAACTTTTGAGTAAAATGCGAAGCTTGGCAAACAATCGGCCATTGGCATAAAAGGCATGGTCATCTTCCTGGCTGATCAGGTGGGAAATGTGGCACTCAAAACCATTGTCAGTAAGAAAGTCAAGGTATTGTTCAAAACGGAACCTTTGACCGGGAGAACGTCCCGGGCGATGGGCTACCAGGAATAACACCTTTTTTTTTCTCATGGACCTGAGTTTTCATTGGAAAGACACCAACTCATAAGATTGATTATTCTTTAATCATGGCATTCAGGATGCCCTCAAAAACAAGCAGGCCATCGGTATTACCCAGTTCAGGATCCGCAGCCCTTTCGGGGTGAGGCATCATTCCAAACACATTGCGGTTTTCGTTACAGATGCCGGCGATATATTCCTCAGAGTTATTGGGATTGTGAGAGGGATTAAGGTTGCCTGTTTCATCACAATACCTGAACAGAACCTGATCCTGGTCATTGAGTGACCTGAGCGTTTTTTCCGGTGCATAATAGCGGCCCTCGCCATGAGCAATAGGAATTTTAAGCACCTGCCCCGGAGAAAGGGTGCGGGTTACCAACGCATTATCTGTTTCACAACGAATAAACGCATTGTGACACATAAAGCGGTGGTTTGGGTTGTGCAGCAGGGCACCGGGTAACAAGTGCGCTTCGCATAAAATCTGGAACCCGTTACAGATCCCCAACACATAGCCTCCTTTCTGTGCAAAAGCAATCACCTGCTCCATGATGGGCGAAAAACGGGCAATGGCCCCGGATCGAAGGTAATCGCCATAGGAGAATCCACCAGGCAAAATGATAAAATCACAGCCCTGCAGATCTTTTTCTTTATGCCAGAGGGCCATCACTTCCTGGTCCATAAGCTTTTTTAAAACATAGATCATATCATGGTCGCAATTGGACCCCGGAAAAACCACAACGCCAAATTTCATGTGTTTAATATTTTACAACTATTTGATTATCTATACTTTGTAAACGCATCCCGGATTCCGAATTGAGGTTAGAAGGTGGATGGTAACGTTTCT
>SL_3KL_010_SEDDRAFT_10001483_pt1 | contig 21298 bp, 17 predicted proteins | sample SodLakKL_010_SED_2_FD_10381 | JGI IMG/M metagenome (IMG submission 10381) | reverse complement strand
AAAAGCCGCTGATCCAGTACGCGGCCGAGGAGGCTGTAGCGGCGGGAGCCAATGTGCTCGTGTTCATAACGGGGCGGCACAAGCGCTCGATCCCGGACCATTTCGACAAGGCCTACGAACTCGAGATGGAGCTCGAGGCCAAGGGCAAGAACGAACTGCTCAAGGCCGTGCGCAACATCCTGCCCAAGGGGGTCGATTGCGTCTATCTGCGCCAGGCGGAAGCCCTCGGGCTCGGGCACGCGGTACTCTGCGCGCGGCCCGTAGTGGGGGATGAGCCGTTCGGTGTGATCCTTGCGGACGACCTGATTCGCACGGAGGGTGAGCCGGTGCTGAGCCAGATGCTCGCGGTGCATGAGCGCGAGGGCAGTTCCGTGCTGGGCGTGGAGCGGGTGCCGGAAACGGAAACGCACAACTATGGCGTGGTCGACAGCACGACCATCGGCGAGCGGCTCTCCGAACTGCGCGGTATCGTCGAGAAACCGCCACAGGCGGAGGCACCCTCGAATCTCGCCGTCGTCGGCCGCTACATCCTCACACCGCGCATCTTCGATCTGCTGGCCAGAACGGGGCGTGGCGCCGGTGGCGAGATCCAGCTGACCGATGCAATCGGCAGCCTGCTGCACGAGGAGCGCGTGTTGGCCTGGGAGTTCGAGGGCCGGCGGTTCGATTGCGGCAACAAGCTCGGCTATCTGCAGGCAACCGTGGAGTATGCGCTGCAGCACCCGGAACTGGCCGAGCCGTTCGCGGCCTGGCTGGCCGAGCGTGATGTGAGCAAGGCCTGATTCCGGCCACCAGTGGCTGCTGGCCCCGGCGTCAGCGGTCCGCTCCAGGGTTCGGGATGATGTCCGACAACCCTTCGCGCTTTCTCTCACATACCCGCTCGCGGGCATCGGCCAGGTTCTGCTGCCGCCCGGATGGCAGATCTCCGTCGGGCTCGGTGAGCCAGTCACGGATGTCTGCCCGGGTCTGTTCGGCCTGGAGATCCCGCGTGAGCAGGTGGTACCCGTCCGGGTAGATGCCGATGACGGGGGGCTCGCCGCCGCTGGCCTCCATTCTGCGAAACATTGCGCACGCTGCCGGCGGCGGGATGATCTCGTCCTCGAGCCCATAGAGCAGGAGCGAGGGCTGGTAGATGTGATCCGTCGCCTGTAATGCCTGCGCCATCAGGTCGGTCATGCCGGCAATCATGTCCGTGCGCACGTCGCGCAGCATGCGCTCGTCGGCCTCGATGTCCGCCGCGACGTCCGGGTCGTCGGTCGGCGTCACGGCTGCGAGTTCACGCGCCGCGATGCGGTCGAATTCCAGCCCCGGCACAAGCTGCTCGCCGAGCCACAGCGCGGTCTGCTGGTACCACGGCATGATGTCGCGGCCCCATACCGCCGGTGCGAGCAGGACCAGGCTTGCCGGCTCGATTGCCGCCTCGCCTGAAGTCGCGAGCAGGGCGACGGCACCGCCCATGCTTTCTCCAAGCAGGTGTATGTCGCGGTCGGCGTAACGCTCGGCCAGTAGCCGCCAGGTCATGCGGGCATCGTCGATGAGCAGCTGTTCACCGGGCCAGATGCCGCGATGGCGGGTGCCTCCGAAGCCGCGTTGATCGTAGGCATAGAGCGCGATGTCTGCCTCGGCCAGCGTCTGCGCGAGCCCGGCGAACACGCCGGAGTGTTCCGTGAACCCGTGCAGCGCCAGCACGACTGCCCGTGGATCCTGTGGCCCCCAGCGCTCCAGTGGCAGGCGCTGCGCATCGTCAGTGAGGATGGCGGATCGCGCCAGGACCGGTTCCAGGTTGGTGTCGGCCCGGCTCTGCTGATGCGGTGTGCAGGCGAGCAGGGGCACGGCGAAGGTGAGGGCCAGCACCAGCAGCCAGCGGCCGCGCAGGGGGGATGATGACGGGCGGACGGCGCGCGCGGGGTTCATGGCGGGCATCATAACCGACGCGGGCGCTGCGATGTCGTTGGAATGCCCCGGGGGATGGGCTCGAGCGGGGTGGTTTGATTCCACCGTGGTGGCGGCGTATAGTGACTTTTGTTGATTGTTTGTTCAATAAAAATCGATGAGTGCGCCGACGGGGGGGCATTGTGAGCAAACTCACCGTACGCGACGTCTACAAGGTGTTCGGTCCTCAGCCGCAGAAGGTCAGGGCACTGATCGAGGCGGGGCGCGGCAAGGACGAGATCTTTGCCGAGACCGGGCATACAGTGGGCGTGCAAGCGGCCAGCTTCGCCATCGAGGAGGGCGAGGTCTTCGTGATCATGGGGCTGTCCGGGTCGGGCAAGTCGACCATGGTGCGCATGCTCAATCGCCTGATTGATCCCACCTGGGGCGCGGTGGAAATCGATGGTCAGGACATCACGCAGATGTCCACGCGGGAGCTTACCGCTCTGCGCCGGCGCGACATGAGCATGGTCTTCCAGTCGTTTGCGCTGATGCCGCACCAGAGCGTGCTGCACAATACGGCGTTCGGACTGGAGGTCGCGGGGATTCCGCGTTCCGAGTATGAGGAGCGGGCCCTGCGGGCGCTCGAGCAGGTGGGCCTGCGGGCCAACGCCCACAGCTACCCCGACGAGCTCTCCGGCGGCATGAAACAACGTGTTGGCCTGGCGCGCGCACTCGCCGTGGACCCCTCGATACTGCTCATGGACGAGGCCTTCTCGGCCCTCGACCCATTGATCCGGACACAGATGCAGGACGAGCTGCTCGAACTGCAGCGCGAGCATCGACGTACCATCGTCTTCATCTCGCACGATCTCGATGAGGCGATGCGCATCGGCGATCGCATCGCCATCATGCAGGACGGGCGTGTCGTCCAGATCGGTACGCCGCAGGAGATCGTCACCCAGCCGGCGAATGACTACGTGCGCTCGTTCTTCCACGGCGTCGATGTCACCCAGGTGTTCGGCGCTGGCGATCTGGCCGACCCGGAGTGCGTTGCCGTCATCGGCGGACGTGGCTCGCAAGCCGCGTCCACGCGGGCAGGTGCCCCCGCGGTTCTCGTGGCGGACGACGGCGCCTATCGCGGGATGGTCGCGAACGGCGCCGCAGATACCGAACCGGATCCGGCGGCACCGGCGGCGGTCCGCGGCGATACCGATCTGCATACACTGATCGGCCAGGTGGCGCACAGCGACTGGCCGGTCCCGGTAATCGATGAACACGGCCGCTACCTCGGCAGTGTGTCCAAGTCGGCTCTTCTCGAGACTCTCAATCGCGCGGGGTGATGGGCCATGGCGGCAAGCAGATACAAGGTTTTCGATATCGACATCGGCGGTTACGTCGAGTCGGTCGTGGCGTGGATCCAGAGCAATCTGGGTGTGATCCTCGATGCAATCTCCGTGGGCATCGACGCGATCATCAGCGTCCTCGAGGATTTCGCGCTCTGGGTGGATCCCCTGGTGATGGCGCTGGCCATTGTGGCTTTCGGGTTCTGGCGGGTCGGGGTCGGCTTCGGCGCGTTCTGTCTGGTGGCAATGTTCCTCGTCATCGAGATGGGCCTGTGGTCGGAGACCATGTCGACGCTGGCACTCGTACTCAGCGCCAGCTTCGTGGCGCTCGCGATGGGAATCCCTTTGGGTATCGCGATGGCACGCAACGACCTGGTCGAGCAGATCGTCAAGCCGATCCTCGATTTCATGCAGACGATGCCACCCTTTGTGTACCTCATTCCGGCGGCCATCTTCTTCGGGCTCGGCAAGGTACCGGGCGTCATCGCCACCCTCATATTCGCCATGCCGCCGGTGGTCCGCCTGACCAATCTGGGTATTCGCCAGGTCAGCCAGGAACACATCGAGGCGGGGCTTGCCTTCGGTTGCACACCCCGGCAACTGTTGACCAAGGTGCAGCTGCCGCTGGCCATGCCATCGATCATGCAGGGCATCAACCAGACGATCATGCTGGCGCTGTCAATGGTGGTGATCGCGTCGATGATCGGCGCCGGCGGGCTCGGCAACACCGTGCTGACGGGGATCCAACGCCTCAACGTGGGCCTGGGTTTTGAAGGTGGCCTAGGGGTCGTGCTGCTCGCCATCATTCTGGATCGCATCACCCAGACCTTCGGTGCGCGCCGGGGTCCCGGCCTGTTCACGCGCGTGGGTCGCCTGCTGACCCAGCGCCCGACCGGCACCTCCTGAGGCCGCACAGCTCGATCGGACAAGGGATACGTACATGCCCAAGGTCGGAATGCAGCCGATTCGCCGCGAGCAGCTGATCCGGGCGACCGTGGCCACGATCGCCGAATACGGCTTCGCGGATGCCACGATTGCGCGCATCAGCCGGAGCGCTGGATTGTCCGGCGGTATCATCAGCCACTACTTCGGCGGCAAGAACGAACTGCTGGCGGCGACCATGCGCTGGCTGCTGCGCGAACTGCAGACCGAAACCGGTCGCCGTTTGCGCCGGGCGAATGACCCGATTGAACGGGTGGAGGCGATTGTCGGCGCGAGTTTCGACACCGACCAGTTCACGCGCGGCGTATCGACAGCCTGGCTGGCCTTCTACGGCCAGATTCCGCATGAACCGCAGCTCGCGCGCCTGCACCGCGTGTACATGCGCCGCCTGCGATCGAACCTGCGCCATGCGTTCCGCCAACTGATGGCGCCGCAAGCATCCTCGGACGCGGCCGAAGGCATGGCGGCAATGATTGATGGAATCTGGGTGCGCATGGCGCTCGTCGATCAGGAACCGGACATTGCCCGTGCGCGTCGCCTCACGGGGGAGTACCTGGACATGCTCGTGAGCCGCAATGCAGCCGGTGAGAAGGCCCGCAGTGTCGCGACTTGATTGAATAGCTTGAGGAGAGCCTGATGCAACTGGACGACCAGCTCCTGTTCATTGATGGAGCACATCAGCCGGCGGTAGCCGGTGCGTGGTTCGATGATTGCAACCCGGCGACTGGCGAACGCATCTGTCGCGTCGCCCATGCCGGCCGCGAGGATGTCGATCGCGCCGTGGCCGCTGCCGCGCGGGCGCAGGCCGACTGGGCGGCACGATCCGGCACCGAGCGCGGCCGGATCCTGCGCCGTGCGGCCGAACTGCTGCGCGAGCGCACCGATGAACTGGCGCGCCTCGAAAGCCTGGACACCGGGCGGCCGCTGCAGGAAACACCCGAAGCCGACGTGGCCTCCGGCGCCGACTGCCTCGAGTACTTCGGCAGCCTGGCGGCCTCGATCCAGGGCGAGTACCAGGACCTCGGTGGTGCCTTCTACTACACCCGGCGCGAGCCGCTGGGTGTGTGCGCCGGCATCGGTGCCTGGAACTATCCGTTGCAGATCGCCTGCTGGAAGGCCGCACCGGCACTGGCCTGCGGTAACGCCCTGGTGTTCAAGCCGGCCGAACTCACGCCCCTGACGGCACTGCGCCTGGCGGACGTTCTGCGTGAAGCCGGGTTGCCGGACGGACTGTTCAACGTGGTGCAGGGATTCGCCGAGACCGGGCGCGCCCTGTCGACCCATGAGGGCATTGCCAAGGTCTCGCTGACCGGCGAAGCGGGAACCGGGCGCAAGGTCATGGCCGATGCGGCCGGCACCCTCAAGCAGGTCACCATGGAACTGGGTGGCAAGTCCCCCCTGCTGATCTTCGCCGACGCCGATCTCGACGAGGCCGTGTCCGCCGCGATGATGGCCAACTTCTACAGCCAGGGCGAAATCTGCACCAATGGCACGCGGGTGTTCGTGGAGGCCTCGATCCGGGACGCCTTTCTCGAGCGCCTGGCCGAGCGCACGCAAAGGCTGCAGCTCGGTGATCCGCTCGCCCCCGAGACCCAGGTCGGCCCCCTGATCTCGGCGGAGCACATGGAGGTCGTGCTCGGCTACATCGAGCGCGGTCGGCAGGAGGGCGCGCGGCTGGTCTGCGGCGGCGGCCGGGCGACCGCCGGTGATCTTGCGGCCGGCAGTTTTGTCCAGCCGACCATCTTCGCCGACTGTGGCGATGACATGACCATTGTGCGCGAGGAGATCTTCGGTCCGGTCATGTCGGTGCTCGACTTCACCGATGAAGACGAGGCGGTGCGGCGGGCCAACGCAACCCCGTTCGGCCTCGCCGCGGGCGTGTTCACCCGCGACCTCGCACGTGGACATCGGGTCGCGGCAAGCCTGCAGGCCGGTGTGTGCTGGATCAACAACTACAACGTGACTCCGATCGAGATGCCTTTCGGGGGCGTCAAGTACTCCGGCATCGGCCGCGAGAATGGCACGGCCGCCGTCGAGTTCTACAGCCAGCGCAAGAGCGTCTACGTCGAGCTGACGGGTGTGGACTGCCCCTACTGATTTCGTGGCGGGCACAACGATCACGAACCGCGAGCAACGGGAGCAACCATGAGTGTCGATCAGGTCCGACAGATCTGGGATTACATCATCGTCGGAGCGGGCTCCGCCGGCTGCGTGCTCGCCCATCGCCTGAGCGAGGATCGCAACGTGCGCGTGCTTGTGCTGGAAGCCGGTGGACGCGCCCCGCGTTGGGACTGGCGCATTCACATGCCGGCGGCCCTGTCGTACCCGATGAACTCCACGACGTACAACTGGGATTACTGCACCGAGCCGCAGCCCCATCTTGGCAACCGGCGCATGCACACGCCGCGTGGCCGGGTGCTGGGTGGCAGTTCGGCCATCAACGGCATGGCCTACGTGCGCGGGCATGCGTGCGACTACGATCGCTGGGCCGAGGATCCCGAGCTGGCCCACTGGTCCTACCAGCACTGTCTGCCCTATTTCCGCCGCGCGGAAACGCGCGATCTCGGTGCGGACGACTACCATGGCGGCGGTGGCCCCCTTTATGTGACCACCGGGCGAGGTTGGTCGCCGCTCTACGATGCCTTCGTGCAGGCCGGCGCCGAGGCCGGGTACGGTCATACCGAAGACATGAACGGTTACCGCAACGAAGGCTTCGGCCCGATGCAGATGACGGTGCGCGACGGTGTGCGCTGGAGTACGGCGAAGGCCTATCTGGAACCCGTCATGGTTCGGCCGAATCTTACGGTGCGCACGGGCGTGCTGGTCCACCGCGTGCGTATCGAGGGTCGGCGCGCGACGGGCGTTGAATACTCGCGCGGGCGGAACATGGAGATCGCCGAATGCCGCGGCCGCGTGATCCTCGCCGGTGGGCCGGTGAATTCACCACAATTGCTGATGCTGTCGGGGATCGGTCCGGGTGAACATCTGCGCGAGCACGGCATCGACGTGCACGCCGATCTTCCGGGGGTGGGCAGCAACTATCAGGACCACCTCGAGATGTACGTACAGCAGCATTGTCGCAAGCCGGTCTCGCTGTATCCGGCGCTGAAACCGCTGAACAAGATTCGGGTGGGCGCCCAGTGGCTGCTTCTGCACACGGGCCATGGGGCGACCAATCACTTCGAAGCGGGCGGTTTCATCCGTTCGCGCGCGGGGGTGAAGCACCCGGACCTGCAGTATCACTTCATGCCCATCGCGATCCGCTACGATGGCAAGAGCCCGGTGGATGATCACGGCTTCCAGGCGCATGTCGGCCCAATGCGCTCGCGCTCGCGCGGCACCGTGCGTCTGCGCTCGACGGATCCCCGCCGACATCCAGTCATCGATCCGCAATACATGAGCCATGAAGACGACTGGACCGAGATGCGGGCCTCGATCCGCCTGACGCGCGAGATCTTCGAGCAGTCCGCCCTGCGCGAGTATGCTGGCGGCGAGATCGCACCCGGTGCCGACGCGGATTCGGATGAGGACCTCGATGCCTTCATCCGCCAGCATGCCGAAAGTGCCTACCATCCATCGTGCACCTGCGGCATGGGATCGGGCCCCGACGCCGTTGTGGACGGGAGCACCGCAGTTCATGGTATCGAGGGTCTGAACGTGGTCGATTCGTCGATCATGCCGACGATCGTGAGCGGCAACCTGAACGCACCGACGATCATGGTGGCGGAAAAGGCCGCCGACCTGATCGCGGGTCGAACGCCCCTGGCGCCGGCCGATGTGCCGGTCTGGATTCATCCCGACTGGCAGAACCGGCAGCGGTAACCGGGGATTGTGCACCCGCTGCTGTTGGCGGCGGGTGCGCCAGCAGGCATGCCGGAAATGCGTTCCGGCGTTGCGCCGGCTGTGTGCCGGCACACCACTTCACAAAACGTGGGGGTAACATCATGTACAAGAGTTTCCTTACCGGAGCGAGTGTCGCGCTGGCACTGTCCGCGGCACCGGCCGTAATGGCCGCCGAGCCGGACGAGTGTCACGAGGTGAGCTTCGTCCAGGTCAACTGGACCGGCGTCTCCGCCAAGACGGAAACGGCCGCCTGGCTTCTCGAGCAGATCGGTTACGAAACCGAGGTCACCACGGCATCCGTGCCGATCATGTTCCAGGCACTGGCCGACGAGGACCGTGACGCCGCCCTTGGTCTGTGGCTGCCGACGCAGCGCGAGATGGTGCGTAGCCACATGCAGGAGGGTGCGATCGATCTGATCACGACGAACCTGACGGGTGCCAAGTATACGGTTGGCGTGCCGCGTGAGGCCTACGAGGCCGGTGTGCAGAGTTTTGCCGATCTGGCCGAGCATGCCGACGAATTCAACGGCCGCATCTACGGTATCGAGGCCGGCAACGATGGCAACGAAATCGTCCAGGCCATGATCGACGACGATGCCTATGGCCTCAGTGGGTTCGAACTGGTTGAATCCAGCGAAGCCGGCATGCTGTCCGAGGTCCGGCGTCAGTTCGATCGCGGCAACTGGATTGCGTGGCTCGCCTGGGCGCCCCATCCGATGAACATCAACTTCGAGATGGAGTTCCTGCACGGTGGCGAAGACTACTGGGGACCGAACCAGGGCGCGGCCACGGTGCACACCATGGGCCGTACCGGCTACGCCTGGAAGTGCGACAACGTCGGCCAGTTCCTCGAGAACTACACGTTCACTGTCGAGGAACAGGCGCGCCTGGGCGACTTCATCCTCAATGAAGGCATGGACTACGCCGAAGCGGGGCGCGCCCTCATCGAGGAGCAGCCTGAACTGCTCGAGCGCTGGTTCGCCGAGGGTGGTACCTACAAGACCGGCGCCATCCGCACGGTCGATGGCGAGGATCGCGCACTGCCGGTGATTCGCGAGGCCATGGGCCTCTGAGGCGGTTCGTGATCCGTATCGGCCGGCCCGGGCATCGGTCCGGGCCGGCCCGATACTTCGGGCTCAGCGCTAAGCACTCAGCACTGCACAAGGTCCGACGTTGTCGGACAACCCGTCAGAAGGGCTCATTCATCCTGTCCAGCAAATCGCGCGCACTGCGCTGGATGAACACGTTCCAGTAGTAGGGGCTGTCGGCGGCGCGGGGATCCTGCGCCACGACCCACTCAAGGTCCCGGCGGAACGCGTCGCGGTCGCCGCGGGCGACATGCAGATACTTCGCCCGGCCCCACTGCGGCAGCAGCGACGTACCCGGCACCGCGATGGCCTGGTCCAGCAACTCGTCGGCAAAGTCGAAGTCGCGACCGGCAAAGCCGGGTACGGCGATGTAGTAGATGGCCAGAGAGAAGGGCAGGACGCCGTGCTCGTACTCCGGATCCAGGGCCAGCGCGTGTTCGAGAACCGGGCGGGTCTGTTCGAGGCGATCGAACTGCAGCACGCGCTGCAACGGGTTCAGCCCTTCACGGAAGTAATAGAACACGCCCGTCACCCACAGCACCATGGCGCGCAGTTCGTCCTCGCCCAGCGCGCTGGCGGCCTCGCCGATGGGTTGGCCGGCGTCGACCCGGGCACGGAACTCCGCGTTGCGCCCCATGATCTGCTCGGCGTGCCGGATCCCCCGACGAAACTCGTTGCGCTTGTTGCGCCGACCCTGTGTGTAGGCGGCACCGCGCAGAATGTGGGCATCGGCCAGGTCGAGGCCCAGTGCCGCATGATCGGGCGCCGTTGCCAGCGCAGCTTCGAGGTCGGCAATCGCGGCATCGATCTGCGCGCCATCCGCTGCATCGCGCAACGCCGCGCGGGCCGCTTCAGCATCGTGTGCGGCACCGACGTCGGGGGCCGGTCCCGGCGGTTCCTCCCAGCCAGGCGTCCAGGTCGCGCAGCCGGCCAGCAGGAGGCTGGCGGCGAGAAGGAGGATATGGAGGTGTCGAGTCATGGAGGCATGGTCACGTCGAGAAGTGATCGCGGCAAGGGCGTGCTGCCGCTCGTGTGGGCCGGGGTGGTTCAGTACTCGCCGGCTGCGGTTGTCGTTGAACCCGTGGCGTGGCGCTCGGCGATGCGAGCGAATACGCGCTCCCACAACGGTATCCAGTCGACCCACAGGTGCTCGCCGTCGCTGGTGAGCACACGTTCCGCGGGCAGGATGTCGGCTAGCATTTCGTTGGCCGGGGCGAGATGGTCCTGTGTGCCGTAGGCGAGCCAAATCTCGGGGCGCTCGTCCGGCAGATCCTGCAGGCAGCTCCAGAGCTGACGCTCGTGCTCCTGGCCGACGTTTGTGTCCGGGTCCCACTCGCGGATGCCGCCGGCCTGCCGGACCCGATCAACGATGGCGTTCTGGCCCATGAAGGGCGCCATGGCAATGATGCCCTCGACGTCCTCGTCGCGCGTGCGGCACCAGTAGAACAGGCTGCCGAAGCCGCCGAGCGAGGGGCCGGTGAACCAGATCCGCTCGTAGCCGCGCTCGCGGGCGGCCGGCATGACGTCGCCCTCGATGCGCTCAAGTACCGTCTGTTGCCGGTAGTACCCCAGATGGGCATCGACCGCGACCACATCCCACGGCAGACCGGACTCGACGAGCGTGTCGATTGCGCCGAAGTCGAAGATATCGTCGTGCGTGTCGCGAGCGCCGGGGAGGAACACGAGCAGGGTGTCGCGATCCTCATCAATCGCCCCGTCCGCGACATGCCACCGCATCGGGATGGGTTCCTCGGTGGCGCGGAAGTAGGCGCAGCCGGTGAAAAGCAGGGTGGCGAGCAGCAGGGTGAGTATCTTCATGCCGTGGTCCCGGGTCACGGGGCAGGAGTATCGGGTGCGCCATGAATGGCGTCAATGCATGCCGACACATCGTGCAGTGCCGGGGTTTCTTGTAGTGAGGGGGTCGACGTCTATACTGGAACTGACATGTGCCGCGGGATCCCCTTGTCATGAGTGCACTGCGCGAGGGTGCGCGCCTGTCCTCACGCTGGACGCTGGTCCACCGCATCGTGGTGCCCCTGCTGCTGCTGATTGTTGGTGGCGGAGGTGTGGCCGCGCTGGCGCTCGCGGTGTCGCTGGGCATCGCGCGCGTCGAGACGCTGTTGACTGCAGTAGCGGGCCTGGCCGCCGCCCTGGCCGTGGCGGGCACTCTCGCCCTGCGCCTGCGTACGGTCGAGTGGACTGGTGGTCATCTGCGGGTGAGCGGTTTGCGCCGGGAGTGGTTGATCCCGCTAGAGCTGATCGAGGGCGTGCAGGAGACACGTCTGATCCGCCCCAAGCTCATCCGGATCCGTCTGCGCGCGCGCCCCGGCATGCCCGACAGCGTTCTCTTCCTGGCGCCGTGGGTTCCGCGGCTGCCCCTGCGCCCGCATCCAGTCGTTCGGGAGCTGCGCCGAGTGACCGACATCGAGGAGTGAGCTCTCCCTGTTGGCCGCATGTTCCCGCACCGCAGTGAGCGGTGTACTACAATCGGTCATGGTGGCGCGTGCGTGGCGCGGGTCGGGTTTCATGGCTGCAAGCGGAGGTCGGGTCTCGGTGCTGGAACGCTTTCGACGTTCGCGGCGGCTCCTCGCGGTCGCGGGGCTCGCCCTGGCGGCGATCGTCTGGATACTCTCGGGCGTGGTAACGCGTGATGCGCCGGTTCCCGCAACCGCTCATGAACCCGAACCCATGGCCGTGGCCGTGGAGACACGCCAGGCGGAGGACATCGAGCAGGTCCTGGTGCTGCAGGGGCAGGTCGAGCCGCACATGCGCACGACCGTACGGGCGGAGACGGCGGGGCAGTTGGCCGAGTGGCTGCTGCCTCTGGGTGCCGATGTGCGTCCTGGTGATGTCATCGCGCAGTTGCGCATGGATGATCGCGAGGCCCGCCGCCAGCAGGCGATTGCGAATCTGCGGGACAAGGAGGCCGAGCGTGCGGCCACGCGGCGCCTGGTCGAGCAGGGGGCCAGTCCCCGCATTCAGCTCGAGGCCAGTGAGGCGGCCGTGGCGGCCGCCGAAGCACAGTTGCGGGCAATCGAGCTGGAGATCGACAACACGCGCATCCAGGCGCCCGTGGAGGGCGTGATCAATCAGCGCATTGCCGAGCGGGGCGACTTCGTGAGCGTGGGCGGCGGTGTCGCCGAGATCGTCGACAACGATCCTCTCCTTGGTGTAGTGCAGGTACCCCAGCACCAGATAGAACGCGTCGAGCGCGGTCAGGTCGCACGCCTGCGCTTCCTGGATGGACGCGGTGCCGAGGGAGAGGTCACCTTCGTGGCGAGTGTCGCCCAGCCGGGCACGCGAACCTTCCGGGTCGAGATCACGGTCCCCAATCCGGACCTTGGATTTCCCTCCGGCATCAGTGCCGGTGTCGAGATCCCGACCCGCGAGGTGCGTGCACACCGGGTGTCGCCGGCGCTCATCAGCCTGGACGACGCCGGCCGCGTCGGCGTGAAGACGGTCGATGATGACGATCGCGTGGCATTCCACCCTGTCCAGGTCGTGCGCACCGCCCCCGATGGCGTCTGGGTTACTGGTCTTCCGGATGTCGCGCGCCTGATCACGGTGGGTCAGGGTTTCGTGGCGACGGGGCAGCGCGTGCGGCCCCGCGCGGCGGATACCGCGACCGAGGGGCCGGCGTGAAGGCAATCATTGCCTGGGCGATCGATCATGCGCGCACGATTCTCCTGATCCTGCTGTTGTTGCTCGGCACCGGTGGCGCTGCCTACGTGACCGTGGCCAAGGAGGCGGCTCCGGAGATCGACATCCCGATCTTCTTCATCACCGTGCCCTATCCGGGCATCAGTCCGGACGATGCCGAGCGGTTGCTGCTGCGGCCCGTCGAGCGCGAGTTGCAGGGCCTGCCCGGCGTTGACGACATGCAGTCGTGGGCGGGTGAGGGGTTCGCACTGGTGCGTCTCGACTTCGCGCCGGGCTGGGACAATCGCCAGGCCCTGGCGGACGTGCGCGAGGAGGTCGACAACGTTCGGCCCGACCTGCCGAGCGGCGCCGAAGAGCCGAGCGTGCAGGAGGTCGATCTGTCGCTGTTCCCCGTCCTCACGGTGAATCTTTCCGGGCCCCTCGAAGAGCGGACCCTGATTCGTATTGCCCGTGACCTGCGGGATCGCATCGAAGCCCTGCCCGGTGTACTGGAGGTCGACATCGGCGGTGACCGCGACGAAATGATGGAAGTCACCGCGGACCCACTCGTGCTCGAATCATTTGCCCTCTCGTTCGATGAGCTGACACGCGCGATCCAGCGCAACAATCGTCTCATCGCGGCCGGGGCGATCGACACCGGCGCGGGACGGATACCGCTGCGCGTGCCGGGCACCATCGAATCCATCGAGGATGTGCTCGATACCGCGGTTCGCGTGGAGGGGGACACGGTCGTACGCGTGCGTGACGTCGCCGATGTACGGGCCACGTACCGGGACGCGGAGGGCTTCGCGCGCATCGATGGTCAGCCGTCCGTGGCGCTGGAAATCCGCAAGCAGTCGGGTGCCAACATCATTGATGTGGTGGCGCAGGCGCGCGCCACCCTGGCGGCGGCCAAGCCCGATCTGCCCCCATCGCTGGAGGTGACCTACCTGCAGGATCAGGCCCGCGACGTGGCCGACCTGCTGGGTGATCTCCAGAACAACGTGATTACCGCGATGCTCATTGTCGCCCTGGTCATCCTCGGCGTGATGGGGCTGCGCGCCGCCCTGCTGGTGGGGATCGCCATCCCGGGCGCGTTCCTCGCGGGTATCCTCACCCTGTCCCTGCTGGGTTACACCCTGAATATCGTCGTCCTGTTCGCGCTCATCCTCGTCGTCGGCATGCTGGTCGACGGTGCCGTCGTGGTGGTGGAGCTGGCGGATCGCCTCATTGCGGAGGGTGTCGAGCGCAAGGAGGCATTCAAGCGCGCGGCCCAGCGCATGCTGTGGCCGATATCGGCAGCGATCGCGACGACACTGGCGGTCTTCGCGCCGATGCTCTTCTGGCCGGGCATGGTGGGCGAATTCATGTTCTTCCTGCCGGCTACCGTGATCATCACGCTGCTCGCCTCCCTGCTGATGGCACTGGTGTTCATCCCCACTCTCGGCGCAATCGTCGGACCATCACGGCCGACCAATCCGGAGCAGACGCGCCAGGTACTCGCCGCCGAAGAGGGCGACTATGAGCGGCTGCACGGCATCACCGCAGCCTACCTGCGGATTCTGCGGCCGATGATCGACCGTCCGGGGCGAACCTTCGCCGCTACACTTGCCTTCATGGCGTTTGCCTATCTTGCGTATGGTGTGCACGGCCGTGGGGTCGAGTTCTTTCCGAGCATCGAGCCCGAGTTCGCGCAAATCCAGGTCCAGGCGCGCGGAGATCTCTCCGTGCGCGAGGCCGATGCACTCGTGCGCCAGGTCGAGGCGAGTGTCGCCGACATTCCCGAGATCGAATCCGTGTATGGCCGCACCATCGGCACACAGCTCGCGCGCCTGCAGGGTGATTACGCCGAGGATGTGATCGGTATCGTGCAGCTCGAGTTGACGCCCTGGCGCCAGCGCGATGCGGCCAGCGAGATCCTCGAGCGCGTGCGCGCGCGCACGGATGAGTTGCCGGGCCTGGTCACGCAGGTGCGGGCGCAGGATCGAGGCCCGGGCGGGGGGCGGCCGATCCAGATCGAGGCCAGGGGTGATGACCCCGAACGCGTTGCCGCCGTGATTCGCCGCATCCGGCAGGAGATGGAAGACCTCGGCGGGTTCGTCGATGTCGAGGACGACCTGCCTCTGCCGGGGATCGATCTGGAGGTCCGTTTCGATCGCGAGCAGGCCGCGCGTTTCGGCGTCGATGTGCCGCTGCTGGGCCAGGGGGTCCAGCTGCTGACCGATGGCATTCTGCTGGGGACGTATCGGCCACTGGAATCGGATGACGAAGTCGATATCCGGCTGCGCCTGCCACCCGAACAGCGCCATCTGCAGCATCTGGCGAATCTGAATCTGCCCACGGCCGATGGGCTGGTGCCGCTGGGCAACTTCGCCGAACTGGTGCCGGTACCCGGATCCGGCCTGATCAAGCGACGCGGCGGACAGCGCGCCTACACCATAGCGGCTGACGCTGCCCCCGGCGTGCTCGTCGATGACCAGGTGCGCCGCCTGCAGGCCGGACTCGAGCGCGTCGAGCTGGATGCCGCGGTCGATGTCCGCTTCCGCGGCGAAGCCGAGGAACAGGCCGAGGCCGGGAATTTCCTGCTGCTGGCCTTCGGCTTTTCCGTGTTCCTCATGCTGCTGCTGTTGGTGACGCAGTTCAATCGGTTCTCGCAGGCGTTCCTGGTGCTATCCGCCATCGTTTTCTCCACCGCCGGTGTGCTGCTGGCACTGCTCGTGCGTGGGGAGCCCTTCGGTATCGTCATGAGCGGTATCGGTATCCTGGCGCTGGCGGGCATCGTGGTGAACAACAACATCGTGCTCATCGATACCTACAACGAGAAGCGCCGCGACGGCCTGAGTGCGCATGAAGCGGCTCTGCGCACCGCCGCGCTGCGCTTCCGCCCGGTGGTCCTGACGGCCGTGACGACCATTCTTGGCCTGCTGCCCATGGTACTGGCCTGGACCGTCGACTTCGCGGGCCGCGATTTCTACATCGGCGCCCCTTCGACGGACTACTGGATTCAGTTGTCGACCGCCGTGGCGGGTGGACTGCTTTTCGCCACGCCGCTCACGCTCCTGTTCACACCGACCATGCTGGCCTGGCTGGATCGCCGTCGATGAGTGACGATGCGCGCGATCGCACAGTGGATCCGGAGGAGGTGGCGCGCTACCACCGCCTGGCGTGGCTGTGGTGGCAGCCTGACGGGCCGATGTGGCCCCTGCACGTGCTCAATGCGTTGCGCCGCGAGTGGATCCGGGAGCGCCTGTGCCAGGCGCTGGATCGCCACCCACAGCAGCAGATGCCGCTGGTCGGGGTGCGTGTGCTCGACATCGGTTGCGGGGGTGGCCTGCTGAGCGAGGCCATTGCGCGCATGGGCGCGCGTGTCCATGGCATCGACGTGGTCGAGCGCAATGTCGCCATCGCCCGGGAACACGCCGAGGGCAGTGGGTTGGAGGTCACCTACGAATGCGTGACGGCCGAGGGGGTGGCCGCGCGTGGAGAGCCCTACGACGTGGTGCTGAACATGGAGGTGGTCGAGCATGTGGCGGATCTGCCGGCCTTCATGGATGCCGTCAATCGCCTGGTGGCCCCGGGTGGCTACACGTTCGTGTCGACCCTGAACCGGAACGCTACGTCCTACGTGGTCGGCATCCTGGGGGCGGAATACATCTTTCGCATTCTTCCGCGGGGTACCCACCAGTGGCGCCGCTTCGTGCGTCCGAATGAGCTCGCCACCCACCTTGCGCGCGGGGACATCGAGGTGCTCGATCGCATCGGCGTGAAGGTGAATCCGCTCAACCGGCGGATGTGGCTGTCGCCGTCGCTCAGTGTCAATTACATGGTCTTCGCCGGGCGGCGCCCGGCGGCCGCGGCTACTCGCTGAAGCCCATCCCCGTGTGCACCGCACGCAGCGCGTCCCCTGCCGGGGCGACGATGCGGATATCCATGCGTGCGTCCAGCGCGGCGGCATCCGGGTTGATGCCGGCGATCCGTGCCCCGCGCTTGTGGGCGACATCGATCAGCCCGGCGGCCGGATACACGACCGCAGATGTCCCGATGACCAGAAACAGGTCGCAGGCCTCTGCGGCCGTGAGCGCCCGTTCCAGGGCGTCGGCCGGGATGGCTTCGCCGAACCAGACAACGCCGGGGCGAACCCTGGCGCCGCAGCGGGGGCAGTTCGGGACGGAATCGTGCTCGCGCTCCAGTTCCACCGCGGTGCCCTCGGCATGGCAGACATCGCGGAAGAGGTTACCGTGGAACTCGATGACATCACGGTGGCCCGCCCGCGCATGCAGGCCATCCACGTTCTGCGTCACGAGGCGCAGATCGGGAAGTTCGCGTTCGAGTGCGGCGAGCACCCGATGCGCGGAATTCGGCTCGACGGCGCGCACGAGCTGGCGCCGCCAGCAATACCATTGCCAGACGGTGTCGGGGTCGCGCTCGAAGGCATCGGGCGTGGCCAGTTCTTCCGGTCGGTAGCGGGCCCAGATGCCGGTCTGCGCGTCGCGGAACGTTGGCACACCACTTTCCGCCGAGACCCCGGCACCGGTGAGCACGGTCACCGTGGTCGCCGCGTCGAGTGCATCGACAAGCGCGGAGAGCCCGGCGTCGAGAGTTCCCGGGTCGGACATGGCCCACTATCCCTGCAGCAGGGTCAGCCAGAGTGGCAGGGTTGCCAGGCTGAGCACGGTCGAGACGGTGACGGTCATCGAGTAGAACTTCGCATCGAGACCGTAACGGTCGCAGAAGATGATGCCGAACACCATTGCCGGCATCGCTGCCTCGAGAACGGTGCCTATGCGCTCGGCCCCGGTCAGCCCCAGGGTGTCCGCGAGCACCAGCGCGAACACAGGCATCAGGGCGAGCTGGATCACGATCACGGGCGTGGCGCGCAGGGTGGTCTGCGCGGTCACTGCACTCAGCGACAGGCTCATGCCGAGCGCGAGCAGCATCAGCGGTACGACGCCGGCTGCCAGCAGCCCGAGCACGTGATCCAGCCACGAGGGCATGGGCATCCCGACCAGGTTCAGTCCCACGGCGACGACTGCCGCGATCAGCGGTGGCACCCGCAGCAGCCGGCGCCAGGCGGCCTCGCTGGAGGCCGTCTGCCCGAAATGCTGGGCAAGTATTGCGCCCACGGTGAGCAGCAGCGGGGTTGCGGCGAAGTAGTCGAACTGGATGGCGATACTGCGGCCTTCCGGTCCGAGGATCGCATCGAGCACGGGCAGGCCCATGTAGGTGGCATTCGGATAGCCGGCCGCGAGGACCATCGCGCCCACCACGGCCGCGGGCGCCCGCAGCAGGCGCCCCGCCAGCCAGCCGAGGGTCATGCCGAGCAGGACGCAGGCGGCCGAGACAATGGCGATGCGCACGGAGTCGAGACCGAGGTCACCGCCCCAGAGCACCTGCAGCACCAGCGCCGGCAGCAGGTAGTAGTAGACGATCGCGGTCAGGAAGCCACGGGTGCGGTCGCCGTCGAGGCCGCCGGGCTGCCACCAGCGCCAGAAGGCGCCAAGGCCGATGAGGGCGGCCATGCCGATGAGTACGTCGAGCATGAGCGGGAAGCAGGCGCGAGAAAGCGCGCAGGGTAACCCAGCGGCGCTCGGGAATCACTCCACGGCGGCGGATTCGCGTTCGATTCCGTGGCGGGCGAGCGCCCAGGCCACGTGTTCGCGGACCAGGGCAGAGGGGTGCTCGCGACGCTGGCGCAGTGCAGCGATGATCGCGGGCGAGGTCGGCGCGTTGCCCAGGGCGACGGCGATGTTGCGCAACCAGGCCTCGTGGCCGATCCGCCGGATGGGCGAGCCCGCCATGCGTGCGAGAAAGCTGTCCTCATCCCAGGCAAAGAGTTCGACGAGGTCCGGGTCATCGAGCTGGTTGCGGACGCGGAAGTCGCGCTCGGCCGTGGTCGTGGCATGGCGGTTCCAGGGGCACACGAGCTGACAGTCGTCGCAGCCGTAGATGCGGTTGCCCATGAGCGGGCGCAACTCCTGCGGGATGGAGCCGGGATTCTCGATGGTCTGGTAGGAGATGCAGCGTCGCGCATCGAGTTGGTAGGGACCCGTGATCGCTCCGGTCGGACAGGCATTGATGCACGCGCGGCAGCCGCCGCAGACATCGGGCTCTGCCGGCGCATCCACCGGCAGCGGCAGGTCCGTGTAGAGCTCGCCGAGGAAGAACCAGGAGCCCGCTTCGCGATCGATGATGCAGGTGTGCTTGCCCATGGTGCCGATTCCGGCCTTCTGCGCCAGCGGCTTCTCCATGACGGGGGCGCTGTCGACGAAGGCGCGGTAGCCGAAGGCACCGATCTGCTCGCGGATCCGATCAGCCAGTTTCTGCAGCCGGTTGCGCATGAGCTTGTGGTAGTCGCGACCGACGGCGTAGCGCGAAACGTAGCCACGGGTGCCGTCCTTGAGCAGGTCACGCCCGGAGCGGGCTGCACTGGGCCAGTAGTCCATGGCCACCGAAATCACGCGGACCGTACCGGGCACGAGCTCGGCAGGTCGCGTGCGGCGGCTGCCGTGGCGCGCCATCCAGTCCATGTGGCCGTGGCGTCCGGCGGCAAGCCACTGTTGCAGACGCTCCTCGGCGCAGGCGAGGTCGGTATCGCAGATGCCGGTGCGGCGGAAGCCGAGTTCTCGTGCCCAGCCGCGGATGTTGTCGGCGAGTCGATCGAGTTCGGCGAAAGAAGCGGGACGATCCATGTCCCAATCCTAGCAGTCTGTCCACCCGGAGCCGAGGCAGGGGGAGGAGGATGGCCCCGGGGGGGCATGACGTGCCAGCGATCCCTGATCACAGTGCTTGGGGATGCACTTGCTACCACACCGAAGCAGCCATTCGCTTCGAGGGTGAAACTAGCAGAAACATTCAAAACAGTCAAATCATGTAAAACGATCAGTTGCGGGAACGCAACGCGCGCACGGGCTCGCCGCCGGCCCCCGCTGCGGTGTACCGTTGCGGCGACCCGCACGGGCGGGAGTGGGGAGGCTTGATGCTGGCAATGCTGAATGCGGCGGTACTGGCGCTGATCCCGGTACTGGCCTTTGCGAGTGCGGGGCATGCGCTGTTGTACAAGCGCGACTCGCGTTCCGCGTTCGCCTGGATTGCGGTTTGCGTGATGTTTCCGCTGGCCGGCCCCATGCTCTATTTCCTGTTCGGCATCAATCGGGTGCGCACGCGGGCGCAGGAACTCTCGCGCAAGTCGCCGTTTCGCCTCGGTGTCGCGTTCGAACGCGGGGACTTTGGCCAGGCGGGTGTGGCCATCAACCCCATTGACTTGCCCGAACCCTGGCGGCCCTTCGCTCGTGTCTCCGATGCCCTCGTGCCGCGGGCGCTGGTACAGGGCAATCACGTCGAGCCGCTGTACAACGGCGAGGGCGCCTTTCCGCCGATGCTGGCAGCAATCGACGCCGCGGAGCGCCAGATTCTGCTGTCGACCTACATATTCGAGTCGAACCGGACCGGCCGTCAGTTCATCGCTGCATTGACACGGGCATCCCGACGCGGCGTCGATGTCCACGTTCTGCTCGATGGCCTCGGCGAACTCTACTCCTGGCCCCGTGCGGGTCGCCTGCTGACTCGCGCGGGCGTGGACTGCGCGCGTTTCATGCGGCCCCGCCTGCTGCCTCCGTCGCTGCACATCAACCTGCGCAACCATCGCAAGATTCTGGTGGTGGACGGCGAAGAGGCCTTCGTGGGTGGCATGAATATCGGGGATCGCCACCTCGTCGAGGGCCACGAAAGCCATGGTGTGGCCGATGTGCATTTCCACCTCCAGGGGCCCGTGGTGACGCAGATCCAGATGATCTTTGCCGAGGACTGGCGCTTCACCACCGGGCGCATGATCGAGCCGGCGGGCAGTGGCCCGGTGGTGGCCGAACCGGGCAGGGCAATCTGTCGGGCCTGCAGCGACGGACCGAACGAGGATCTGGACAAGCTGAGCATGCTCCTGATCGGGGCGGTATCCATTGCCCGCGAACGCATCGTCGTGATGACGCCGTACTTCATTCCAACGGCCGCCCTGGTGTCGGCCTTGCAGACGGCAGCCCTGCGCGGCGTACGGGTGACGATTCTGCTGCCCGAGCGCAGCAACCTGCGCTTCGTCGACTGGGCGTCGCACAACATGCTGTGGGAGCTGTTGCAGCACGGTGTGGAGATTCGCTACCAGCCGTCGCCGTTCAATCACAGCAAGCTGTTCTTCGTGGATGACCATTACGCGCTCATCGGCTCGGCCAATATCGATCCGCGCAGCCTGCGACTGAACTTCGAGCTGAGCGTCGAAGTGTTCGACGCCGACCTGGTCGGGGAGCTGTCCGCGTACTGCCGGCGTGCGGTGGTGAACAGTCGACGGGTGACCCTGGACGAGGTCGATGGGCGCTCGCTGCCGGTGCGGGTACGCGACGCCGTGTGCTGGCTGTTCTCACCCTATCTGTAGGAGAGCGGTGGTGGTGGACCGGCGGCGGCCCATAGCAGGCTGTTGAAAATCAGCTCCCTGCTGATTTTCAACGCGCCGAGTGCGGCTCATGTCCGCACTCGGCTACGGTGAATCAGTCACTTGCAGTGACTGATTCCCGGCGGCACGTC
>SL_3KL_010_SEDDRAFT_10001482_pt1 | contig 21316 bp, 21 predicted proteins | sample SodLakKL_010_SED_2_FD_10381 | JGI IMG/M metagenome (IMG submission 10381) | reverse complement strand
GTTTCAAAGTGTGTTACGTAGGAAATTTTAAAGGCTTCAAAGGTGCCGGCCGGAACTGTGACGGTTTCTTTTGAAAGCACTTCCCGGTCTGTGATACGGATTTGCATTTCCGCCATTTGCATTCCACCGCTTCTAATGGAAATGTTCATAGAAGCATCGGGCAGAGATTCGCCCACCCTCATATCGGTGGGAAAAACAATGCCATCGCCTTCGATCTGCATATCCATGTCTTTGAATCCCTCAAGCATCGCTTCGTTCAGGAGAGACTGCATATCGATATACATAATATTTCCTTCGCATACGATATTGTATTCAGCCTCAAACTGTGGCCTCTCCCTTCGGTCAAAATACTCTGTTGCCAGTGTGGCAATGATTTTGTCTCCGTCTGTCTCCACCTTTTTGATGGTAATTGTCTGACTGCCTTCCAGGCGGTCGCGTTGGTCATAATGCTCATATGCCAGTCCGGTGTTTTCCACCAGGGGCAGATAATAGTTGCACATCTGTGAGAATGCAACAAAAGGGATGATCATAAACAGAATCCCGATAGCAAGTGTTTGAATGGTTGATTTCATTGCTTATACTTTAAGTTGTTATGAAAATGTTATTCAGAATGATTTTAAACAAAATTAATGCAACGAAGTCAATTTTGCAAGGCTTGCAGTTATAATTTTATTGAAACCCCAATGTAATACTTTTGCTTTTATGCACTTTCCTCCCCGCTAATGAAATATTGTTTTTAATTTTGGAAAAAAAAGTCATGATCAAGCAATACAGTTTAAGGCTTCCGGCTTATCCCCGTGGTTTTCATCTTATTACCCATCACATCGAAAATGTTTGCAAAGATTTACCCTCAAAGGGGCTGCTTCATATTTTCATTCATCATACTTCGGCCGGCTTAATGATCAACGAAAATGCCGATCCGTCTGTCCGGGCTGATTTAAACAAAAGCTTTGATCACCTGGTTCCGGAGCGCATGCCTTTTTACACCCATACGATGGAGGGTGATGATGACATGCCTGCTCATGTTAAATCGGCATTAACCGGCGTTTCGCTGACCATTCCAATTACCGGCGGGAGGATGAACCTGGGTACCTGGCAGGGGATATTCCTTGGCGAATTCCGTGATCATGGCGGTGGACGAAAGCTAACCATCACAGCTTACGGAGAGTAAGCTGTTTCTTTTTTCCACAACAAATCCGGCAACAAACATTCCAACATCACTTTTGTTAACATTATACAGTGAGGGCATTGGACCGCATTTCTACTATGATTTTAAAGTGGCATCCTTCACTTTCGTGGATGGATTCCGGATCAAAACGACAGGAATTTACTTAATAACGCAGCAAGTTGTTTTACGCTGTTTTTGTTTTTTCTGTTAGTTTCAGATGGCAGTTTAATTGATTCGCAATCGGGAAGATTTGAGAATATTGAGAAAAGGAGTTTATTATGTCAGATCATTTTTTTAAACCCATAGCATACAAGGTAGAGGGTATGACATGCACCAACTGTGCGTTGGGCATTCAGCGTGCGCTTGAAAAAGAAGGTTTTCATAATGTGTCGGCTGATTTTGCCAGTGGTGAGGTGCGTTTTGAGGCGGCTGATGAAAGCCGTTTGCCTGTGGCNGTAAANCGCATTGAAAACCTTGGNTTTTCNGTANAGGATGCANTCCCTGCCGATGATTCGGAAAAAGGCGGCATGGCTCCCATTGAAAAAAAATTCTGGTTCACGGCCATTTTNACCGTTCCTTTGATCCTGGCCATGTTTATCCCTGTGGANTTTCTGCACAATGACATTTTCCAACTNGCCCTGACCATACCGGTGTTCATTGTTGGTTTTTTGCATTTTGGCAGAAGTGCATGGTTCAGTCTCCGCTCCGGTGTAACCAATATGGATGTGCTGATATTTCTCGGAAGCACGGCCGCTTTTGTGTACAGCCTGGCAGGTACCATCTACGGATTGGGCCACGATTATATGTTTTATGAGACCTCTGCCAGTATCATTTCCATTGTGCTCTTAGGTAATATGCTGGAGCACCGTTCGGTTAAAAAAACCACATCGGCCATTGATGACCTTGTGCGCTTACAGAAAAATACGGCCAAACGACTGATAACGGAAATGTATGAAGGCCAGGAGACTGTCGAAGAAGTGGATGCTGCGCTGGTTGAGGAGGGTGAGCGTGTATTGGTGAATACCGGGGATAAGATCCCGGTTGACGGCGAAATTTACTGGGGCAACGGCAGCATCGATGAAAGCCTGATATCGGGTGAGAGTGTGCCGGTCGACAAGCAAAAGGGTGACAAGGTTGTGGGTGGTACAATGCTGTTATCGGGTACTTTGCGTATAAAGGCAACAGCCACGGGAAAGGACACTGTTTTGTCGCAGATTATTGAGCTCGTTCGCAATGCACAGCAGGATAAGCCCCGCTTGCAGAACCTGGCCGACAAGATCAGTATGTGGTTTGTTCCCACGGTGGTTGTGATTGCCTTGCTGACTATTTCTTACTGGTTTTTTGGAACGGATTTGCCTTTCCGCGATTCGCTTCATGCGCGGTGTGGCCGTTTTGGTTATTGCCTGTCCGTGTGCCCTTGGCCTGGCTATTCCCACGGCCGTTGTTGTGGGGCTCGGACGATCGGCGAAAAATGGCATTTTACTCAAGGGCGGTACGACCGTGGACAAATTCAGTTCGATCGACACGGTGGTTTTCGACAAAACAGGTACCATCACCACCGGCAAGTTTAAGGTAAAGAATCTTCAGTGTTTTGGTAAGTCCGAAGAAAGCGTAAGAAGTTTGTTATACAGCTTAGAGAAACATTCCAACCATCCCATTGCGCAGGCTTTAACCACTTATTTCAAGGGGTCGGGGACCGTCCGTTTTGAGACGGTTGAAGAACACAAAGGCATAGGTGTAAAGGCAACTGACAAGGCAGGAAACACATTCGTAGCGGGTTCTTACCAGGTTGCGTCGCACATTACCAATGACGACAGCCGCAATGTGTACCTGCTGATGAATGATCAGCTCATTGCCTGGCTTGATCTGGAAGATGAAATAAAGGATGGTGCTGCTGAAACCATAGCTTTTTTGAAGAAGCGAGGTTTAAAAACCGTTTTGCTCAGTGGTGACCGTCAGTCACGTTGCGATTCCATAGCAGCCGAACTGGGAATTGACGAGGTGTATGCGGAGAAGCTTCCGGCTGAAAAGCTGGATATCATTGAACGCTTATCAGATGAAGGAAGCAAGGTGGCCATGGTTGGAGACGGCATCAATGATGCACCGGCTCTGGCAAAAGCGTATGTGGGCATCAGCATGAGCGACGCTACCCAGGTTGCGGTTAAATCGGCGGATGTGGTGCTTCTCAAAGGCGATCTTTCTTTGTTGTCAAAAGCTTTTGGCACTACGCGCACAACGCTTCGTACAATCAAGGAAAACCTGTTCTGGGCATTTTTCTACAATGTGTCGGCTATTCCGCTCGCCATAGTGGGTTTGTTAACACCTATCGTTGCCGCTTTTGCCATGGCGGTTTCCGACGTGATCGTGGTGCTGAACTCATTGCGGTTAAAGCGACGCAGGCTTAGGTAATATTGGGTAAAAACAGGTTTTGGTGAGGCCCGTTTCCCGGAGCTTTTCCTATCCGTTCATCGACATCAGGAATTCTTCATTGTCTTTGGTGTGACGTATTCTTTCCAGCAGGAACTCCATGGCCTCAATGGGTGTCATATCGGCAATAAACTTGCGCAGCACCCAGATGCGGTTCATGATCTCTTTGGGTAACAGCAGGTCTTCCCTGCGTGTACCCGAAGCAACGATATCGATGGATGGGAATATCCGTTTGTTGGACAGGCGGCGGTCTAACTGCAATTCCATGTTACCGGTACCCTTGAATTCTTCAAAGATCACTTCATCCATTTTAGATCCGGTATCGATGAGGGCTGTTGCGATGATAGAGAGGGATCCTCCTTCTTCGATGTTTCTTGCTGCCCCGAAGAAACGCTTGGGTCTGTGCAGGGCATTTGCGTCAACACCACCTGAGAGCACTTTACCCGATGCCGGCGACACTGTGTTGAAGGCCCTGGCAAGACGGGTAATACTGTCGAGAAGGATCACCACGTCGTGGCCGCACTCAACCATGCGTTTTGCTTTTTCCAGCACGATATTGGAAACCCTCACATGGCGTTCAGCGGGCTCGTCAAAGGTGGAGGATATTACTTCTGCTTTCACGTTTCTGGCCATTTCGGTAACCTCTTCGGGTCTTTCATCGATCAGAAGCACGATGAGATATACTTCCGGGTGGTTTGCGGCAATGGCATTGGCGATTTCCTGCAGCAGGATGGTTTTCCCTGTTTTGGGCTGTGCTACGATCAAACCCCGCTGACCCTTTCCGATGGGGGCAAACATGTCGATGATCCTGGTAGATAATGTTGAATCGGCATGTCCGGTAATCCTGAATTTTTCGTCGGGGAAGAGTGGTGTTAGGAAGTCGAAAGGCACACGGTCACGCACCTCTGCCGGGATACGTCCATTGATGAGCTCCACCTTGATAAGCGGAAAATACTTCTCATTTTCCTTTGGGGGACGAATGCCGCCTTTTACGGTATCCCCGGTTTTCAGACCGAACAATTTGATCTGACTTTGAGATACGTAGATGTCGTCGGGCGAATTGAGGTAATTATAATCGGATGAGCGCAGAAAACCATAACCGTCAGGCATAATTTCCAGCACTCCTTCAGCGATGATGATGCCGTCGAACTCATACACAGGTTCACCGGTTCGTTTGTCAAAGCCTTTTGGTTTTTGAAAAGCTTCTTTTTCTTTATCGCCGGCCCGTTGCTGGGCTTCCTGCACAGCCGTTTTAGGCTTATCTGTTTCAGAATCGGGTTGTTCAGATCGTTTGGGAGGTTCTTCTTTCACTGTGGCGGCATCGGGCCATTGTTTCTGATCAGATTTCTGCTTGTCTTTCGGTTCAGCAGTGTCTGAAGAGCTTTTATCAGCAGGAGTTCCCTTTTTTTGCTGCTCTGCTTTAGCCGCTGCCTCCCTGGCTGCTTGCTGCTCTTTTTTGCTTCTTCGGCCACGCTTTTTTGGGGCATCCGGCTTGGCTTCCTGTTTTGCCTCCTGTTTTGCCTCCGGTTTGGTATCCTGTAGTGCTTCTTTGGCGGCTTTATGCTCTGCCGGCTTGTCTTTGCCGGTCTTTTCGCGGGGATCCACCGTTTTTTGCTGATCCTTGCCTTCCTCTTTTTGCTCGTGAGTTGTGCGTCCTGACGAGCTACCTGCAGGGATGCGCTTCCTGGGCCGACCCGGTTTGCGCCCGGGCTTCTTCTCCGTTTTTATCTCCGGTGCAGCACGATCCTTCCCTTTGTCGGCAGGAGGATTTAAAGCCTGGGCATCCAGAATCTGGTATATAAGGTCTTGTTTTTTATAAGAATCTACCTTCTTGATGTCCAACTCTCTTGCAATCTCTTTCAGATCTGCAAGAAGTTTACTGTTTAGTTCTACTATGTCGTACATGTGATATAAAATAAGTTTGGGTAAGTTTACAAATGATGATAAACGGTTAGCCTCTGTGAAGCAAAACTTTTGTCTGTCTCTGACAGGCTATGCCAACAAACTAAAAAAGAGCTGTGCTTTAGTTGTCAGCAAAATGAATAAGTGGTTTTGGTATATATTCAAAAGAAAAAAATCAAAAACGCAGGAATCGGTGCAAATATACATATTTATTGTTTAATGCAACAAACTTTTTTATAAAAGTGCTGATTTGCCCCATATTTGATTCAGGCTTTTTTACGTACATTTGTAACATATTATTGTGAACCAATAAAAAAAATATCATGCTACAGAGAATTCAAAGTGTCTTTTTGTTTCTTGTTTTCGTCTTCACTTTCTTATTTGTCGTTTTACCTTTGGCGAACTTTCCTCTTGTATCTCCTGATATGCCTCTGCGCATCAGTAAGTTCCGGGATTTCTATGCATTGCTTGATCTGTCCGGTGCATGGATGGGCTATTTGTTGTTGGTATTGTTCATTTTTTCAGCACTCCTAACGATCTATATTACCTTCCTTTACAAGAAAAGATTGTTGCAGATACAGCTTGGCCGCTTGAATATGTTTTTGCATATTGCCATGATTGTTGTTGCTTTTTTTATGATTGACAGTGTGCAGAAACAGGTTAATGATGCTGAGTTTTCGTACGGCCCCGGGGTAATTTTTCCGCTGCTTTCTCTCTTGTTTATCTTTTTTGCCAACAGGGCCATCAGAAAAGATGAGGAATTGGTGAGATCAGCCGATCGTTTTCGATAAATCCCTTCAATGTATTATCGAGCCATTTTTCTGCAAATGATCTCATGGGGTGTATAATTTCCGGTGCAATCCGTTAATCTTCCAGTCTTTTGATGATATAATCGGAGTTGAACAGCCGGAGTGCGCCCATATATTTCAGTTTGAATTTGATGAAGTCGCCAACCTGGTAGTTTTTCGGGTTTTTACCCAGGTCAATGACCAGGATATCGGAGCTGGCGCCGGCCATTTCCATGTTTTTATCCATTGGGATCAGGAAATCCGGGCCTATGTCCAGCAAACCGACATCCAGCAGCGCGCGCCATGATGTTTTCCCGTAATCATCCGCGTTGATCTCAAAGGATTCGCCGGATGGGTTCTCTGCCAGGTTGCCTTCCGGTACGACGGGCTTCTCAATAAGCTCAATAATCTCAGCTTTAAAAGTGATTACATCATCTTTCATTCCTTTGATGGTTTTGCCGGTCCACAGATTGGCACCGAAATAGAGTGTTTCTCCCACCCTGAAATGATTGAGACCCGGGGGAACCTGTTGTTTTGCCAGCATGGGAATGGTAACAGAAGTGCCCCCGGAAAGCAGTTTGATTTTGCGGTTAAACTTCACCTCTACAATTTGTTTGTACAGGCTAAGCTGGATCAGCTTGTCCCGCGAGGGCATTACTCCGTAAAGGCAATTCAGGTTGGTGCCGAAGCCAATAATCTCAATATTTGGCAGTTCAAAAACCTGGGAGTAAAAACTTACCAGGTCTTCCCCCATGACTCCTTCGCGCAGTTCGCCCATTTCCACCATGATGATCACTTCATGTGTCTTGTCCTGCCTGACAGCCTCTTTAGAGATCAGCTTGAGCGTTTCAAGGTCGGTATTCATGCTCGCATCCGCATATTTTACCAGGCTGCGGATACTCCTTCGTGGTGGCGGTTTGATGTAAATTGTTTTTACTGTGGGATCAATACGCTTGATGGTTCGCAGATTGGAAATCCGTGAATCCATCAGCTCCTTCAAACCTAAATCAATAATCTCTTTAATATATATTTGATTGCCGCAAAGAAGCTTGGTAACCACTCCCCACTGAATGTTATGATGGTCAAACAGTTTTTTCAGGTAGTCGTGGTTATGCTTCAGCTTCTTTCGGCTGATCGCTATTTCTGCCATGATGTTTCTTGTTTAGCGGGTCCACCGCATTTCAAGGTATTTGCTTGTAAAACCAAGCTTTTCATAAAGGTACCGTGCCGGGTTTTCAGGTTCTACGTGCAGTTTGATATCGCCCTCAGCTTTCTCAAACGTTTTCAGCATCAGTTCTTTTCCGAGGCCTTTCCCGCGATAATCTTTGTGCACGGCAATATATACCAGGATATTTTCAGGGATATAGCCCCCCATGCCTGTTTTGTTGATGACAACGGCACCTGTGATTTTGCCATCTTCTTTTGAAACCAGGATGAAACCACCAAACTTTTTCTTGTCGTCGAGGGCAAAGTTGATGCACTTCATGATGTGTGCATGTTTGTCGCCAAACTCATCCAGGTGTTCAAACAAGAAATCGGCGATTTCTTTTTTTGTTTCTTCTTGAAGGGTATCTGAAGGAAAAAAATACGAATAATCCATAAAATCTCAGTTTTTTGTTGTGTTTTTGGTGAAGGTAATAAAAATAAACGACATAAGCGCCAGTGTAATTCCGAATATGTTGGGATCGAGGTCCAGTGGGAGGTCCCATTCACCGATGATCAGTGTGATGGTTGTACCGCCTCCCAGCAGCATTGACCAAAATGCAGCGGTGGGATGTGGTCGTTTCATAAACAGTGCCCCGATAACCGGTATAAACAGGCCGGAAACCATGAATGCATAAGAGTGCAGCATCAAATCCAGAACGCTTGGCATCACTGATGCAAGCAGCAGGGCTACTGTTCCAAGTACCAGTGTAAGGCCCTGTGAGACCAATAAGAATGACCGCCTGCTTTCAGGCACCTTGAACCATTTTGTCAGTATATCGGTGAGAAAGTTGCCGCTGGATGCCATCAGGCAGCTGTCGGCGGTTGACATGATGGCGGAAAAGTACGCGGCCATCATGAGTCCCATCAGTCCGACGGGCAGCACCGTACGCAAAAGCAGGGGTAAGCCCTGTTCGCTGTCAATGTCGGCGGCACCGGTGAATCCGAGGTATTCAAACATTCCCTGTTCGATGGCTACCCTGGCGAACAAGCCAAGCAAAACNCCCATGAATGCCATTACCGGCCATTCAAACAATCCGGCGATATACCATGCCCGTTGTGCCTGCTTTCGGTTCCTGGATGCGTAGATGCGCTGGTAAAGCGTCATCCCCACAAACCAAATGGGGATAATGGTTACACCCCAGTTCAGTATCTGTTGCCAGCTGATGTTTGCCAGGCTGAAAAATTCCGGTGGCAATACTTCCCTGATGCCTGCCATGCCGCCAACGCTGTAAAACGCAATGGGAATGCCGATGAAGATCAGTCCCGACATCAGGATGATCCACTGAATGGTATCGGTATAGATCACCGCTTTGATGCCTCCCATGGCGGTATATACGATCACGATGATGCCCATGATGATCAGTGCTGTTTGCCGGTCTAACAGAGGGGTAAAGGTGGCTTCCGCCAGGATGGCTCCCGCCAGCACCTGTGAGCTGGTGAAGCCCAGGTAGCCGATAGCCGAAATGATGCCTGCCAGCATGGCTACCTGCGGATTGTAAAAGCTGCCGAGAAACTGGGGGAATGTATAAAAGGTTTTGGTTTTTTCGAGCTGTTTGACCTTTGGTATCAGCAAAACTGCGCTTAGCCAGGCACCTATCAGGCCGGTGAACAGCATCCATGAACCTGCCAGGCCCATCACAAAACCCAACCCTCCCAATCCGATGGAAAAACCGCCTCCCACATCAGTGGCTACCACCGACAATCCAATATGCACACTGCCGATTTTTCTGCCTCCCACATAATAGTCATCAACCCCCTTGTTGCGGATGAGGAAATAAATGCCGATTCCTATCACCCCCATCATATATAGGGTGAACACCAAAATGTCTAAATAATGCATTTGATTGTAACAATGGGTTTTTGTGCGGCAAATATAGCAATAATTTCGCCAAAGGCCAAATTGCTGTCATAAGGCTTTGTCCATAAGGGGCTTATGGGTGATGAATTATGATTAGTTTTGTATCCTTTTTTGTTCTGTTTCATCTTTTTATATTTGGTTGTTCATTGATTTTTTTTGAACGCGGATAACGCTGATGCTTCGCAACGCGGATAATCGCTGATAAAAAATCCGCGGTGATCAGCGTTTGCCAAAGGCAATCCGTGGCATCCGCGTTCAGATAATCATCCTCTTATGTGTTAAAGAATGCTGTCCTCGAATGATCAGGATCTTTCACATGGGCGTTTCATGTGTATGATAAGGAGTAAAAAAACCGTTCTAAACCAAAAACAAAATAAATGTATCCCTGGGGAAATGACAGGCGCTTCAATTCGTGGTCGGATGTGGTTCGCAAACGCTTCGGCACGCGCCTGCAGAAGTTAACCATCAACGCGGGTTTCACCTGTCCGAATCGCGATGGGACGGTTGCCGTCGGGGGATGCACTTTCTGCAACAACAAGGGCTTTAATCCATCCTACTGTGATCCCGAAAAACCCATCCATCAGCAGATTGACGAGGGTTTGGCATTTATCAGAAAGCGATATCCCAGGGCTTCTCTGTTTCTGGCCTATTTCCAGGCTTATTCCAACACACATGCACCATTGCAGGTGCTGAAAGAGGTTTATCATGAGGCACTTTCCCATCCCGATATTTTTGGGCTGGTGATCGGAACCCGCCCCGATTGCGTGGATGATGAAAAGCTGGACTATCTTGCGGAACTTTCCCAAAAGCATTTCATCAAAGTGGAATACGGTGTAGAGTCCTGTTATGATGAAACCCTGCAACGTGTAAACAGGGGCCATGGTTTTGAAGACTCCAGGCGGGCGATCGAAGCCACCGCTGCCAGAAATATTTCCTGCGGCATCCACATGATCTTTGGCCTGCCGGGTGAAAGCAGGGAGATGATGCTGGCCCAGGCAGAAATGATCAATGCCCTGCCCGTTGACACGGTCAAGTTTCACCAATTGCAGATTGTCAAAGACACAGCTATGGCCCGTGATTTTTTGAAGAACCCGGACAGTTTCCGGCAATTCGAACTGGAGGAGTATGTGGACTTCATGGTTGCCTTCATTGAACGTTTACGCCCCGGAATAGCCATTGACCGTTTTTCAGGCGAAGTGCCGCCACGATATCTTTTGGGCAAGCGGTGGGGCAATGTCAGGGCTGATACCATCATTGGCATGATAGAGAAGCGCTTGTCAGAAAAAGATACGTTTCAGGGCAGCTGTGTGTATGATTTTCTTTAATTTTGGGCTTATTTTACAAACAAACATAAACATATTTCCATATGGAAAACAATTCCAACCTGGTGTCCCGGATCCTCGGAGCCATTGAAAGAGTAGGAAATAAACTGCCCCATCCGGCAACTTTGTTTGCCATGTTTGCTTTTGCCATCATATTCCTCAGCGGACTGGCCTCTTTGTTTAATGTGACGGCGATTCACCCCGGCACGGGGGAAGAGGTTGCTGCCTTTAACCTTTTAAGCAGGGAGGGCCTTCACATGATCATGACCAATATGGTGGTGAATTTTACATCTTTTGCCCCGCTTGGAACGGTGCTGGTGGCTCTTTTGGGGATCGGTGTGGCTGAATCCAGCGGTTTGATGTCAACCGGACTGCGTTTGCTGGTTATTTCTGCACCGAAGAAGCTGTTGACCTTTGCCATTGTTTTTGCCGGTATTTTGTCGAATACTGCCAGCGAGGTGGGTTATGTGGTTTTGGTACCGTTGGGCGGCATGATCTTTCTTGCTGTGGGCCGGAATCCCATTGCCGGTATTGCTGCCGCTTTCGCGGGAGTATCAGGCGGATATTCTGCCAACCTCCTGCTGGGCACCATTGACCCCCTGCTGGCCGGACTGTCGGAGGAAGCAGCCAGGATCATAGATCCCGCTTATAACGTCAATCCAACGGCAAACTATTATTTCATGTTTGTTTCCACCTTTTTCATTGCCGGTATCGGAACATGGGCTACGGAAAAGATCGTCATACCCCGTTTGGGAGAATACAAGGGTGATGCACAACCGGAAGAGATCAAAAAGCTGACACCCGACGAAAAGCGTGGCATTAAGGCCACATTCTGGGCACTGATTGGGATTGCCCTGTTGCTCGTATGGAGTGCTGTTCCCATGGAGGGCGGTATCTGGTCACATTTGCCGGGAACGGGCTTTATGCGCGATCCTGAAACGGGCGGGCTGCTTCGTTCGCCATTTATGAGAGGCATTGTCGCCATCATATTTGTTGTGGCAGCCATCCTGGGTATTGTTTACGGTATCGCAGCAAAAACATTAAAAAGCAATTATGATGTGATCAATGGGATGGGCAAATCTATGTCAACCCTCGGAACATACATTGTGCTGGTCTTTTTTGCCGCACAATTTGTTGCCTATTTCAACTGGACCAACCTGGGCTTAATATTTGCCATTCAGGGAGCCAACTTTATCGGGTCATTGGAAATGGGGCGCATTCCACTGATGGTTGCATTGGTGTTGATTTCTGCCTTTATCAACCTGGTGGTTGGAAGCGCCAGTGCAAAGTGGGCACTGATGGCACCGGTGTTTGTCCCCATGTTTATGCTTTTGGGCTATTCGCCGGAGTTTACCCAGCTGGCTTATCGCGTGGGCGACAGCGTAACCAATATCATCGCCCCCATGATGTCATATTTTGCCATGATCGTTGCTTTCATGGAGCGTTACGACAAAAAAGCCGGTATCGGTACGATCATCGCTACCATGCTTCCCTATACCTTTATTTTTCTTGGTGCATGGCTGACCATGCTTATTATCTGGATTCTTTTGGGAATACCTATCGGGCCCGGAGCTCCCCTGTTTTATGAGCTTCCCGGTTAACGGAATGATCCCGGTCTTTCGACGCTGCTTGCCGGTTGCATATTGGCAGGCGGACACAAGAGATGCTATCATCGATTTTTTAGCCTGACATCCATTTATGTGGGGAGTTTTTCTTATTTTTATCCGGGAATCTTTTTATTTGTTTTATGATGGAAACAGCACAGGTAGATATCAGGCAATGCGACGCTATTCTTGTTCCCGTAGACTTTACCGATGTTTCCGACTATGCCATTGATCATGCTGTGGCTTTGGCAAAAATATTCGAATACCGGTTGTATTTGTTGCATGTGATCAGCAAAAGGCAAAAGGGAACTGTTAAAGAAAAGGCAGCAGAGGAACGGCTGATAAAAATTTCCTCTGAACTGATCAAAGAGCGCAAGGTCCGGGTAACGCACATGGTGCGTGATGGCAATGTTTTTAATACCATCAACGCTATGGCCGACAGGATCAGGGCTGCTTTTATCGTAATGGGTGTACATGGCCGTAAAGGCATTCAGCACCTGACAAGAACCTATCCTTACAAGGTGGCATGCCGCGCCAGTGTGCCTGTTCTGGTTGTGAAAGACAAACATGACCACGTTGGATTTCAAAACATTGTTGTGCCTGTTGACTTTTCCAAACGAAGCATACAAAAAATTACCCAAGCCATCAGGTTTTCCAAGGTCTTCGGGGCAAAGGTCCGGGTTTTCGGTTTCCTTTCTTCCGAAAACAAAGCCAAGATCATCAACAAGGAAGCCCTGTTAAAAAGTGTCACCGACATTTTCCAGGAACAGAAAGTCCCGGTTTCGACCGATCTTGTTGTTGACCCGGGTTCTGCCTGGCCGGAAGCACTGTTGAGCTTTTCCGGCAGCGTTAATGCCGATTTGATCATGATCGTGGCAGAAAGGGGAGGCAGGATTCAGGATATTTTTTCCAGCAATTATACAGAACGGATACTGGATAATTCAGATATACCCATTCTCACCATTATGCCTGTCGCAGAAGACCTTGAGAGCGAAGCCAAAGCATCAAAAAGGCTGCTTGTAACGCCTTTTATAGATCCGTTCGGGTTGATTGTGAAGCCCGGTAATGTGTAATTATGAAGATTTAATTTTTGATGATGATCGATTTTGAAAACACCAGGATAGCTTTCCGGGACAAAAACAATAAAAGCGTGCGAAAAGCTTACTGGCTTTTCCGCTTGATAGGAAGTCCTGTTTTGGTAAAAACAGGCTCAGCACTTCTGCGCTTTGCCTTATGGCTTGGCCTGCCTGTAAACTGGATTTTAAGGCCCACGGTTTTCAGCCATTTTTGTGGCGGTGAGACCATAGAAGCATGTGAAAACAAGATACAACTGCTTGGCCGGTCCAATGTGCTCACCATTCTGGATTACTCTGCCGAAGGAAAAGAAACGGAAGCCGATTTCGAATATACCAAGCAACAGATTTTGGCAACCATTGACAAGTCAGCCGCAAGCGAGCAAGTACCATATGCCGTATTTAAGCCCACCGGACTTTCCCGTTTCGCCTTGCTGGAGAAAATACAGTCGGGATTAAAGCTGACGGATGATGAAGCGCAGGAGTTTGAAAGTGTAAAAGCCCGTTTTGACCGGATCTGTGCGTATGCCGTCGGGAAGAATGTTCCGGTGATGATCGACTCCGAGGAGAGCTGGATACAGGATATTGCCGACCGGTTGGTGGAGGATTTGATGTTTCGTTATAACAAAAAGCAGCCGATGGTGTTTAACACCCTGCAGATGTATCGCCATGACCGTTTGGCATATTTGCATGATTTTGCCGAAAAAGCTAAGAAGCAAGGTGTTTTTGTTGCCTTTAAACTAGTCAGGGGTGCTTATATGGAAAAAGAACGTGAACGGGCAGTCAAAAAGGGATATCCTTCACCCATTTATCCTGATAAGGAAGCTACCGATCAGGCTTTTGATGAGGCTACGGCATTTTTGTTAGACAACATCAGTGATTCGGCCGTTTGTATTGGCACCCACAACGAAACAAGTTGCGGCAAAGCTGCGGAGCGTATGACAAAGTTGTCCATTAAGCCGGATCATCCGAATGTTTCTTTTGCGCAGTTGCTCGGTATGAGCGATCATATTTCCTATAACCTGGCGGCCGCCGGATACAATGTTTGCAAATATGTGCCTTATGGTCCTGTTAAAACCGTTGTGCCATACCTTATCCGGCGCGCCGAAGAGAATACCTCCGTTGCCGGGCAAACTTCAAGGGAGCTTTTTCTCATCAAAAAGGAAATGCAGAGACGGAAAACATCAGCACCGCGCTAAACAACTGTCCTTCTCTGCCGGACAGCCTCGAAAGTTAGTATCGCCACCGAAGCGGCAAGGTTTAATGAGTCGATACTGCCGGCCATGGGTATATGAACNGNTTTGGAAGCAACCCTCCGCATCTCNTCACTTAAACCCTGTGCTTCTTCACCAAAGGCAAGAATCACCGGGCCGTGAAAATCAGCATCCATGTAATTGGCACTGTTCTGCAAAGCAGCGGCATACACAACAGGAAGCCTGCTTTTCCAGAGCATGTCATCAGTAGCCCATTGGGTGAACTCACCGGTGTTGCATATACCCACATTTACTGTGAACGCGCAACCCATGGAAGCGCGGATAGCGTTTGGATTGTACAGATCTGTTTTTGCGTTGCAGAGAAGCAGTGCATCCACCCCGGCAGCATCGGCAGTGCGCAATACCGCGCCCAAATTGCCGGGCTTTTCAATTCCCTCCAAAACCAAAATCAGCGGATTGTCAGACAGCCGGATCCTGTTAAGGCTGTGCGTTTTTTGCGATCCCACAATCATTACACCCTCCGCATCCTCCCGGTAGGCGAGCTTATTATACACTTTTCGATTCACATACACAATGTGATGTGCGGCATCATCCAGCAGCACCGGATAGTTTGGATCATCCTGAAACAACTCCCTGCAAATCAGCAGATGTTGGGATACAAACCCATTTGCCATTGCCAGCGATACTTCCCTGCGGCCTTCAGCTACAAACAACCCTGATGATTTCCGCCGGGCTGCTTTCTGCTGAACACCCAGGATCTCTTTTACGAGCGGGTTTTGCAAACTGGTGATACCTTCATCCATGGTTGTTGTTTTATGTGGGAATGTCGAATTGTCCAAAGCTTAAAAGTACAAAGAAAAAACCTTTTTCAAGGGCATCTGAATGTCAGGCGGTGCAGATAAAAGGTAACGGATGCCAGTGCATAGCATACAACGGCCACCGACATCACTGCCATAAATCCGGATTCAACAGCGATAAGCATGGCCAGTGATGTGCTGATCACAGATACTGAACCATTGATACCCCATGCCCAGGGTGTTTGCCCTGCATCATAGCCGGTAAGAAAGCGGATTCCCAAAGGAAACATCATGCCTTTAAAGAAAGATGGAATGCCGATCATAAGCAGGCTGATCCCAATTTTCAAGGGCAAAGGCCAGGCGATGGTCCACTGGAGTATGGGTGTGAGGAAAAATGTATAGAACAAAAGCATCAGTGTAATAAGCAGTCCGATGGTCGCGGGAGACCGTGGTTTGGCTGACAGTTTGCCGGAGGTTAGACTGCCGGCGCCACTGGCGATGAGCATGGTGCTGATCACGGCAGAGAGGGCATAAACAGGTTGCCCAAAATACAGCACAAAACGTTGAATCAAAATAATTTCCACAAACATATACCCGATCCCCAGCGCGCCAAAATAGAGCAGGGTGCCGACCTTCCCCCGGTGGCTTCGCCGAAGCCTGAACAATGGAAGGATGATGAACAAAAGGGCCAGCAAAGTACTTTGCACCAGCGTTACCACTACGATCAGGTAACCAAGCTCCAGAAAGGGAATCTGGTCGCCGCTGAATGTCTGCGACAACTGACGGATGTTGCGTAACTTCAGAAATTGTGAAAAATACGGTTTGTTGTCCGTTGCCGGGTTAATCATAAAACCGTAACTTTCAAAAAAGCCTCTTTCACTTTCCATGATGCGGTCCACATAACGAAAAAAGTTATCGTCTTCAATCATATTGTATTGCTGGCGTTCATCCTCCTGTAAGTCGGGCAACAGCAGGGGGTCAAAAAACATGGCGTCGGCAAAAGCACGGATGTTGCCGGTTTCTTCAGGGGTAAGCGGTGTTTTTTTCAGGACGAATGTGATCGTACCCCATGACCGAATGGCGGCAATATGCTTTTCCGGATGTTCAACACCTTTTTTTATTGCTGTTTGTACAAGGCTTCCCAAAAGTTTCAGTGTGTTACGCGGGGGATAATCGGTCCACGAGGATACGGAGATCACGCCATTGGGCTGCAATTGATCCCACATAAGACTGAATGCTTCCAGGGTCATATTGTAGTTTTCACGAAGTGCGTTGATTCCTGCTGTGCCACCAAATGCGTCCTGTTGCGGCAGGACAATGAGGTCATAGGCAGCAGGTGCCTTTGTTGCCAGAAAATTCCTGGCCTCAAACTGGTGTATCTGCAAGCTGTCGTGCAAAAACAGTCTGCCCGATTGATCGGCGAACTGGTTTTGAAGCAGGGTTACAACTCCCCGGTTAGGAATAATGGCATCCACATGTGCAGGTGCATGGGAAAATGCATGTGCGAGTGGGGCACCTTCGCCTGCATTGAGCATCATGATATTTTCGCGCCGCTGCATAATCCATGGCAAAGCCTGGGTGGTATAGTTCAATACGTGGTCACTTTGTCCGGGGGAAAATCGGGGGATCACACCAAAGAAATCACCATTTACAAAAATATTTTTCTTCACCGGCACTTCACCGGTATAACTCAGGCTGAGCGCCGGTGCAAAGCGTAGTGCGGGCGAGGACACTACCTGAATCAATCCGTGAATGTCGGGTTCGCTGTGGACAATGGTAGCTTCGGGCAAATTCATGGCTTGCGACAGACCTTTGTATTCTGATATGCGCACATCTGCAGGAGAGCGAAGCAATAAAGCAGCGGTGACAACGGCAATTGCCCCCATTGCCAGGTGCAGCCTGAAATATTTTCCGGACATGCTCAGCAGTCCGGCAGCCACGGAAAACAGGCCGATCAGGGGTGGCACCTGCTGAGGAAACATGTTTCCGAAGACAAACAGCACGAACAGCCCTCCCAGTCCCGAACCCAGCAGGTTGGAAAAATAATATGTGCCGATTTGCTTTGCGTGCCGGATAAAAAGAATCCCAATGGATAAGGCACCGGCAAAAAAGGGCACAAAGAAAATCAGGTAGTTGGCCGCGAGAACAGGAAACTGCGCTCTTTCCACAAACAGCAGGTACACATCAAACTGAAAAACATCGAATCGGGTAATGTGAAAAGCAAGCATCATACAAAATCCGCTGACGGTCATCAGGAGCGGCACCAGCCAGTGAGACATGGCCAGCAGTCTTTCCCTGAGCAAAGCCAGGAGTGTTCCGCTGGCACCAAAGCCAAGCATGGCAACGGAAATGATCATATAGGCAAAATGGTGCCACTGCACGATGCTGATCAACTGCATCAGCGAAAGCTGAAAGGCAATGATGGCAGCTGAGTGCAGGCCCAGGCTGATGATCAGCCTGATATTGTTTTTGGGAAAATAACGCTTCATGAATCAGTCGGCTCTTTCGAAAGGCACAAAACGAACGGGCATCAGGCTTCGGGTGGTGATCCTGCCATCCTCGTGTTTTTCCACAAGCATGAGGTGCTGCATCTGAAAGGGAGATCCTACGGGAATGATCATTCGTCCGCCCGGTTTTAACTGCTCGACCAGGGGCGGCGGAATATATTCGGCAGCCGCGGTAACCACGATGGCGTCAAAAGGTGCGTGCTCCTCCCACCCGTGGTATCCATCGGCAATTTTTACATGCACGTTATCGTATTGCGCGTTAAGCTTTTCACGGGCCTGTACACCTAACGGCCTGACGATTTCGATGGTGTAAACCTGGTCAACGATTTCAGCAAGCACTGCTGCCTGGTAACCGGAGCCTGTACCGATCTCCAGCACATTGTGGTCGGGGCGGGGCTGTATGATCTCGGTCATATAGGCAACGATATAAGGCTGCGAAATGGTCTGGCCAAATCCGATAGGCAGGGGCCTGTCCTGATAGGCGTTGCGGCGCTGCGCAAAGGGTACATAAAGGTGCCGGGGTACATTGCGCATCGCATTCAGTGTGGCCCTGTCGGCGATGCCCCGTGCCTGAATCTGCGTGCGCACCATTTGATTACGCTCCCGTTCAAAACCATCGGCAAGGGACAGATTGGGCAGAATGAGCAATAGGATCGAAAAAATACAGGCAATCTTCATGGCGATATATGTTTGATATGAATATTCGGGCCTCCTACGCAAATATACAAGTTTGCAGCCGGAACCGCAAACGCTGATGCTCAAAGCCCCCTCGTCAAAAACTCCATCACGTCCACACCATCCGCATAATCATCAATTTCCGGATACTGGCTTCTCCCGAAAGGGAAATAATGAAAAACCGGCAAACTTGCATTCGGTTGAGCCAGCACGCATTGGATCAGGTGAAGGTTGTTTTCCAAGTGGCTTCTGATCATATCATGATCATGATAAAACATATAATGCAAAACAGCCGGGGGAGAAGCTATTTGGTCGCTTTGACGCAACAGGAAAAAGCCTTCGACGCTGCAAGGGGTATTTCCTGCAAGGTAAGTGGCCTTTTGGTATCGGATGTTGTGCAGGTATTTTACATTGTCCATCACATAGCGAAAAGGCTTCCATGCTTCTGCAAGGCGCGACAGGTCGTAATTTTCGGGCACCAGCAGTTGTGATACACTCCGGCATCCCATGCCATAGTACGAAAAAACATCTGTGCCCAGAGCGGCGATCTCAGCTTTGGATTCATTGCCGGAAATGATGGCGCATGAATTTCTGTTTTTCCTGATAATGTGTGGCCTGTCGCCATAGTGGTAAGAAAAATACCTCGCCGTATTGTCACTGCCGGTGGCAATCACGGCATCTGTATCTTCCGGCAGCAGGTCGGTCAAAAACAAGCGTTCTGCCAGTGTGGGTTCAAAGGTAACAAGCAATTTGACTACCGCTGCCGGCAGAATGGTGTCTTGTGATGAAATTTTTCCTGTGAAACGGTGGCCGCTCATGATCACACACAGCAGATCATGAAAACCAACCAGCGGGATGTTACCCGCCATGATCACCGCCACATTCTTACGGGAAACTTTTCCTTTTCCCAGTTCGGGATACTTTTGCAGCCACTTTTCCNAATTGCTCCGGGTAAGCATTTTGGAAAGGGCTTCAAAGGCGCGGGCTATTTCCCGTGGGGTGAACCAGGGGTTTTCTGAGTTGCACCGTGTGGCTTCCTGAAACAGGAACTTTGCTTCTGTTGTCAACTCGCCAGATGGGCGCTTTCCCTTCAGGGCCTCGGCTGTTTCTTCAAATATTTTCCCCAGTAAACAAAAGGCGTTTAATATGCTGATATGATCTGCTCCCATAATTGTTGCATTATCTGCTACTGCAAATTTACATTTCTGTCCGGTATTTATTATACCTCAACACATGATGAATTATTTCAATATTTAGATAATTTAGGAGAAAACTGAAGGCCGCTGGAGCGAGATAATTAATAAAAAAAGGGAGTATATCAAACGCTAAGCGGTAATTGGCTTAGTTACTTTCTTGCGGGCTCAACTTTTGATGTTCTATGCCGGCAGCTTGCCGCCAATTCCAAGGAAAATCGTCAATCCGAAAATTTCCAATACCGCTATAATACCTCTGACTGAGCCTCCAGGTTCTCATGTTCATTTAGGACAGTTCACTGTAAGTTCCACTCAAATCAATTTCAACCCCTTCATTTTTAACGATCTCAATTAGTGGAGAGGCATTATCACTTTCGAAGCGGTGCAGGTTTATCAAATATGGTTCGATTCGGCTGTCAATTTTGCGCGTAAGCACCCATGCGCGTGATTTTTTTTTAATGTCGCTTTCGTTGATGGTATTGGACAAAAGCATCAGGTCAATATCGCTGGATTCATTGTTTTGTCCGGTGGCAAAACTTCCGTAAAGGAAAGCTTTGCTTATACCAAAGCCTTCGCTGTTAAGCAAATGAATATAGCATCTGATTTTATTTATAATTTGCTGATCAGCCATGAGTGAAAATCTTTTGTTCTACTTAACATGTCTAATGCATGTGATTTTGAAGGAGATAAAGGAAAATTCTCAGGGTATCTGCCTTCAAGTTGATAAACCATCAACTCACCAAGCAATCTTAAGGCCTCATCATTTGGTGATAGATCAGTTTTTTCAAGCAACCAGATGAGATTGTGTGTTTTGGGTGGGAATTGCCGTGAGCACTTTACAACATGAGCTTTAATGGCTTTTTCTATGGTAAGATGGCACCAGAATAAGCCGTGCAGCAGGCGGTTGTTGTGAATCAACAATTCACTCGTGATCAAGTCATCTTTCGATCCATTTGTCCAGTAATCTATATGTTTCTGCAAATCCATTCGCTGAATATTATTACAAAGATATAATACCTCAACAAATTTAAAACAAAATCTTCTCAAAACCAGAATGAACAATTCTTACCCAAGTTCAAAGAAACAGCCCCGCCATTCGCCAGGCAAAAGCATGGCTGCCAACCAACTTACAGAGATTTTATAGTCTGTTTCGGGAAAGCTACCTTTTCTAACAGCAATGACCACAAACACCGAAAAAGGAAGAAGATTCAATGACCCAATCACAATACAGCAGATTTTAAATTCGCAAGGCGACCGGGTGTCTTCTTAAATCTATTAAACAACCATCACCCCTCTTTAACTGCTTTCCGGATAAAAACCATGCTTGTGCATAAATATGCAATATATTTGTATGGCTTTGCGTAATCATGCTGTAACGTGAAGGTATTGCCCGGAACCTTATTAATGGTAAGCGATTGCAAAGAACATGCGGCAATAAGCATCCTGAAAAAAGGATTTATGAAGAAAACAATTTTTATCGCAACCATCCTTGCCGGTTTTGTTACCATGTCAATGGCGGGGAACGCTATGGACAGCCTGTATTTTCAACAGGCTGAGCGGGAGCTGGTGCAATTGGCCAATG
>SL_3KL_010_SEDDRAFT_10001481_pt1 | contig 21316 bp, 8 predicted proteins | sample SodLakKL_010_SED_2_FD_10381 | JGI IMG/M metagenome (IMG submission 10381) | reverse complement strand
TCTGCTCGCGGTGACCAGATGTTCAGTTTGAATACCGACTCATCGGTAAGATTGATCGGGTGTTCCAGATGATAGAAGAATCCTGCCCATGCATCGCTGCCTTCTGGTTTGGTATACTCCAGAACAAAGTCTGTCTCATTCAAACCAGACTTATCGGGATTAACGATTCGTGCCAGTTCAGCACCCGCGAACGGGAAGAAAGTATAATCTTCCCAGTCGACAACATCGGTATCCATATTGAATACCAGAGGGAACGGCTGTAACAGAGATGCATCACCCTCCGGCGGCTCTACTATGGCGATGCTATCGGGATCCGTTTGTGCGTTTGCCGGAAAAACGATCAATAGGATAAATAGGACCGTGAAAAAAATTATACCATGCTTTTTCATTGGTATACCTTTCAATTGAGATTGAATTAGTGAATTAAATAAGATTTATCGATATGATTAAGTCATAGTCACCACTCCTTTCAAAATTATTACAATCGAGAAATGGGAAATATTATACAAGGAAATAAGTAACGAATGTAGAAATTAATATACTGATTGGGGGCTTTGAGGTACCATCTTATCCGGTGTTTATTTTTAACGATACCGGAAGAGAAAGGAGAAATGCACCTCATAGATACACCCTGATATAATTTTATTTCGGGCGCCGATCGATAAACCGACAGCGAGGCAGCACAGACCTATACTGATCGATCGGTTAGCTACGGTTGATAATTTACTAAATGGTTATTTAATTTAACTAACGATACTATATGTTTGAGAAATCAGTTTCTGATCAATTAACTGTAATGACTGGTAAGCTATCAATTAATACAGATATTGTGCAAGATTTTACTTTCATTTCTCAAACTGAAGAATATCAGAATAATAGAAAAAATATTGGTATAAACAAAACTCGTATCAGTTGTCATCGAGTATTTCACAGGCAGAAGTCAAGCAGTGTATTATTATTCTACTGCTTGACTCCTGACCGATGACAGCGTATATTTATAACATATACCACACCTCGTATCATTTGATACTATTTGAGGAACAGCATTTTCTTCACATCCGTAAAGTCACCTGCCTGGATGCGGTAGATGTAGACACCGCTTGCCACAGGATTACCCATTTGATTTCGACCATTCCAGACAACGTTATGATGTCCGGCAGTGAGTTCCTCACCTGCAACAAGGGTTGCAACCCGCTGACCGAGCATGTTGTACACTTCGAGTGTAACTTGCGCTTGCTGTGGAAGAGCGAAGTTAATCGTGGTGCTCGGGTTGAACGGGTTCGGATAATTTTGCTCGAGTCTGAACGCAACCGGCAACGCACGTTTTTCGTCTACACTTGTAGGATCATCATAATATCTCAAATCACCCAGGGGTAGTCCGTCTGTACCGAGTAGTCCGGTATATGATCTGAAATTTTCCGGAAGCGGATGGTCATGAATGAGCCGGTAAAAATCTTCTCCCTTATTAATATCCCAATCCCATTCATACGTGACACCATCTCTGATACTTCTTAAAACCGCGTATAATTCCGCATTTGCATCGGCAAGCTCAGGAAAATCATCGAACTCGGGATCCTGGTTCCAGTTATTTTCAGCAACCAGACCGGGCCAGGTATCATTATCCGCAAACATTGCCTCTGTCCGGGCATTCATCCAGAGAGCAGGTTTTACAGCCGGATAATCATCCCAGTAATCCTGAACACCGTCACTAAAATAATACAAATTATTTTTTACGTGGAAGATGCGATCTTCTTCAGGGATTGTCCATCTGCCGGGATCAATTGCAGGATCGGCATTGGCTGCCAGCGTATCAATATTGATAAGTCCGAATTCAGCGCTTTGAGAATCCTGACCTTCCTGTTCTTCCTCTGTCAAAGATAAAGCGCCGGCATTATAAAAGATATTGTTTGTTATATAAGCTTCCCTCTGCCATTGTGTTCTATGGAGGGGCCACTTCAATGTATTAACAAATGTACAATGATCTATCTTGAGATACTGCACGACAGGTGGCGGGAACAGAAAGAAACTATTTGCCTGAAACCAGGTACTGTTTGTTACGACAAAGGTATCGACGACAGCCGCATTTTCAAAAAAGAACGCAAAAGTGGTCCATTGATCACCGGGGTTTTGTTGATTCCTTGCGTGTAACCCGTTAATAAACCAACTGGTATGAGGCGCCTCAGTTGCAATCATTGACCAACCGTTATAATCAAGCCAGAGACCGTCAATATTCACAGTCACAAAAGAATCCTGTACGGCAATTGCTTGCCCAAACCCCCATCCACGCTCTTCTCCCTGCAGACTAGTCCCTGCAAGCCATACATTTTTGATTGTAAAATCTGCCCACAATTGAATCAAGTTGCCGGTTGCAGGTAGACCATCTACTGTTACGTTAGATATAATTTTGGGCGGTACTTTATCCGAATCACCGGGTTCAGGCGGATCCGCGTATATTTCAACAGGATTTCTTAGATTCATCGGTGTATCCAGCACATAAAATTGACCACGCTCCAGTTTGTAAACATCATGCAACTGCTCACCTGCTGCACTGGTATCTTCAACCACATATTTAATTAAGGAGTTTATATAAAAATCTCCGTCATCAGTCAGAGCTGGTACATATAAAGTATCCGATTGGGCAAATAACGATCCCGAAAATAGTACACACAAACCCAAAACGAGTAACAACTTTTTCTTTCTCATTGTAATTTCTCCTTTTTGGTAAATTTAAAATGTTCTCACTTCCCACAATGCCCTTAATTTGTTTTCGGTCACCTCCTTTCGAATAAAAACAGGCATTCTTGTTATTTCGTATTACATCTATTATTTAAAATTCATACCGGATCCCACCGACCATAGTCAGTCCGTAATAACTATTATAGGAAAACCATCCTGTTCCACTGTTTGTGGTTTGGTCGATAGCTCTGGAAATATTATTGATATCGAAAAATATCTGTAATCCACTGATAGGTAATTTTTGCCGGATTTTCATATCATAAAGTGTCAACGGATCAGTGTTTGACCGCATCTGAGGATGCCAGTGAACTCCAGCGAACACATCGGATCTGAACTGCACGGATGATCGGATACCGAATCCTTTATAATCAAATCCCAATGTAAGATTAAATATATGTGTCGGCTGATCAAGAAGCCGCGCTTCATAGCTGCCGTCCTTTGTGTCAAGAACTCTGGGCACTCTGATAGGACCGACTTGAACATATCCCCACACAGCCTCGACGCGGGGATAAACGAGACTGGAATGTGTATAGGTATAATTAGTCGATAATACTATTCCTCTCAACACACCCGGTAAAAACCAGAAATTTGACTGCCATTCAACCTCGAAACCGTACAGCGTTGCTATATTCGGATTATTTATAAATCCGTATGCTCTTCCGCCCGGCCTAACCGATGCCGGCCATTCCGGATCAAGATACGATTCATCAATAATCCATGTGGTTGTTTCAAAAATGAAATCTCTGATATTTTTATGAAATCCGCCTATAGTCAACAGTCCGATTTGATTGCTGTAGAATGAAAAGAACAAATCGGTATTTTTTGATGTCGAAGGCACAAGGGATGTGTTGTTGTAGGCGATATTACTTTCCCATACTGCCCAGGTTGGAATAATCCTTTCATAACTGGGTCGCGACAGTGTGTGAGTATAGCTGGCGCGAATATCGAACCAGTCCAATGGCTGGTATTTTACGTGAAACATAGGCAGGAAATAATCATTTTCCCGAATAGAAGTAGTTCTTTCATAAATAATAGGGTCTGCCCATCGTGCAGCGCTGAACGCTCTGTTCGCGCTGTATGTGGTCTTATTATGTTCGTAACGTACGCCGGGAATAACGGTTAAAACATCACCGAATCGAATTGTCGGTAGTATATAACCGGCAACATAATCTTCATAACCATCATAGTCATTCATAATAGATGCAGTATAATCCCGAAACACCGTTTTCCCGACAGGCGACCCCCTGACAGACTCTAAATTTTTAATTGCACGATAATATTTTACTACCAAATCGCGGTTGGGGATACGATTAATAGAAAAGTTACCCGCCATAAACCTTCCCGGATCATATCCTCTGTCAATAAATGGGAAATAGGGGAAATCATCATCGATATCATACCCCGTTAATCCGAATTCATCCGCCAAATACCTTCTTGCCAGAACCAAATCATTCCATGCAAGCGGTATTCTTGCTTCTTCATTGTCATACTCTTTAACTTTATGCTTATACATACCGCCTATTTTAAAGTTTATCTGGGCAAAAGGAGTTTCATATCCCCATTCAAGATTAAGATTTGTTGAAAATTCAGATTCTGAAACTTTCGCATTTCTTTCCCTGAACCATTCTATATAAATCCTTGATGTATCGTTCACTGCCTTTTTAGTGAAATCTGCAGGATGGAGAAAATCCTCAGTATAACTCCACCCTCTAACGAATGCAAGGTTTTCGTTTGCTTCAATTATTATTTGTTCAGGAATATTACTTCTGGAGTAGGAATAACTCACGCCACTCGTTAATAGAGCCCTTCCGATATACTGCTCAAGCTGCAGAGAATTCATTGAGACGGTGATATCTTCATTTCCATGGACTCCAATATAGCGATGGTGTCTGGCTACACCATCCAGATATTCTTGTCTGTGATATGTATCCTCATCAATTCTACTGAACATATTTGAGAATTTCAGATGGGTATTCGATGTAGTGTAATCCAGAACCACAACACCGCCCAGACGCTCGATTATGCGGTCTACATCCTGAAAACCCACTCCATTGGCAATGGAAATGCTGTCCTGGAACATTTGATAATTGGCAAAAACGCTGTTGTCGCTTCTGTCTACTCTTTCAATATTTCCGATTGCAAATATTCCGACTCTGTTATCAAGAAATCGTCTGCCGGCGCCAATGTTATATTTATAATTTTGTGCCTCACCTCTTAAATCATTATACCCTCTTTCAGCACTCAAATTTAAAGTGGGTTGAGAAGGCGCACCTCTTAATACGAAATTCACCGTACCTCCCAGCGCGTCTGCTTCCTGATCAGCCATTGCTGTTTTACTTACAACAATACCGTCAAGTACTTCCGGTGATATCATGCTTAAATCAACGCTGCGGTCAGCCTCGCCTGTTGCCGCTAACGATACACCATCAACCTGAATTTTATTGTATTGCGGAGACAACCCTCGAATCACCACCTTATTTCCTTCTCCTCCTTCACGCTGCAGAGATATACCCGGCAATCTGCCTACCGCCTCGGCAGCGTTTGATTCAGGGAGTTCCTGAATTTTTGAGGCAGAAACGATATTTTGAACACTGAGAGCAGAAATTTGTTGATTGATAGCATGCACCTGGCCTTCAGCTTGTGCTGTAATAACCACCTCTTCACCTTCCAAAACTCTGAGTGTCAATGCTATATCTATTTCAACAGTTTCTCCCACACCGACTTCTACCTGCTCCTCAACGGTTTCATATCCAATATAGGTGACACGAAGTGTATGCATGCCCGGAGCAACATTCCGGATTATATAATCACCGTTACCGTCTGTAGCACTCCCCAAATAGCTGCCTTTAATCATGACATTAGCGCCGGGCAGAGGATTACCTGTACCTTCATCGGTAATTTTACCGGTGATTCGTGCATTCTGGGCGAAAATCTGCATTGACACAAATATCAAAAGCCATATAATAGGAATAATTTTCTTCATGGTATTCTCCTTTCACCTTAATTGCGTCCCTTAAAGGTAAAGCATAACCTTTATTTTGTTAATCTTATTCTCACGCCGAAAAATTGACTGACTAATAGAATCACAAATTTCGTTATCCTGTATTTCTACTTCTGAACCGTCTTTAAAATCCAGATAAATTTTAAATTGATCAGATAAAATATAAATGACGGGTACCTGGCAGAAAGTATACGCAAACATGTTCTCACCCAACATTAACGATTGCTTTTTACCCGTAAGATCATAATAATAATAAACCTGAGATTTTTCTATAAACCAATTCTTTTTAAAAAGCGAAGGTAAAAAATGAATCTTACCGTTTCTGATTAATAAACCTAACTCACCCCATCTCGCGATTAAATCTTCCTTTACCTGACCGGTCATACCGGGCTGCTGGGCGCCTGCATGTGCGGGAGTATGCGAATAGGGGTCTGTCGGAAAAGCACCGTAATCCAGAGGGTTTTTATGAACTCCTATCCCTTCATTAATTTCAAAATATATATTTTTAAGTTCATTGAGAACACACGTATCGGCACCTTCATCAACAGCCCTGAAAAATGTCTCCTGAACGGCAAGTAACAGTTTGGAAACCATATGCCAGTAAATACTTCCCAATCCCTCGTATTTATAAAATGTACCCGATCTACCTGTAAAAGATTGATGATCAAAAACAGTCTCATAGATTTCAAGTACTTTTTCTATTTCTTCTTTTGAAATAGTTTGACCATTATTTGCCAGTTGTTCGACTGTGTTTCGTAACTCACGCGCATTCCGGAATCTGCTGTTAAAATGCGCATTTCCGTCCACGTCGAGTTTTACCAGTGCCCTATCATCACTCTCAATCGCTCTTAACAAATACCGAGAGTGATTCAATAAAGATTCCGGTATAGTATTTTTTTCGACAAACCGTGCAAGGCCACGATTTGGATAGAGCATATAGCTGTTCTGGTCTTGCCGGTACAGTTGACTTTGTTTCAGTGATTTAAGAAGTGAACGCGCCCCGTCAATGGATAAACATTGACTGTTCAAAACAGCCACCTGACCTTCGAGCATTTCATATAACCGTCGGATTGAAATACCTTTGTCATTTATTTTGATCAGGTTATAAGAATGATACAAATTGTCGTTTCGCTTGTTTGCGCTAATAGAATGATCGATATATTCCAGAACCAATTGTAATAAAGAGATTATCTCCTCATTCGTTATCGCTGTTCTGCAATCAGAAAATCCGTGATTATATAAAAGGACTCTGTACCTGCTGCCGGCATCTCCTAATTCATTCACAATTTGTTTTCGTTGTGAATCAGAAATTGACCCGCTCAACACATGCCTGAAATCTGCAAGCACTTCTGTTATTTGATTAAAGAAATCGGCAACCTCTTTCGAAATCGGAGCTGAATCTGAAGTGTGCTCTTTCAACAAATCATTTAAGAAAGCAACATATCTTCTGAGATGATAAAGGGTCACCATCGATGCGCCTTGCCCGACCAGTGCATTGTTGGCATCATTCCATTCAGGACGCTGCGTGTTTAGCCATATTCCGGCTTCGGGAATAAAATTCGACAATTTAACAAGGAGCGGAACCAGTAATTTTTCAGTGAGGTTTACATGGTAAATTTCATCATCCTTTGTGAAAAGGAATTTCCCATCGGTTCCGATTATTTCTACCTTCCTATGAATTTGATTATGTAAATCCGGGTCGAAATCAACTGTATTCTGCGGATCGGCAAGAATTTCATCGAAACTCCTGATTCTATACGGCACATTCGCATACGCAAAAATATCTTTCGATAATAATGATTCAAGTTTACCGGGATGAAAATATCGGGATAATTCCAATAATTTTAAAAGATATATAATTTGATGGTCGCCCCAATACCCGATGTACGACCATGCGTCATCCGGGTCAAGCACCTCCCAGTCAAAACCATCACGGGTGACGCGATACGGATTATATCCATCGGCAGTTGAGGCATTGACAAACTTGGTAATCATGTTCTCGATATATTCAGGATAGCTGTAAGCGAGGGCTTCCCAGTTCTGGAAAATATCTCGCCAATTGCCCTGATAGTTTAATACTTTGCGTCCGTCTTCATCTTTGATATCGATTGAAAAATAATTCCAGGGCCGGCTCGGATCACCGTGACGCCGGCTGAATGTTATCGGTAAATATTCATAGCACAGCTTTTCAAAATCCAAGTCTTGTAAGGATTCAACGTGATGCAGTAAATCATGGTGATCAATATCGTCAGGCAGTTTGGATATAAAATCGTTATATTTTTCCGCTATCTTTTTGTTTGCTGTAGAAATAAATAATCTGAAATCCTCTTTATCTACCGTATAATTATTGTCAAAAATTCCCCCTCGCATATCATTAAACAGGGTATTGGAAATATGACGAAAAGTATTATATACATCCTGACCCTGTTGGTACCCATCGGCTTTCGAAATTAAAGCGGCTAAATTATCCCTGCTCTTTTGCATCTCCGAATTGATAGTTTCAGCAGTTATTGATTGTGAGGCAAGCCGTTTAGACAGCGAGATCACATCGGATGTATCTTTATTTACATCAGCGGCAAAATACCACTCTTTCATATGCGAAGGAGTTAAAACAAATGAGGTCTCCGCAAAATATGTTCCCCGTTTGCCCTTCACATCAGTTTCCTGTTCAACCGGTAAATCCCGGCGAAACGATGCTGCCTGATCATCGGACAACAAAATAGTTTTATCCTTCAATCCCAAAGACCAGACGACCGTGCATTGTAACGATTCGCTGGGTTCAGCTCTGTCTGTGGGAATGGAGCTCAAAGTGTAAAGAGCCAGACCGGATTCCGGTAATAATTCATTTCTTTTATATCCGTCAAGAAGTGTACTGTATTCAAGCTGAAATTTTCTATCCGTTCCGGAGGGCAGAATGTTTTGTATTCCATCCAGCATTCGTATGGAGACAGCATGATTACTATGATTTATAATTTGGGATTTCTTTACAAATCCGTAATAATCGCAATTTGTCCATGCGTATCTAAAAGTCATAGATAAATCGTGGTTTATTTCTTCGAATACGATTTGATTGCTGATTATGTTTTTATAAAGATTATTTTCTTTGTTATACACAAATTGGTATCTGGACGAAAACGGCTCCCACAAATATTTTCTATCATCTATTGTAACGAGAAGGATCGTTTTGCTGCCGGTAATATCATGAGAATCATGAATACGGTCGTCTGTATAATACGGGAACAGAGCATTGTCAGGATTCCTGCGTCCGGCGGTTAAAGCACCGTTGCTGGAGATAAACATCCATAAATCAGAATCACTGACAATGCTTATCAGGAACGGAGGCATTCGATCGTAATTGGAAATTTTATAATATGCATCTTCCCAGAAATCAACAATGCTTCCGCTGACAGATTTTTCAACCTGCACAGCTTTGTTCGATCCTATATATAGTTTATTCGATACCATACTATTTGAATACCGTCCGTCTACTTGCTCACGTAAAAAGGAATATTTGCGTGGGCACCGCCGCCGCGATTATCATACACATAAATAAATAAACGGTACGGACCCTCATTATCAGGTGCCTGAAAATATAGCTTATCACCAACTTGTTTATTCTTTAAACCTTCTACCCGATCGGGCTTCTCTTCTGGCTCACCGCCTTCTCTTTTATCTGTGGTTTCATGCAGTATTTCCCATTTCAGTTTTAACTCATAACCATCGGGATCAGTAGCCCATACTCTGGCAACATTTTCAGAAGATGGTTTTAGTGTGACATCTGAATGCGCACAATGGTCATTTATACGGAGAGAGTCTAATATCGGGCTTCTGTTTTCCGGTGCATCACCTTGCCATAACTGATAAACCACATCCACCGCTTCTGTCTTTTCTCCTGTCGGCAAAAACATACTGTACCAGGTAGGTGTTCTCTCCTGTTTAGCCCCCCATAAGAACACATACCCTCCCAGACAGGCGGGATCTGATACAATATGTTCTTTGTAACCGGTTTCATAGACCTGCGCTTTTTCATGACTGGTTAATTCAATCGGTTCATCCCAGCTTGTAAGGGGCACTTCCCAGTGTCCGATTGTTCCCCATTCACCCAGTATATAGGGTTTATCCCACCCGTATTCACGGATAAGTTCTGCCACTCTCGGTAATCCCGCATACGCATTGACTGCTAAAATATCAATGCTGGGAGATCTGCTTTTTATTAATTCTACTACATCTTCCTGGATAAATGCAGTTGCCGTCATGATGGGATGATTGCCATCAACCTCATTTATGTAGGAAGCCACCTGTTCCACCGCATCCCAGACTTTCGGGTTTTCATACAGCAAATCAAGTTCATTACCAACACCCCACATAAGCAAATTAGGATGATCTTTATATTCCAATATAGCGGATTTAAAACTTTCGAATTGGGCTTCGACTGCTTCCTGATCATCGTAATCAAATCCCTGCCTTTCCTGTTCGAGCCATAAACCTGCACAGACTGTAAGATCATACTTTTCTGCCATCTGAAATGCCTCATCCCATTGATTTATTCCCCAGACACGAATGCTGTTACCTCCACTTGCAGCGAGCTTATCATAATGAGATTCAATACCCGCGCCTTTTATGTAGTACGGCTCTCCCCCCCGAAGAAGCATAAATCCATCTTCTGTATTCACAATTTCTACTTTACTTACTGTTTTGCTCACTGTAGTTGGCTTCCAAAAAACAAATATAAGCGCCAACAATAAAAGGATATAAACAATTGTAAATTTCTTCATCCGATAATTCCTCATCATTTAATTTAAAAGGCATCAATTCCCGGCTTTCCGGAATGAATTATGATGCATGCAAAAATTCTCTCATTTCACTGTTGTTCACTTGCAGTGTTTTTAATATCTTCTTCAATTTTTTTCATGATAGCTTCATCAAGCGGATAAAATAAGGCAGCAACAACCGCAATAATGCTTCCTATTGCAGGGATGAAACTCATCATCATGCGAATTCCCTGGAGTGTTTCCGGCGATTGATCAATGTTTGCAACAAATCCATAATACGCCAGAAGCCATCCTGACAATCCTCCGCCCAGGGCAATTCCGAATTTCTGCGCAAAAGTCGCGGCCGAAAAAACCAAACCGGTTGCTCTTCTTCCATTTCTCCATTGTGAATAATCCGCAGTATCAGCATACATTGCCCACAATAACGGGGCTTGAGGAGCCATCACAAATGATATCAGTATATGTACTGCAAATATAAGAATTAGCTGTTCTTTTGGAATAAAATAAAAAAGCATTGTGAACAGCGTAGACAATGACATAACTATTATATAGAATTTTTTCTTGCCAAGACGTCTGGCGAAAAATTGTGTACACATCACGCCTGCAATTACTGCGATGGTACCTAAAACCATAAACAGAGAGGTCAGGGCTGTATTTTCTATATAATATTTAAAATAATATACAATCGTGCCGCCGCGTAGAATAATATAACCCAGAGAAAAAACACCCATAACAAGCAAAATCATCCAGGGTTTATTATGCACCAGGTCCTTTAAATCATTTTTTAAAGAGCTTGTCTGTGTAGGCGGGGGCTGCACTCTCTCTCTTGTTGCTTTAAAGCAAATATAAAACATCAAACAGGCCAGAATACCAAAAACAGCCATTGTGATCGGAAAACCAACAGCTTCATCTCCTGAACCAAAAAAATTAACCAGCGGCAACGTTACACCCTGAACAATAAAAGCCCCTACAAAAGCAAGTACAAATCTGTACGTAGAGACACTGGTTCTTTCCATTGAATTGGGTGATAAAACGCCCATTAAGGCAGAATAAGGAATATTCACGGCTGTATATGCCATCATAATTAAAATATACATGATATAAGCATATACAATCTTCCCAGCCATAGTGAAATCCGGCGTAAGAAAAGTAAAAACACCGATTACGGCAAGTGGGCCGGATGCCCAAATTAAATACGGCCGGAATTTTCCCCATTTTGTATTCGTCCTGTCCGCAATGATTCCCATAATCGGATCATTGACAGCATCCCAAAATCTGGAAACCATAAGCAGAGTACCCGCTGCAGCTGCCGGAATGCCGAAAACATCTGTATAGAAATACAATAAAAAGATGACAAACATCTGAAAATATAAATTGGAAGCCGTATCGCCCAATCCGTAACCGACTTTTTCGAGGAAAGATAATTTGCCATTTTTAAGTTTCATAGCTGCTTCGGCATTAAAGGTAAGAAAATGTAGTACATGAGTGGCCTTTTATTAAATTACAAGATTAATGTAATAATATTCATCTCCTAATGCTCGGCGTCCATTAACAAAATTAAGGACAATAGTAACATGCGTGAAACTGTTTAAAAACTGCTAAAAATCTTAATACAACAATGTAGAGGCGTCCCGAATATGTCGGGATTCGCCTATAAGGTTGTGTGAAAAGAGTAAATTTATGTAAGAGCCAAACCCGATAGCTATCGGGTTTTAAAGTATGATCATAAATGAACGATTTCTATCGAAATCGTTGGCGAAAATAATTTCGCCTTTACATTAAATTATAATGCTAAGTAGTATCCACACAGTCTCGCACGTCAAAAAATACAGGAAATTGTTACTCTCCTGACTCCCCTTCTCCGTCTGAGCGGTGCCCCTGCAAACAGCACGGGGCAGGTTTGGCTGGGGGATGAGGCGTTAGTGGTTTGCGCAAAATATGTCATTGGCAGCAAGCACTAAATAAACCTAAGTTTATAAAAAACAAACGGATTGGGGGGGGAATTTAAGAGGAAGTTAAAAGAAGAGAAACCGGATGGAGTAACAAATAATCGAGCTATTGTTACCTATATTACCTTTTTACAAATTGACAGGATCTACTTCTTCTTATTGCCTGAAATATATTCAGATGGGGATTTGTTATACATCTTGCGAAAACATCGTGCAAAATAGGTCAAATCATTGAAACCGACCTCATAAGCTACTTCAGTAATTGTCATTTTCCCGTCTTCCAGTAAATTGACAGCGTGTTCCAGCCGGATACTCCGTATGAATTCGTGGACGGTCTGATCCGTCAACCCGCGTATTTTCCTATATAACTGCATCCGGCTTAATCCAATTTCCCTTGCAAGAACTTCGGAATTAAACTCAGAGTCCGATAAATGCTTTTTAATTATTTCAATAATTTGTTTTAGAAATTTGGCATCCAGATCCGATACAACAATTTTTTTGGGCTCAAAAACAAATTCCTTACGGAATTTATCCATTAACTTTCCTCGCGTATTCAGCAAATTGATAATTTGAGCTTCAAGAATGTCAATGTTAAAGGGCTTCGTAATATACGCGTCGACGCCTTTTTGTAATCCTTTCATTTTGTACTCAGACGAAGAATACGCTGTTAATACTATGATGGGTATATGGCTTGTTTTTATATTCTGCTTGAGCCGTATGCAAAGATCGATCCCTTCAACCCCGGGCATTTTTATATCGGAGATAATCAAGTCCGGTATTATTGCCTTTGCTTTTTTAATTCCATCAGTGCCGTCTTCCGCTTCTATTATTCGGTATTTAAGATCCAATGTATCTTTAATGTATTTTCTGACTTCCCTGTCATCATCGATAACAAGCAATACCGGGAGATTCTGAGTCTGTGTTTGTTGCTGAACGTTATCGCCAGAAACGTCCGTTCTATTGACTGAATCCGATTGATATGACATCGCCCGATCTTCCACCGGTATGACGGTAAACTCCGAGACCAATTGATTCTCTTCCAGAAATTGTTCGTCGACAGGAATGTGAACAATAAATTCGGTCCCTTTTCCTTCTTCACTTACAAAATCAATATGGCCTTTATACAGTACGATCAATTCATGGGCGAACGCGAGCCCTATACCGCTGCCGTCAAATTGCCGGCCATTATATTCATCCAGATGATTGAACCGTTTGAATATGTCATCCCTTTTTTCTTTTGAAATTCCGATTCCCGTATCCTTGACAATGATTTCAATATATTTTTCTGCCTTATAGGTTTCTGCATTCAGTTTATAGGAAGGCAGGATTGAAACCGATAATTTTACCTCTCCGTTTTCAGTAGTAAATTTAAACGCATTTGATAATAAGTTATACAATATTTTATCCAGCTTATCGGAATCGAACCAGGCATCATAACTTTCATGATCCGAGCTGAATTCATAATTTATTTTACGAACTTCCGCGTATTCATTAAAGGAGTTGGCTATATTCCTGATAAATTGTATGATATCACCCCTTGAAAGCTGAAGCTTGAGATTACCTGTTTCAATACTATGGAAGTCCTTCAATTGATCTATCATACGTTTCAGTCTGGATGCATTTCTATGAATTAATGCCAGACTCGATTTAACTCTCTTTTCAACTTTGCCGTTTTTAATCAGCTTTTCAAGCGGATCCAGAATTAATGTGATAGGTGAATTGATCTCGTGCGAAATATTATTGAAAAACTGCATCTTTTTTCGATCCAGCTCATACATATTCTCAAGTTCAAGATGCTCGATCTTTAAAGCAGTTCTGAGCCGTTGACGGCCGACAAAATAACTGATGACAAAAAGAATGATGGAACATACAATCAAAAATTGAATAAGATACGCCCACCAGGTCTTCCAAAAAGGAGGGCTGATAATAATATATATGGAAGCTCCTTCCTCATTCCATACACCATCATTGTTCGAAGCTTTCACTCTAAATATATAATTACCCGGATCGAGATTGGTATACGTTGCACTTCGTATTCCGCCTACATAGTTCCAGTCAGCATCAAAGCCCTCCATCATATACGCGTATTGATTTTTTTCGGGTAAAATATAATTCAGAGCGACAAATTCAAAAGAAAAGACAGAATGTTTGTAGGAAAGATTCAAATTTTGAGTTTCACTAATATGTTTGCTCAGCGGGGAATCTTCCCCCCCTACAGGAACGGGTTTATTAAATATCCTGAAATCCGTTATGACGACGGGAGGTATAAATTGATTTACTTCAACATCCTCCAGTTTAAACATATTAAATCCGTTCGTTCCCCCAAACAACATATATCCAGCGCTTGTTCTATAGCAGCTCATATCATTAAATTCATTACCCTGCAATCCATCGGACATGTCGAAGTTTTTAAATATTTCTGTTTCCGGATCGAACCTTGAAATTCCTTTATTGCTGCCTATCCAGATGTTTCCTTCTCCATCTTCAAGCATACTCTTGACGGTATTATCCGGTAATCCGGCTTGCTTTGTATAGTGAATAAAAGAATCCGTATCGTGATCATATTTATTGAGTCCGCCGGCGGTACCCACCCATATGGTTGAATCAACGGTCTCCAGGATGGAGTGGACAAATCCTTTACTTATACTGTTTCTATCGTTTTCATCATACTGATATTTTTTAAATACTTCCGTTTCAGGATAAAAAAGATCGACACCAATATCACTTGCAACCCATAAACGTCCCTGAACATCAAAACAGAGTACACGCACATCGTCATTGCTCAAACCGCTGTTCTGTACAGTATATACTTTAGCAGTATTGGTTTGAGGATTAAAATACGTTAAACCTCCCCAAAATGTGGCCAGCCATAATCCGCCTTTGTCGTCCTCCTGTATATGTAGAATATTATTACTGCCCAATCCGTGCTGCTCTCTTGAATACCGGATAAATTGATTACGCTCTCTGTCAAAATGGTATAAACCATCTCCCCAGGTACCAACCCATAATCGATCTCTGCTGTCTTCAAATAATGATACAATAATATTGCTGCCTATGTTGCTGTTTGCTGTAGTATAATGCGTAAATTCATTGTGCTGCCAGTCAAGTAAATTCAGTCCGCCGCCGTCTGTTGCAATCCATATTTTCGATTCATCCTCTTCCCAGAACGCATTTACCATATTGTTGCTTAACGAATTAGCATGTCCCGGATAGTGTTTATAATGTTTAAAATAGTTTCTGCTTCCGGTATATACATTAACGCCGCCGGCATATGTNCCCAGCCACATGAGCCCCACTCTGTCTTTATAAATAGTCCAAATTGAATTATAATTTAAGCTGGACGGCACGAAAGGATCTGCCCGTATGTATTGAAACTCTCCCGTTTCAATATCCAAAATATTTACCCCATCATCTTCAGTTGCAATCCAGAGTTGACCATCTTCTCCGACGCATAGATCCAGAAGAATATTACTGCTTACTGTATTCGGCTGATCCGATTTTTTCAGAAAGTGGTTTTTTATATTTGTCTTTTCACCATCAAATTCTAACTGAAAAAGGCCGTCTCCCTGGGTTGCAATGTAGAGATTGTTATCTTGCGATTCAACTATACCTGTAACTCTGTACTCTGTCAGATTCAAACCTTGTGCACTTAATGATGTAAATGTTGAATCTCCTTCCGGCAAAATATCGATTGCACCATTCCCATGTCCAATCCATAAATTTCCTTCACTGTCTTCAAAGATTTCCCGTATAAAATTACTGCCAATACTTTTTTCATCATCTGCATCTGGAACATAATGGATAAATATTCCGGATTCCCGATTATATCTATTCAGTCCGCCATATCCTGTTCCGATCCATAATCTGTTCTGGCTGTCTTCAAAAATGACCTCAATGGAATTATCGCTTATACTTTCAGGATTATTCGGATCGTGCTCGAACGTGATAAACCGGTTGGTTGATCTGTCATAATAATTTAAACCGTCAGGAGTGCCCACCCATAATATATTGGTATGATCTTCATAGAGGGAGGAAATAAAATTATGACTTATACTGTACGGGTCTTCAGATTGATGTTGGAAAACTTCAAAATTGTAGCCATCGTACCGGTTAAGACCGTTAAATGTCCCGAACCACATGAATCCTCTGCTGTCCTGAAGAATGCATACAACGTTGGATTGAGATAATCCGTCATCCACTGTAAGATGTGAAAACCGGTAATCCTCATACTGTCCCAGGAGTTGGGAAAACGGAGAAATAATAAGGACGAAGCATGTTACTATTAACCATGCAAATTTTTTCATGTTTTTGGAATTCGCTCCCATAACTGCTATTCAGCGCAGACGCCGATATTCATTTACCCTTCTTTTTTCCATAACGCCATATAAGTATCTCTATCCTAAATATATACTTTTTCAGGTAATTTTGAAATATTCTTCAACAGTAATTAAATTACGTTGATTTGAAAAATTAGAATATCCGTAAAATTCATCAAATTTTGAGATTCTGATTAGAGCTGAATACGAACTGTCTGCACTGAATTGGGGTCCATTGTTATCGAAGCATACTGATCTTGGATTTGAAGACTGAATGGTATCGACTCCTTAGTCGTGTTTAACAATTGTACCGTGAGCACATTCGAATCGTTGATCGTTGCACAGGCGTGTAATACATCATTGTCCAATCCGTTCAGGACTTTTTCTGTCTGTACAGCCCTGTCACCCGGCCTGATTGTTCTGCTGAATTGTTTGAGTATATAGTATATTGGCGTATAGTAAATATATCTGCTGTCCAGATCAATCATAATCGGCGCACCACAATAGTTTCCGACATGATTGGGTCCGCCTCTCTCGTCCAGAACGATATTCCAATCAATCCAGCCTCGTAACCAATGATCGATACCGACAATAATATCTCTCGCATACCGGTGAACCGGGGTATACATGGGATGTTTTTCAGAATCTACACCTTCCCAGGTTGCAGAATAAGCCCAATCGGTAGCATTCTCGTTCCACCAGAATGAATCGTTATCGAACCATCCTTCTTCTTTATAGCCTTCGGGATCCAATATACCATCGGGAGCTTCATTTCCCAGGTTGTCAATACATCCTTCGGTATGTATAAGTGCATGGTGAGGAAATTTATCATTGACTCTTTCAAACACATCCTCGTAAACTTTATACGTGCTGGAATACCAATGAACCGCGGTGCCATATACATATTGAGCAGTTTCTTCATCACCTAAAATTACATCTGCCCATTCTTCCAAATGATCTCTGTTTTGATCATATATGAGTAGTTTTACATCCTCAAATCCACCCTCCACAAGCTTTGGGCCTAAGTAGGTTTTAATAAATTGGTTTTGAGATTCGGGTGTAAAATGCATGCTCTCCCAGTTACCGTCATTACCGTGAGGTTCATTAACCGGTGTGATGCCCCACATATCGACACCCTCCGCTTTATATTCTTCCAGATACCGTATCAGATAATCTGCATATGTCTCCTCATACTCCGGTTTGAGTGTACCTCCCGTACCCTGAAAATTATTATCCGGTGTTCCTTTAATGTACCAGTCTTCAATATCCTTCATCCACGGCGGCGCAGTCCACGCAGAAGCAATAATTCTCAAGTCATTATCTCTTTGAATATTTTTAATTTCAATTGCGTCTTGTATCATCGGTAATAAATCATACGATGGATCCTGTATGCCGGGATACTGCTGAGGGTCAAAACCTCTTTTATCGGGTTCGATACTAAAATTGAGTAACTCGGTGTCACCCTTTTTATCCAGATAAGAATATTTACCTTCCACCGTAAAATCGCACGAACCGATATGCGTTCTTGCAAGTGAAAAATTTGCCCCTTTGTCGCTGAAAATATTCTCCATCACTTCTGCACGTTTCTCTTTATCCAGATGTGCTAAAACAAACGCAGATGACTCTGTAAAGGATGAGCCGATCCCGTATATCTCTTGCTTAATAGCAGCAGGATGAATTGTAATTATATTTCCATTTGATGCGTTCCCTTGCACAAATGAGATGTTTGGCCGTAGGGCGACTTTGTCTCCTGCCTCCGAGGTAACATAAATCTCTTTTGTTTTCAACACATCCCTATCCTCCTGACAAGAAAAAAATGCTGCGACTGCGACAAACATGATCGGCAAAAAGAATAAATTTCTATACATGGATTGTTTCTCCTTTGGGATAGTAACTATTAGATGCTAATTTTGAAATAAAAGTGCACCCCCTTACACATTAAGTTTGTAAGTGTAACATGTGTGTTACCTTGTTCTACGAAAGAACCGCACGTGCCCTCACGCCCTCTCCCCCTGCCCCTCTCCGCTCAGGCGGAGAGGGGTGTGAGGTTTGAGATAATTATCTACAATAGTAAAACTGGCTGCTATCCAAAAAATCTAAAATAGTTACTTATCAAGACCATTAGAGAGATACGTTTTAATACCAGTCATAGAAATCCACCCGAAAAGTACCTAATCATTTGGTGAAAGTAGACACCCACTATTTCAATATCAGGATAATCGACTGCGGCTCTTCTGATTCATTCAACTCACTTTTGCAATAGTATCTTATGAGTAATTGTACGGTTCACAGTCATTAATCGCAGGAAATAAACACCGGAGCTCAAATTACCCGCGTTCAATTGAATATGATGATTTCCCGCGGTCCGGACTTCCGATACTATATTTCTAACCAGTTGTCCTTTTATGTTGAACATATCAATATCAACTCTCTGTTTTTCCGGGATACTGAAATAAATAGTAGTTTCCATATTAAAAGGATTCGGTGCCGTTTGTAATGTATACTGGACGACATTGTCAATATGTTCATTTTCTGTAACAGAAGTGGTGAATCCCTGGCCGTAGACTTCAAATTCCTGCAGCGAATATCCCCCCTCACCTCCGCGGCTTATTCCATAAAGCCGGATATATTTTCCCGTTACATCACTATCTGTAACCACATAATCAATACCTCCATCGCCATCATTTTCAACAGCTATAATATTATACTCGGAAAAATCTAATGAATTTGAAAGCTGAATCTCATATTCCTTTGCATACGTATCATCCCAGAATAATTTAACGGCTTCAACCGAAAAAAGCCTGTTTAGAGATATTGGGTTTAGATAGATTGAAATCCACTGCGGATCACTGGCTTCACTCAACCATCTGGTGTTTTTATCCCCGTCATTCACATTACCTGCACTTACATCTTCACCACCCGGAGGATTAGGCTCAACAGAAGAGGCATTTACAATTCTGTGTAAAACCAAATTAGTACCTACCTGTAAGTGCACTACAACTGTGACGGGAGGGGCATTCGAAGTTTCCAAAGTCAAAGTTGCCGTATGGCTGCCATATAGCAGAGTATCTGCATTTTCATTTATCCACACTTCAAAAGATTGAGAATTGCCTATATTATCTATCCAATTAATATCAAGCCATTCCACATCCGTTTGAACTGCTATGGCATCCAGAGTATCGCTTCCTGTATTGTTAATATTCAAGGTCTGCGGTGATACTGCATTTGCATCTCCCTTATCCATTGTAAATCGCAGATCCTGAGGAGTAAATCCTATTTGGGGTCCATCCAGCGTATAGACCCGCACATAATCAATTTCCATATCAGCCGGGAACGGCGTGGTTTCATCCGGGTCGCCCGGCCAGTTGCCGCCGACAGCTAAATTTAAAATGACATAAAAACTTTTATGGAATGCACTAAATCTCTCGGGGGTGATATTGAGCGAGCAGTATTCAACTCCGTTGAGCTTCCATCGCAAATAATTCGCGTCCCAGATAACTGTATAAACATTAAATTCATCAGTATCTACATTATGAACAGGGCACCCGTATAACCTGCGCGTTCCGTCTTCACCCCAATGCGCCGTGCCGTGTATGGTGCTCTGGCCGTTGATATTTTCCATAATATCTATTTCACCGCATTCAGGCCAACCCACCTCTGTAATATTTGTACCCAGCATCCAGAATGCAGGCCATAATCCTTTTCCTCTCGGGAGTTTAATTCGTGCTTCTATTTTACCGTATGTAAAAGAAAAATTATTTTGCGTTATTAACTTGGCAGATTTAATACTGCCGTCACGCTTTCCCGGGGTGCTTCCATCTAACGTAGCCCGGATTATTAATGTGCTGTCGGTGATAATGGCATTATCTTCGGTGTAATATTGCCATTCATCATTACCCCATCCCCAGTTGCCGTAACCAACATCAAAGCTCCAGTCCGGTGAAATCGAACCATTAAACTCATCCTGCCAGATAAGTTCCCAGTCTGATGAGAAAACGAAAGATGAAACCGCTATAGTGAGCAGTATACTTAAAAGAGTTATATTTTTATTCATTTTTTTCTCCTAACGCGGCAAAGCCCCCGTAATCAACACGGGGCAGGCGCAATTAACATGCATCAAATTTAGAACAGCATAACCACTAAGATCACCAAGAATGACACTAAGAACACAAAGTTAATGAATTAATATTATTATAAATTTCCTACTTGGTGACCTTCGTGATGTTCCTTCGTGAACTTTGTGGTTAATAATTTCTAACAGGTCATCTCCTATTTGTTAGCCGGTACACGTTCGGGATATTTATCCTGCATTACCAGTTTTGCTATTCTGTCTACGGTAAATAAACCCCAATGTTTCTCGGCATCCAGCGGATTATCCGGATCCCCTTTCCAGTCTTCATCAAATGCTTCAAACCAGAAAGTGGTTATGTTCATTCCGTATGCCCAATCAAATAATTCTTTATAATACTGCATCTGCTTTTCTTCACTTGCCCGTTCGCCAAATTGATAGGCAGTCGTTGCCCATCCAGCTTCAGCGATGAC
>SL_3KL_010_SEDDRAFT_10001480_pt1 | contig 21327 bp, 23 predicted proteins | sample SodLakKL_010_SED_2_FD_10381 | JGI IMG/M metagenome (IMG submission 10381) | reverse complement strand
TGTCGGGGCCTGCACAGACCTTGGTTGACGGCGGTCCTGCGAGTCATGCTGATGGAGCAGGCCAGCGTTCGATGCCAACCGAAGCAGGGGGCGATCCCCTCCCTACATCGACCGAGGGTCGATGTTGAGGTTTCGGTGGAAGGTGTTCTCGGGGTCGTAGTGCGCCTTGATCCGGGCCAGTCGGTGCAGGATCTGTGGCGGGTAGGCGGCGGTGAGCGGCGCCTCGTTCGCGTCGCCGACGAAGTTCGCGTATGCACCCATGGCGAGGTGATCGAGCTCGGCGGCGCGTGTCCGAACCCACGCCTGATGCTGATCCGCCCTCGAGGGGTCGAAGCCGGCCGCCACCACGGAGCAAACCAGGTCACGGTGACGGTGACCGAACGCCGTCGCGTCCGGCTCCACCTGAGCGACCGCACCGCCGAGCACGCGCAGTTCGACGGCGGAGAGGACGGGTTCGTCTGGGTCGAGGGGAGCTTCGAACGCGGCCAGCACGGAGGCGATGGCGCTGTCCTCGAAGCGCTCGAGATCGGTGAGGAGCGTTGCGGTGCTGTTGGTGATGGTCGCTGGGGCGGCATCGGCGAGCAGTGTGTACATGTCTGTGTAGGGGCGCACGTGCACGGCATCGACGATGGGCGGGGCGAGGCGGCGGAGACGGTCGATCTGGCGTCGACCTTCGTCTACGTCGCCGCACCAGACGAGAGTGATGACCACCGCAAGCTGGCCGTAGGCCTCCGGCGGGACGAACCGCAGCGGGCCGAGGCGCGTCACGAGTGCGATGACGCCGAGCTGATCAGGGGCGTCGGCGGCGAGTTCGAGGAGTCCACGCAGGACACTAGGCGTTGCAGGCAAGGCGATCAGCCCGCCGACGATCGTGCCGAACCGATGCAGTCGGAAGCGCAACGAAGTCACGACTCCGAGGTTGCCGCCCCCGCCACGCAGCGCCCAGAACAGGTCCGCGTGGTCGTCCTGGCTGGCGGTCGTGATCGTGCCGTCAGCCAAGACGACGTCGGCGCTCTCGAGCGAGTCGAGAGTGAGACCGAACCTGCGGCTGAGCCAGCCGATCCCGCCACCCAGGGTGAGCCCGGCGACCCCGACGTCCGGGTTGTCGCCGAGTGGCACCACCATCCCTGCCTCGAGGGTCGCGGCCGTGAGCGCACCTGCGCGCACACCGCCGCCGATGGTCACCGACCGCGTCTCGGGGTCCAGGTCGATGCTGTCGAGCCCGGACAGGTCGATCAGAAGCCCACCCTCGATCGCGCCGTAGCCCGCGATGCTGTGCCCCCCGCCCTTGACGGCAACGTCGTAGTCGTCACCCTTCGCGAGCGTCAGCGCCCGAGCGACGTCCCGAGCATCGACGGGCCGGACCACGAGCGCCGGCTGCGAGCGGTACAGGCGGTTGTAGATGGAGACGGCCGCCTCGTAGCGGGCATCACCCGGCACGCTGACCCCACCAACCACCGCGTCGGTCCCGTGGATGCCGGTCACTGAACACCTGCGACGCCGATGAGGTTGCCTTCGGGGTCGGTGAACCGACCGACCACCAGCTCGCCAGGCGTTCCCTCGGGACCGAGCTCGCGGTTTCCGCCGAGACGTTCTGCCTCTTGGAGCGCGGCTTCGACGTCGGGAACACCAACGTAGAACAGGACCTTCGCCGCGTGGGCGTGGCCACCACCGACCCCACCGTTGATGCCCCCGGTCGTCGCTCCATCGACGAAGCCGTAGTTGCCTGGTTCGGAGACCTCGTCGCTCGCCGCGTCGCCTGTCTCGAACCTCCAACCGAACAGCTCGCCGTAGTAGCGACGGAGAACCGCAGGATCCCTGCCGATGATCTCGAAGTGCACGACCCGTCGTCCCATGTCTATCCCGTCGCTCGACGCGCAGCACGCACTGATGGCACGCGCTGCACAGGGGTGGACCCCGCAGAGGGCCGCGACTCATCGGTCATCGGCAGCGATGCCTCCCCAGGGCGCTCCAACGGCGCTGGAGCAGGCTCGGGGAGTCGTCCTCGGTCAGCTTGCGGCTCGCGAAGACATCGACGACGAGGAGACCCCATTCGCTCAGCCACCTACCTCGGGGCTGGTTCCAAGAAGCAGCAGTCTGTGGGCCCTGGGTTGGGCGACTCAGTACCGCCACGCTCAGCTATGCGCGCCGGTGACAACGACCGGCCCACACACATTCGCGGTCTCGAGTGGTGGCGTGTTCCGCTCTCACCTGCCCGGTCTGGCGCACTTGTGCGTGCTGGCTTCGATCGGTAGAACGACGCGGGCGCTGCGGCACGCACGGGCCTTCGCCTGTGTTCTGAGTACGCAGCCATGATTCGACCGCTGTGGGCATCACCAGGTTCGCGTGATCGTCGCGAGCGGCGGCCGTTCGATGTCACGGCGAGCGGGGTTGTCTTGTCTGCGAAGTGATGGTCGTATCGGGAGCGGAGAGTGCGTGAAACGATGCAGCCGAGATCGGTGGTGACCGTGTGGCGAGCGGGCATCCGGGAAGAAGTGGCGTGGTGAGTCGGGCGGAGGAGTTCGAGGAGCTGCGGCCACTGCTGTTCGCGATCGCCTACCGGCTCCTAGGCAGCGTCAGCGAGGCCGAGGACGCGGTCCAGGAGGCCTGGGTGCGTTACGCCGCCGCCAAGACGCAGCCGAGATCGCCCAAGGCCTACCTCTCGACGGTGGTCACCCGCATCTGCATCAACGTTCTGCGGTCGGCGCGGGCACGACGGGAGGAGTACGTCGGGGAATGGTTCCCCGAACCGTTGCTGGAGGACCCCTACACCGATCCCGAGCGCTCTGCGGAACTGGCCGACTCGGTCTCGATCGCGGCGCTGCTGCTGCTCGAGCGGCTCAGCCCACTCGAACGGGCTGTCTTCGTCCTGCGGGAGGTGTTCGCGTTCGGTTTCGACGACATCGCTGCGACCGTCGAGCGCTCGGAGGCGGCCTGCCGTCAACTCGCGGTTCGGGCGCGTCGCCACATGGAGGCGGGGCGGCCCCGGTTCGAGGCCGACCGCAGCGTGCGCGAGCAGCTCGCTGCACACTTCTGCAAGGCACTCGAGACAGGGGATATGGACGGGCTGCGCGAACTGCTCGCCGCTGACGTCGAGCTCATCAGTGACAGTGGGGGCAAGTCGCCGACGCTTCCCGGCAGCGTCGTGGGTGCGGACAACGTCACCCGGCTGTTGGCTGCGGTCACTCCGCAGTTCGCTCAGATCGGTCTGGTCATCGAGCTGCAGGAGATCAACGGACAGTCCGGCGCGATCGTGCGTGACCGTCGTGGCTTGGTGCTCGCCGTGATGGTGCTCGACATCCTCGATGGGCAGATCCGGACCGTCCGCTCGGTGATCAACCCCGACAAGCTCAGGCACCTGGGACCGGTGTCAGACGCCTGGGCGGTCAACCAGGAGTACCTCGACGCGCAGAGGGACACCCGTCGGGGTGACTAGCCGGCATCCCGTCGATCGGGCCCGACGCCATCACGCAAGCCTCCCGCCTCGTCGCGGTGCTGGTCTCGGTCAGGAATCATGCACGTGCACCGCCCGGGGCCTCCTGCCGCCCCCTCGAACCTCGTGGCAGCCACCACGAAGGCAGCTCCGGTCGTCAGGTGCATCGTCGCCAGCAGCACGCCGGTCGTGGTGTCGTGCCCGCCGTCCAGCGGCCCGGCCGCCGACCCCAGCGCGAACACCGCACCCACGGCCCCCACCCCGATCACCCACCGGCGGGACCGGCGCGCCGCCAACGCCACAAGCAGCACACCGACCGCGAACGGCAGCACGGTGGTCACCACCACCTTGAGAGCACCTACCTCCACGTTCGCATCGCCAAGGGCCGGGTCCACAACGAAGCTGGCACCCACCGCACGTCCGATGCCCCACAACACCAGATTGACCAGGGTCGCGGCCAGGGCACAGACCGTGGTCGCTCGGAGGACCGAGCGTTTCCGTGCCGTCGTGTTCGCTTCTGCTGCGATGCTCGTCGCTGCCGTGTGCATGGGCTCTCCGTCCGGGAGGGCAGGGAACGACCGACTCGCCGGTCGCGTTCTCTTGCTTCTCCCTACGACACGGCAGCCCGTTCGGATGTGACATCGGCGCGGCAGGTCACCCGAGCGATCGGCCGGACCGGTGCGAGGCCACCCGGCCCTCGCCTGCGCCAGATGCTGCATGGGTGTCACAGAACCGACGGGGTGCGACGTCCTCGAGACCGGGCAGGGCGTTATCGCACTGCGGCCCACCGATCGTGCTCGTCCACGGCTAGACGGGAGATGGCGTCCTCGACTTGGCCGGGCAGTGCGTAGTCGGCCTCGAGCCACGCTTGCTCGATGAGTGCGCGGCGGTGTCCGTCTCCGCACGCTGTCCAGTCCTAGTCTGCGTCGATGGGGCCCGGGATACCGGAGTGCCGAGTATGCGTGTCGAGAATCTCCGTGCGGGTTCGACATGTGGGTGGGGCGCCACCCGGGCGTCTGGGAGGAGCACGACATGCGGTTCATGCTGTTGCAGTACTACGAACAGATCGAGGGCTGTCCACCCATGACCGAGTGGGATCCCGAGGACGTCGCGGGTCACATCGACTTCCAGCAGCGTGTCAACGACGAGTTGGCCGAGACCGGCGAGCTGGTGGATGCCCAGGGGCTGGCCGCTCCGGAGCTGGCGAGGTTTGTCGTGGCCGACGGGGCGAGTGCGCCGGTGGTCACCGACGGGCCCTACCCGGAGTCCCGCGAGCTGCTCGCGGGGTTTCGGATGGTCGATGTCGACTCGGCGGAGCGGGCTGTGGAGATCGCCGCCCGGGCGTCGGCGGCGCCGGGGCCGGGTGGGGCGCCGATCCGGCAGCCCATCGAGGTGCGCCAGGTCATGGGCCCGCCCGACCTCGATGGCTGACCCGAGCGGGGAGCGCGTCGAGGCGCTGCTGCGGGAGTTCGCGCCGCAGGTCCTGGCGGCGGTTGCCCGGTGGTGAGGGGACTTCTGCGACGCGGAGGACGCGGTCCAGGAGGCGCTGGTCGAGGCGGCGGGCAGCTGGCCTGAGCGGGGCGAGCCCGCCAGCCGGGGGGGTGGCTGTTCCGGGTGGCCTGCCGTCGGTTGATCGACCAGCAGCGCCAGCAGGGCGCTCGGCGGCGCCGCGAGGTGCTGGCGGCCTCGTGGTCGACGGTGCCGTCCGCGCCGGTGCCCGGCCGGGACGACACGCTGCTGGTGCTGCTGCTGTGCTGCCACCCGTCGCTGTCGCCGAGCGCCGCCATTCCGCTGACGCTGCGTGCGGTCTGCGGGCTGACCACCCGGGAGATCGCGCAAGCCTTCTTCGTGCCTGACGCGACGATGCCCAGCGGATCAGCCGTGCGAAGGCGCGGCTGCGGCAGACCGATATGCCGGTGGCGATGCCCGGGCCACACGACCGGGCCGAGCGGCTGCGGTCGGTGCGCCACGTGCTTTACCTGCTGTTCACCGAGGGGCACGGTGCCAGCAGCGGGCCTGAGCTCACCCGCCCGGACCTGGCCACCGAGGCCATCCGGCTGACCCGGATGCTGCACGCGGCCGCCGGTGACGACGCCGAGGTGGCCGGGCTGCTCGCCCTGATGCTGCTCACCGACGCGCGCCGCCCCGCCCGCACGGGCCCGGACGGCGCGCTGGTGCCCCTGGCCGAGCAGGACCGCACCCGTTGGGACCGTGCCCTGATCGCCGAGGGCTCGATCTCACCGCGGCCGCACTTGAGCACCGTCGGGTGGGCGAGTACCAGCTGCAGGCGGCCATCGCCGCCGCCCATGCCCGCGCCAGACGCTACGAGGAGACCGACTGGGCCGAGATCGCCTCGCTGTACGCCCTGCTCGACCGGCTCACCGACAACCCCATGGTGCGGCTCAACCGAGCGGTCGCCGTCGCGATGGCAAACGGCCCTCGCCACGGTCTGGCCATGCTGGCCGAGATCGAGGCCCGCCTCGGTGACCATCACCGCTGGCACGCCGTACGGGCCCACCTGCTCGAACGAGCCGGTGACACCGCGGCCGCTGCCGACGCGTTCGGTGTCGCGGCCCGGTTGGCAACCAACGCCCGCGAGCAGAACTACCTCACCCTGCAGGTCGCACGCCTGGGCGCCGACACCGGCCGAGCTGACGGCGAACCGCCGTAGGAAGCCGATGTGGATGTCCGACGTGTGCACACGGCGCCACCGGCGCTCGTCACGCCACGGCGACGGCATAGGTGGCGAGCACCGCACCGGTGGCCGTCACCTCGAATTCGTGCAAGCGGAGGGAACGGGGCGTGCCGTCGTCGGGGAAGAGCCGCTTGCCTGCACCGAGCATCAGGGGATCGATCATGAGCCGGAACTCGTCGACGAGCTCATGTGCCAACAGCGTGTGTACGAGGTGGGGGCTACCGATCACGTGCAGGTCCCCAGCACCGGCCTCCTTCATCGCAGAGACTGCCTTCGCGATGTCGCCCTCGATGAGGCGGGAGTTGTGCCAGTCCAACCGCTGGGTGCGTGTCCTCGACGCCACGTACTTCGGTCGGTGATTGAGCGGGTCTGCCAGCTCGCGCTCTGCCCGCGGAGCCGTTGGCCAGTAGGCCGCCAGGATGTCGTAGGTTCGCCGGCCCAGGAGGAAGCCACCTGCGGCGCTGATGTTGTCGATCACCCAGCGTCGGGAACGCTCGTCGAAATTGGGCAGGTGCCAGCCGCCGTGCCCGAACCCTCCGGTCGGGTCCTCCTCGGCAGAGCCCGGGGCCTGTACCACGCCATCAAGGGTCATCCACTCGTTGACCACGATCTTTCTCACCGTGTCCTCCGTTCGTCTCTGGCCATCGGGTTCAGGGGAGCGGATCGCCACACGCGCCCGGCGCGTCGAACTGGTCGAGGTTTCGACGAACTCGAGGCCAGATGCTGTCCGCCGGCCCCACATGACTGTCGAATCCATGGCCTGATTCTCGACTTCAACATCGAGGGCGTGTGGGGCGTCCTCAGGTCACCGGCGGAGAATCACCTTGCCGACGGTCTCGCGTGCCTCGATCGTCCGGTGGGCTTCGGACGCGTCCGCGAGCCGGAACCCGGTGAGCAGCGGGGTCCACTGGCCTCGTGCGAGCCGTTCGAGGGCCCTGCGCTGCAACGCTCGGGTGTGCCCGGCGTCGCGGGCGAGGTGTGGTCCGAGCGTGCCAACGGCGCTCACGCCGCGGGCCAGCAGGTCATCCGCGTTCAGCTGGGTGGTCGTCCCCGCGGTGGCGGCGACCAGTGCGTGCCGGCCGCCGGGAGGCAGCAGCTCGAAGGCGTGTCGCCCGAGGGTTCCTCCCACCGGGTCGATCACGACGGTGGGTGGGCCGGCCAGGGCCCGCTGGACTTTGGCGGTCCAGTCCTCGTCGCGGTGGTCGACAACCGGCACGCCGAGGGAGCCGACGAGTTCGGTCTTGTCGCCCCTGGCTGCTCCGACGGCTGCCTTGGCGGTTCGGTCGGCGGCCTGGAGCAACAGGGCGCCGAGCCCACCGGAGGCTGCCAGCACCACGACCCGGTCGGTGGGCTGGATCCGGGTGGCGTCGAGCACGGCCATGGCCGTGCGGCCGGTGCCGACCATCGCCACGGCTGCTGCGGGGTCGGTCGGCGGGTCGAGCTCGTGCAGGGCGTCGACGGGGGCGACGGCCAGCTCGGCGTACCCGCCGCTGGCGGTCCCGAGGTGGGCGACGACGGGTTGGCCGTGCCACCGGTCGTCGACGTCGGCTCCGATCGCGTCGACCACGCCAGCGACCTCGCGACCTGGCACCATCGGCAGGCTGGGGCGAGCGTGGGGATCAGCGGTGCCGGCGCGGATCCGTGTGTCGATGCGGTGGACGCCGGCTACCTCGACGCGGACGCGGACCTGCCCGGGGCCGGGCGCGGGGTCGGGCAGCTGCGTGTAGGTCAGGACTTCGGGGCCACCGAAGGTGTGCTGCTGGATGGCGTACACGTCGTCTCCTCGAGCAGCCGTCAGACCAGGTGGCGCTGGTAGCGGCGCATGGTCCACGGGCCGAACACGGCGACCAGCCCGGCCGCGACGAGCAGCAACGTGAAGGTCTCGGCCGCCACGGGCTGTCCGTGCATCAGCCCCCGCATCGCGGAGACGAGCATCGAGATCGGGTTGGCGTCGACGAAGGGCCGCAGCCAGCCCGGAAGGGTCTCGGTAGGAACGAGGATGTTGCTGAGGAACGACAGTGGGAAGAGCACGAGCATGCTGGTGCTCATGAGCGCCTTCTCCGAACGCATCCGAAGCCCGAGCAGCGTCCATATCCATGACAGACCGAAGGCGAAGACCAGCAGGAGCCCGACCGCCAGCACGACGCCGACCGGACCCGCTCCGGGGCGGAAGCCCAGGGCGTAGCCGAGGAGGAGGATGATCGTGGCGGCCAGCGTGTAGCGCAGCGCGTCCGCGAGCAGCGGCCCGAGTAGGGTCGACGGACGCCAGACCGGCAGTGACTTGAACCGGTCGAAGACGCCCCGTTCGATGTCGCGGTTCAGGGTCAGGCCGGTGTACATCGTGATCATCAGCACGGTCATGGCCAGGATCCCCGGGAGCAGGTCCTGCAGGTAGGTCGAGGTGGAGCCCGCCACCGCGCCTCCGAAGAGGTAGGTGAACAGCAGCAGGAACATCACGGGGAACATCGTCACGTCGAACAGCTGCTCGGGCAGGTGCTTGATCTTCAGCAGGGCGCGCCACCCGAAGATCAGCGACGCGGCGATGCCACCTGCGGGAGCGGGACGCGAACCGAGAGGCATCGGGTTCTGTGCGAGGTCTGCGACGCCGTCGACCGGGTTCGGGAGCTCGGCGTGGGCGGCCGTACCCGGCCGCGGCCGGGCCGAGTGGCGCCGAGAGCGCTCGCGTGCTGCCTGTGCGAGCAACTCCTCGTGGCGGCGTCGGAGGTAGTAGTGGTAGTAGTCGTCGTGGTGCACGCTGGTCCTCCTGTGGGTTAGTCGGGCGCTCACGACGCGGTGGCTGCGGCGTCGTTGGTCGTGGCCCGCCGTCCGGTCAACGCGAGGAAGACCTCGTCGAGGCTCGGCTGGCCGACCGCGAGGTCGGAGATCGCGATGCCCGCGTGCGTCAGCGCGGCGAGCGCATGGGCGATGGCGCCGGCATCCGAGACCTGCACGGTGAGCTCGACCGGGTCGGCCTCCTCGTGCACGGGACGATGCAGGGCACGGGCCAGGGCGGCCTCGGCGGCGGGACGGTCGGCAGGATCGCTCACCCGCACGCGCAGCGAGCCCGACCCGACCGAGGACTTGAGCTGTGCGGCGGTGCCCTCGGCGGCGAGGCGACCACCATCGATGATCGCGATGCGGTCGGCGAGCCGATCGGCCTCCTCGAGGTACTGGGTGGTGAGCACCACGGTGGTGCCCCCGGCGGCCAGGCCACGGATGAGGTCCCACACCTGGCTGCGGCTGCGCGGGTCGAGCCCCGTGGTCGGTTCGTCGAGGAAGAGCAGCTGGGGTCTGGCCACGATGCTGGCGGCGATGTCCAGTCGGCGGCGCATGCCCCCCGAGTAGCGCGTGACCTGCTGGTCCGCGGCCTCGGTGAGGTCGAAGTCGGCGAGCAGGTCGGTGGAGCGTCGCCGGGCGTCGGTGCGCACGTAGCCGAGCAGTCGCGCGAGCAGGACGAGGTTCTCATGGCCAGTGAGGTCCTCGTCCACCGACGCGAACTGGCCGGTGAGGCTCACCCGCTTGCGGATCTCGTGGCCTTCGGTGTAGAGGTCGTGGCCGAGCACCCTCGCGTGGCCGGCGTCGGGACGCAGCAGCGTCGCCAGGAGCCGTACCGCAGTGGTCTTGCCGGCACCGTTCGGTCCGAGCACGCCGTAGACCGTGCCCGCGGGCACCTGCAGGTCCAGGTGGTCGACGGCCCGTGTCGTCCCGAAGACCTTGACCAGGCCGTGCGTCTCGATGGCGAGCGGGTCGGTGACGGTTTGCATGGCTGCCTCCCTGGCGGTGGGCTGGCGTTCGCGCGCGGTCGGCGACGTCGGACTGACGGGCCGCTCAGGCGGCGTAGGGGCGTTCGGCCCGGGCGTCGCGAAGCGCGCGGGCCCACCAGGTGAGCTGGTCGAGCAGTCGTTTCGCGGCGCTGTTGGGGCCTTCCGGCTGCATCGGCTGACCGTGGGCGTCGAACCGGGCCCACGCTCGGTGAAAGCTGACCGTCTCGCGTACGGTCACCGCGTGGTGCTCCGCGAACACAGGACGAAGCTGCTCGACGGCACGCAGGCCTCCCGAGATCCCGCCGTACGACACGAAGCCGACCGGCTTGGCGTGCCACTCCGAGGCCGTGAGGTCGATGGCCTGCTTCAGGGGCGCCGGAAAGCTGTGGTTGTACTCCGGGGTGATGACGACGAAGGCGTCCGCGTCGTCCAGCCGCGCGGCGAAGCGTTCGACCTCCGGCGTGGGTCGAGGTGTCAGCGTCGCCGGCAACCGCGCCTCGGCCAGGTCGACCACGTCGACGCGCAGATCCTCGCGTCGACACGCATGATGGACGAACCAGTTGCTGATGGTGTCGGCGAAGCGGCCCTCGCGCGTGCTGGCGACGAGGACCGCGAGCTGCAGCGGGGCGCTCATGCAGGTCCCTTCCTCGGTGGCGCCGGCACCGTACGATCTCAAGTTCACTTGAAGTCAAGATCCAATCGCTGTAGGGTCGAGGGCGTCCGGCGAGGAGCAGCACGCATGTCCCGGCTGTCGATCGGCGAGCTCGCAGCCCGCTCGGGGGTGGCCACCTCGGCACTGCGCTACTACGAGGCGGAAGGGCTGATCGAGGCCACCCGCTCCGAGGGTGGCCAGCGACGGTTCGCGCGCGAGACCCTGCGGCGTGTGTCGTTCATCAAGGTCGCGCAGGAGGTGGGGCTGTCCCTCGATGAGATCCGTGAGGCGCTGCATTCGCTGCCAGAGCGGCGCACGCCGACCGATAAGGACTGGGAGCGGCTCTCACGTACCTGGCGCCCACGCATCAACGCGCAGATCCACATGCTCGAGCGGCTGCGTGACCGCCTTGACGGCTGCATCGGCTGCGGCTGCCTGTCGCTTCGCGTGTGCAAGCTGCTCAACCCCGACGACGAGATGGGCGAGCACGGGCCCGGGCCCCGCTACATCATCGAGGATGACGACCCCGAACACGACTACCCGACGCCCGACGGCTGGCAGGCGACCGTCAGGTGACGGCTGGGTGACCCACACCAGGCCTGTCGGGGGCACGGTTCCAGGCACGCCGCAACGAGAGGCGGCATCCGGTGAACGAGCAGATGCTTCAAGGCGCACGCGCGCGCTTCGCGGAACTGCATCAGTCTGGGTTCTTCGTGATGCCGAATGCCTGGGACATCGGCTCAGCGCGCCTCTTTGAGGCGCTCGGGTTCTCCGCCGTCGCGACGACCAGTTCTGGCCTCGCTGCCACGCTGGGTCGCACCGACCAGCACGTGACGCGCGACCAGCTCACGGCGCACGTCGCCGACCTGGCTGCAGCGCTGAACCTGCCCTTGAGCGTCGACGCGGAGGCCGGTTACCCGTCGGATCCCGGTGGTGTCGTCGAAACGGTTCGCCTCGTCGCTACAGCAGGCGCCGCCGGCTGCTCGATCGAGGACTTCGCCCCGGACAGCCAGCGCATCGTCTCCCTCGAGGTCGCCGTTGAGCGTGTGGCCGCTGCTGCGTCAGAGGCCCACCGGCACGGTCTCGTGCTCACCGCGCGGGCCGAGAACCACCTGTACGGGATCGATGATCTCGACGACACCATCGCGCGGCTGCACACGTACAGGGACGCGGGTGCCGACGTCGTCTACGCACCCGGCATCGCATCACTGGCGAGCATCCAACGCGTGGTGTCGGAAGTGGACTGTCCGGTCAACGTGCTTCTCCAGCCTGACGGGCCAACGCTCGCAGAGCTGGCTGCAGCCGGCATCCGGCGGGTCTCCACGGGCGGGGCCCTGGCCTTCGTCGCCTACCGCGCCATGGTCGATGCCGCGCAGGAACTCCTGCGAGACGGCAGCCCACACGTGCTCGAGCGCGTACTCGACGCAGGTTTGCGAACGACCGCGTTCGATTGAGCATCGTTGCCCCGGGGGCCGGAGGTCGCCGCCTTGAGGGAAGGTGCGGCGATCGCTCGTGACACGACAGCCTTCCCCCGCAACCGGTCGATCGCGGCGCTCGCTGGGCGTCAGTTGGGTCTGCTCGCATCCGCGCGACGATGCTTGTCGCCACTGGACAGATACGATGCAGTTATGTATCGTATCTGGATGAAAGATGATGTGACGGCGGCTGCGTCGACGCCGGGGAGGCCACGGAGCCGGGAGGTCGACGAGGCCATCGTGCGCGCGACGATCGATCTGTTCATCCAGCGGGGCGCGGCCGGGACGAGCATCGAGCAGGTCGCCCAGCGGGCCGGTGTGACGCGGGCGACCGTCTACCGGCGCTACGCGACCAGGACGGAGCTGCTCCTGGCCTCCGTCGAGGCCATCCGGATCGAGGACGATCCCGAACAACTCGCATGGCCCAGCATCGAAGCGATGGTCGCGGACTGGGCTGAGGTGCTGGCACGGCCGCGGAACCGGCGTCTCGTCCGGCGGCTCTACGGTTCGATCGATGATTACCCCGAACTGCTCCAGGCGTACGGCGAGGCGAACGGGAGACACCGCGTACGAGCCACACGCGCCGCGCTCGAGCGGGCACGCGACGAGGGCCGACTCCCAGCCGACGCCGACGTCGAGGTCATCCAGCAGCTGCTCTCGGGTGCGGTGCTGCATCATCTCGGAACGGCGCCGGACGACGTGACCAGAGAGCACGTCGAGCGGTTCCTAAGTTCGGTGCTCCGGCAGATCGGTTACCGGGAGCCGGTGAGCGGGTCCCTCGATCGGACGGGCCCGTGACCTTGGAGCTCGTGGGCATCGACGGAGCGAAGTTCCCGGTCCTAGACGAAGGGTCCGGGCCGCCGATGCTGATCCTCCATCCTGGTTCCAGTGACGCCGCATCTTGGGACCGGGTCGCGCGGAGGCTGACCTCACGCTTCCGGGTCCTGCGCTTCGAGCGGTTCACCTACCGCAGTGACCCGACGCCGGCAGCCGCCGATGCGATGAAGGGCGAGGTGAGCGACGTCGTCGCCGTTGCCGAGGCCGTCGACGAGCCAGTCTTGGTGGTGGGGCACTCCTCAGGTGGGGTCGTCGCGCTCGAGAGTGCGTTGGTGGCGGGGTCACGCGTCGCAGGCTTGGTTCTCTACGAGCCACCCGTCGCCGTGACCGAACCGCTCGGCGGCGCAGCACTCCGCGAGGCGAGAGCGGCGCTCGATGCCGGTGACCCCGACCAGGCGATGACCGTCTTCCTCCGCGACATCGTGGCTGTCCCGCCCCTGGTAGTGTCCCTGCTGCGGCTGGTCCCGCCTCTGTGGCGCCGCCAACGCGGATACGTTCGGGCGCAGGTCGCCGACACGGAGGCGATCGAGACCCTGGGAGTGGGCTTGGGTCGATACGCGGCACTGGACGTGCCGGCGTTGTTGGTCGGCGGCGGCCTGCTCAGTCCATCGAAGCTCCGAGGGCGGCTGGAGGCGCTGGCCACGGCGCTACCGCGCGCGGACTCGATGGTCATCGTCAAGCGTGGGGGACACGGCATGCACCTGAGCGCCCCCGGCACGCTGAGCCGGACCATCGCCGACTTCGCCGATCGCGTGACGCGCTGACCGGCCCCTGCCCACAGCTTGGTGGCGGGCTACACCTGTGACGCCAACCACTCAGCTGCCCAGAGGACGACAGCGGTCCCCATGAGACGAACGGCGAGCGGCAGAGGTAGGTGGCCCGGCCGGTCTGGGGCGCGGCGACGGCAGCCAAGGCGGCGCCGATCCCACAGTCCACGGCAGCGAAGCAGTTGATGCCACGTCGAGTGGTTGGAGGGAGCCCTTTGATCCGCGCGGGACTGGTCGATGCATTCACAGATAGACCGTTCGGGGGCAACCCCGCTGCCGTCGTCTACCTCGACGCAAGCATGCCGAATGACGCTTGGCTCCAAGCGCTCGCGACCGAGTTCAACGTGTCAGAAACTGTCTTCGTGTGGCCACTGAACAACGGCGACTCCAGGCTGCGATGGTTCACACCTTCGGCCGAGGTGGAACTGTGCGGCCATGCCACCTGGGCCCGGGCCCGTGGCTTGGCACTCACCACCAGCAAGTGCGTCGTCCTGAGGTCGGTACCCCAGCGACACGGTCGTGGCGTCGATCGCCAGCCGCTTGACAGCGTTGTCCGAAACGCCGTGAGCGACCAGGTATCCGCTGCTCGGCCAAACCAACGCCAGCCTCAGGAGTTGGGTCGCGTCCCGCGGACTCAGCCACGTTGCCCGATCACGCAGGGACGATGTCGCAGGATCAGGCGCCTCGGAGCTGTAGTTGCCCTTGACAATGCGGACGGCGGTGAACGACGTTGAAGACTGCACTGCCAACGATGCGCACAGGGCCTCGCCGAACGCCTTTCCGACTCCGTAATCGTTGGCTGGCCAGGGGGCATCCGTCGCACGGACCTGCCTGTCCAGCAGGTATCCCTCGACGGCCTGTGCTCAACTGGCGAATACGAACCGTGACACCGCTGCCGTCACGGCGGCGACGGCCAAGTTGTAGGTGCCACCAATGTTGACGGGGAGCACAGGTGTGGCGAAGTCTGCATCTGGGCGGGGATCGGCAGCGAGGTGCAGCACGGCGTCGATGTCACGGCAGGCGTCCTGGCAAGCCTTGCTGTCGGTGACATCCAGCTGGCGGAAGGCCAACTCTGAGCCTGGATCCTGATCGGCGAGATCGGCTCGGATCAGATCGAGGTCGTCCCCTTGGCAGTCTGCAACGAAGGCAGCGCTGATCCGTCCCGAGGCACCCGTCACGAGGACACGCATACCCTGTCCTGGTCGTCTCAACAATCGCTCACTCAACCACGACGGTGCTTCAGAGACCACGGCGTCCAGGCACATTGCTGTCTGCTTGCCTTCACAGCCGCGTGGGCTCCATCGCGAGTTCAGGATTTCCTGCCCTGTATATCGCGCGCAGCGAGTATCCCGTGGCTCTCCTCTACCTCCGGCGCCGTCGCTCTCGAACATCATGTGCTGCCGCGTCCGGAGACACGGACGCCCGAAGGAGGATCGGATGTCGCGCGGGTAGCAGCGACGGGCGTTGTAGCTAGCTCCACACGCAGACGAGAACGCCGGCTCGAGGCGGGTATCGCAGCAGGGGCGTATCACCAGCGGGTGGGGTCGAGGTGTGTCGTGAGCCCCTGCCAGGCGGTTTGCGTGTCCTCGTCGTCCTCGTGCGGTGTCCGAAACTGTGCGACGTACAGTGCCACCTCGGTGAGGTTCCACCACAGCCGGTAGGTGTCCAGGGCTGTCCGATTCCACGGGATCCCGGTCCGCTCGGTGTAGGCGTCGAGGACTGCTGCGTCGCCGTCGGCGAGCATCCACAGGTCGCGTTCGGGCGCTGCGAGCCGGGCGGTGTCCCAGTCGATGAGCACGAGCCCGGTCTGCGTATCGATGGTGTTCGCCCGGTGGGGTTCCCCGTGGGTTACCACCCACCGGTCGGTTCCTTCGTTGACCTCTGCGACCAGGTCATCGAACCGACCGAGCACCTGGTGGACGGCCTCGGCGTGCTCCTGGAGCCGCCGGCGGGCGTCCTCACCGAATGGACCGGTATCCCACGGGTCGTCGAGGCTTCGGAGCGCGGTGGTCAACTCGTCGCGGGCGGGGATCGCGAGGTCGTCAGGGAGCGCAACTTCGCGGGGCGTCCCGCTCGCCGCATGGATCCGTGTCACGAGGTCGAGGACCGCGAGTCGCTCCGGGCGGCTGCCGTACTTCCCGCACCTGTGCGTGGTGCCGTCAACATACGGATACAGCGCGAGGGCGAAGCGGTCGTCCATTACTACCAGGGAGTCTCCGGTGTCGGTCGGTGCCGGCGCGATCACGAAGTCCAGGCCCGCGTCCCGCAGTGCCATAGCCGTCGTGAGCGCCGCGGTCAGGCAGCGTCGGGGAACCTCGACCGGGTCACCGCGACGTTGTTTGCGCAGTTCGAGGTCGTCGACCGTGACGAACCACGGTGTCCCCTCGGCGATCATCCGCCAGTGGTAGCTGCCGAACCCGATCGGCAGGTAGACGAGATCCTCGACCCGCAGACCCCAGCCATCCAAAACGGCTGTCACGAGCTGTCGATCGGTGGGTTCGTCCGGGCGGGTGAACATCCCAGCAAGGTAGTCCGACGCGCGATCCTCGCCGACTGCCGCCCCCCATTTGGCGGCACGTGCTGAAGCGCCCCCGACGTAGATTCCAACGCTGTTCGCTATGGGCCCAAGGGCGAGCCCAGCTCACCGCCCGCAATCACTGCTATCGCCTGGCCTGCAGGCCGCCTGCAGGCGGCGATGAACCTGAGTTCTCGGGGTCACTGGCTGTGGCACACCACTGGGCGTCGGTGCCGATGCCGGTCCACGGGCCGCTGTGGGGAGCGAACTTGCCTCGGCCCATGATCTCCGCGCCGATGCCCGGCTCGGTCCGCTCGGAGAAGGGCGTGGTCGACGCCGAGGCTGCCTCGGGACCCGCCGAACATGGACGTGCCGAATCGCGTCGCGAACATCCACTCGTGCAGGCGGGTACCGGGGTGACCGAACGGCGCGTCCGCACTGGTTCCCTCGCCGGTCGCGAAGCCATCGAGCGGGATCGAGAAGTTGTGGACACGGACCTGGGACACAGAGGACCTCCGCAGACTGACGCGACGCTGCACCCTCGGCAGCCAACAGTCAGACGAGCCGACGCGCGTGAACTCATCGGGCACGAGAACCAGAGGCGCCACAGCAGCCCCCACCGTCCATCCCCCGAGACCCTACGCAGCGAGACGCGTCCCGCACCTCAGACACCCCGAGCCGCTCCGGCGGAACGGCCAGACCGCCCCAACCCACGACCACCGGGGGCGCGGTCACCGGTCGACTCGGGCCACAGACGCTGCGGTCACAGGGTCTCGACGGTCGCCACCTCGAACTGGAGCACGTCGGCGTCGAGGATCGGGGGTGCCTGCTCTCCACTGGGACCCGAGCCGCGGAATGCCTCAAGGGCGGCCAGCGTCCGCCACCGTTCGAAGATGTTGATGCGACCGGGGTCGAGCAGGTCGGGCGAGAGAGCGAAGTCGAGACACCCCTCAGCGGCACGAGCCAGACGGACCACGTCACAACAGCCCTGGAGGTAGGGCGCTCGGTCGTCCGGCTCGACCTGCAGGTGGCCCGCCACCACGATCATCGTCACCTCGGGATGCGTAGGCGTGTTATCGGAGAGACGGAACAGACGGTCGTTTCTCATCGGTCGCGGTTGGGCGGTCTGGCATGCGGACATCTCCGCGAACCGGGGTAGGCGGACTGGGCCTAGGAGCTAGCGCGGCTCACCCCGACGACATGTTCGCCCGCAGTCACGGTGTTGCTCGGGCTCTCAGCGCTTCAGGTTCGCGAACGGCAGTCTGCCGTAGCGTTCGAGAAAGGCGGCGAGCATCTCTTGCTCAAGTAGCCGTGGATCCTCATCGGTGACTTTCCAGGCGACGCGTAGTTCGCCGCTGCCGCCGAGTTGCCAGATGTAGCGGCCACCCCAGTGGCCGACCGGCTTCCCCTGCCCATGGTCNAGATATTGCCGAAGCCGGGTTCGCAGCCGGGCAGCCTTCCCGATGTAGACGATGGTGCAGCCCTGCACCCATGCAGCCTCCAAAGCCGAGCGGCTTGCCGTCGGATCACGCTCCTTGAACCAGCCCGCTGGGTTCCGGCTCAGAATCTCGGGAGGATCCGGGCCGTCCTTCACCACGACGTACACGCCCGGACTCGCAGGGACCTCATCCCACGAGACGTCGTCCCAGGTCACGAATCCAGCGAAGCCCTCGGTTGTCAGACCCACGCGTGTGAAGTCCATCCTCATCCTTGCTGGTGAGAGGGCGGACCACCTTGGATGCCCTGACGGCAGGACGCAAGCAGCACGGCTGGCTATGGGCGCATGCCGAGCACAAGCGACCCGCGCATCATCACGGTGGCGAGCTACGCCCTAGTGAAGCGGACGCGCTTTGCGGTGAGGGGTTGACGTTCGCGACGCGCCAACCTGCATCCATCCACGCTCTGGCCTGAACGTGCGTCCCCTCGCGCTCGTTGGACCACCACGCCGAGTACCGACGCGCCGAGGCCGGTAGGCCACCCACGACGTCGTCGATCTCGTCGAACGTCCTCTCGACTGCGGGGCCGGTCTCGCGCTCTAGGTGGCGACGCAGCGAGCTGTACTTCGACACGACGTTCCCCCTCGCCCGAAATCCGCGAGAGCGATCCTAGGTGCGGACGGAGGCTCCTGGCGAGAGGTCCACAATCACGGATCTGCGCGTAGCGCGGCCGCGCTTCTGTCACTCGTCACCAGCGAATGCATCGTCTCGGGGCCGGTATCCCAGCGTCAGCGTCGTGGTATCGATCGCCAGCCGTTTGACAGCGTTGTCCGAAACGCCGTGGGCGACCATGTATCCATCGCTCGGCCTTACCAACGCCAGCCTCAGTAGCTGGGTCGCGTCTCGCGGACTCAGCCACGCTGCCCGATCGCGCAGGGACGATGTCGCAGGATCAGGCGCCTCGGGGCCGTAGTTGCCGATGCGAACCGCGATGAACGACGTTGATGACCGCACCGCCAACGATGCGCACAGAGCCTCGCCGAATGCCTTGCCGGCTCCGTAGTCGTTGGCCGGGCAGGGGGCGTCCGTCTCGCGGACTTGTCGGTCCACGGGGTATCCCTCGACAGCCTGTGCCGAACTGGCGAAGACGAACCGTTGCACCCCCGCAGTTACGGCGGCGCAGGCCATGTTGTAGGTACCGCCGATGTTGACTGGAAGAACCGCTGTGGCGAAGTCTGCATCTGGGCGGGGATCCGCGGCCAGGTGCAGCACGGCGTCGATATCACGGCATGCGTCCTGGCAAGCATCGTCATCAGTGACATCCAGGTGGTGGAAAGGCCACTCCGAGTGTGGATCGTGGTCGGCCAGGTCGGCTCGGAGCAGTTCGAGTCCCTCCCCCTGGTAGGCCGCCACGAAGGCGGCGCCGATCCGCCCCGACGCACCCGTCACGAGAATGCGCACACCCTGCTCCTCATCGTCGCCACAATCGGTCCACAATCGCTCACTCAACCACGACGATGCGACAAGAGCCGGCGTCGTCCGACCACATGGCATGGCCGACGCCGGTTATGCGCGGACGAGCGCCCGGCTCCCCCGGCTCCGGCATCGCGCACAGTCACGGCGACGAGTGCTCGAGTTCGGAGCGGAGCGCCTCGAGGGTGTACTGCAGGTGTGGGCGCATGTCGCGGTGGTGGGGCATGAGCCTGCCGTAGGCCCACCGAAGGGGCACGATCGGGAGCTTCTCGATCCGGTACGCGTGGGTGCCCAGGCTGCCGTCTGCGCCGACGGGTTCGATGGTGTAGGTCCACCGGGTCGAGTCGGCGCGGGTCGGGTCGAGCCGTTGTGGCACGGTTCGGAACGTGAGCCGCCTGCCGGGTTCGGCTTCTATGACCTCGTTGACACGCGACCATCGCACCCACCCTGATCGGTTGTGGCCCCGGAATCGTGATCCGACCTGCCCGGGTGCTGGCCCGTTGAGCCGTGTTTCCTGACGCGGGACAAGGGAGACCAAGTGACAACCGCTGTCGTTCGGTCGGGCGGGACCCGGATGGGGCCGGCAGCTGGTTGGCGTCCCATGCCGCCTTGTCGCCGGGCAGCAGCACCTGCAGCTGCACCAGGACCGCTTCGACCTCGGCTCCGAGGTCTGTCGCCGTCACAGCGACCGGGCGACTTTGGTCGCCAGCACGTCGTCGGTGCTGACGTGCACGTAGGCGCCGACGATGTCGCGGCCACGGCCGGTCAGCGCGATCGCGTGCGCCGAGCTCGCCGAGACCGAGTGCTTGCAGAAGGAAGCGTCCCGCGAACTCCATCCCCTGTTGCATGACCCCTCCGCTCAGCACGCTGTGCGCCGACGAGCCACCGCTGTGGTGGGAGGTAGCGGGCGCTGCGGTCTCGTGACAGACTTCGCCTACGGATCAGATCGGTGAGGTGATGAGCGCGACGTCCGCGGTAACCGCAGTTGGAGACACCCCGCTGGTCGCTCTGCAGAAGGACACCGCGGGGCGCGGCATCGAGATTCACCTCAAGCTCGAGTGGTTCAACCCCACGGGCTCCTGCAAGGACCGTATGGCCCTCGCGATGATCGAGGGCGCAGAACGTCGGGGCGCGCTTGAGCCGGGGATGACCGTGGTCGAGTACACGGGCGGGAGCACCGGCTCGTCCCTCGCGTTCGTCTGCGCGGCGAAGGGCTACCGGTTCCACGCGGTGAGCTCGGACGCCTTCGCGGAGGAGAAGCTGCGGACGATGCGCGCGTTCGGGGCGGAGCTCACGATCGTGCCGAGCACCGACGGCCGCATCACCCCCGATCTCATCCCGCGGATGCGTCAGGAGGCGGAGCGGCTGGCCGATCGTTCCGACACGTACTTCACCGACCAGTTCCACAACACCGATCACGTCGCCGGCTACCGACACCTCGGCGAGGAGCTACTCGCCCAGTTCGACGCCCCGCCCGACGTCTTCTGCGTCGCCGTCGGCACCGCTGGCCTGCTCATGGGAATCGCGGAGGTGCTGCGCGCCGCGGACGGTGAGACACGGATCGTCGCACTCGAGCCCGCGACCTCCGCGGTCATCTCTGGAGGTGAAGCGGGACCGCACCACGTCGAGGGGATCGGCGTCGGGTTCGTGCCTCCGCTCCTGCGCGAGGAGCTCTACGACGATGTCCTGCCAGTCGACGAGACGCTAGGCAGGGAGACCGCACGGCGTCTCGCCAGCGAGGACGGCATCTTCGCCGGAACGTCCACCGGACTAAACGTCGCCGGGGCGATGGAACTCGGACAGCGGCTCGAACCCGACCAACGGGTCGTGACCGTCGCCGTCGACAGCGGTCTGAAGTACCTCGCTGGCGACCTGTATCCGACCTGACGCCGGACGTCATGACTGTCAAGGAGGGCTGACCGCGGAAGCGGAGCGTCCTCTCGCACGGCCGACGTCGGCCCCCCTTGGGCGCGTCGCCGGCGGCGACAGCCCGGACATCATCGGTGCTGTAGCCAGGCCAGGCAGACGTGGCTGCAACGGGCGTTGTCGCTACGCCTGGTCTTGCCTCCGGGACTCGACCGTTCTGTCCCCGAATGGCGCCAAGGCGCTGATGGCGGACGCTGTGGGCGCTCCGCTGGGCGTCGAGGAGTGGTGATACGGGGTTCGGGCCGTTGTGGCTACCGATCATCTGCGAGGTAGGCCCGAACCTTGCCGTTCGGGACCCCTTCGAACTTCGCCGAGGGCAGCTCATCGGCGGTCGGGAGACGGTCGCGGTCGACC
>SL_3KL_010_SEDDRAFT_10001479_pt1 | contig 21333 bp, 15 predicted proteins | sample SodLakKL_010_SED_2_FD_10381 | JGI IMG/M metagenome (IMG submission 10381) | reverse complement strand
GCATGTCCCTCGTCGAGCAGAGCAGCGACCGTGTGCGATCCCACATGCCCCGTTCCACCGGTTACCAACACCCGCATACCGCCTCCCATTCCCCGTGACAGCCGTGCATCCTGACACGAGCATCAGTGCGATTCAAGGGTGATGGATCGTCGTCCCGCTCCACCGTGCCCGTCACGCTGCCGAGCACGTAGCGAGGTCGAGATCATCCGCCGACACGCCGACCGACCACGAGCCCAGGGCTCGGTACCGAGTTCGCCACTCAGCGTCGCGGCACCTCAGGTCGGAGCCTGCACGCACGGCCCGAGGCGACCAGGGCAACACGCCGTCGCGGGGATGACCCTCAGGGATGACCAGACGACCGGCGCATCCACGGCAGGCCCGGAGCGTGCAGCGGAGCGTCGGCGTCTCGCTCCTCGGCTCAGCTGGCAGCGTCGACCACCCTGAGGACCTCGTCGAGCCGCCGCCAGAGCTCGTCCACGTCCTGCGTGCGGTGATAGCAACCGAAACCGAGCCGGAGCCGATCGCGACGGTGGTCCACGATGACCCCGCGGTCGGCGAGGCTCGATGCGAGCTCACTGGCCGCCGCGACCACGAAGGTGAGGAAGTTCCCGCGGTCGCTGGCCACGTCCGGCGGGAGCAGTCCGGCCACCAGCGCCTGCCTCGCCGGCTGCCCGTCCGCGAGGTCGACGAACCGCCGCTGCAGTGTCCGCACGTGGTCGTGGATCGCGGCCACCTCGACGTGGCTGTCGTCGAGCCACCGGTGCACGGCGTTGGCGCGGTACAGCCCACTCGGATCGAAGGTTGCGCCAAGGAACCGCGAGCCGTCGGTGCCGTAGCCGACGCGCTCCTCCGGTCCCGCGGCGAGCGCGGAGAAGCCCGCGAACCAGCCGGTGTCGGGCGGCCGTAGCCCGTACCCGGGCGGGCAGTGCATGAACGCCGAGCCCTCGCCCGCCATCGCGTACTTGTAGCCGCCGGCGAGGTAGAACGCGCGGCCCTCGACCGCGGACAGGTCGGTCGGCAGCGCCATGTAACCGTGGTAGCCGTCGATCACCACGAAGGTGTCCTCATCGGGCACCGCTGCGACGAGCGCGGGCAGGTCCGACAGCACGTAGCCGGAATCGAACAGCACCTGGCTGACGTACACGAGGTCGTGCCCACCGCGGGCCGCCGCGGTCCGCCACCGGTCCGGCAGGTCGGGGAAGGGTTCAGCCGGGACCCGTTCGACCTCCACGACCCCGTCCTCCTCCAGCCGGGCGATCTGCCGCGCGAAGCTGTGGAACTCCGCGTCGGTGGTCAGCACCCGGCACGGCTCCCGGCCACCGGCGAGGAGGAGACAGGACAGCAGGCGCATCACCAGCTCGTGGGTGTTGGGCGCGATCGCGATCGTCGCAGGATCTGAGAGGCCCAGCCGCCGGGCGACGTGGCCCTGGAACTCGGGCACCACCCTGCCGAAGACGTGGTCCCACTTGTGGTCGTGGCGTTCGGCCGCGTCCAACCACGCCCGGGTGTGCGCTTCCCGTGTCACGTCGGGCCACGGATGGTGGCTGTGCGCTGCCACGTGCAGTCGGTCGGGATGCGCGTCGAGGAAACGCGAGAAGCCCCCGCGGGTGCGATCGGGATCGAGGGTGCCCAACGGCCCGCTCACGGGTGCTCGGGGCTCGCGTGGAAACGGAAGCCGAGCTGCTGGGCGACCTCCGGTGGCAGCTCCGGCAGCTGGTGGCGCGGGATGCAGTAGGTGGCGAGGTCGTAGAGGTCGCGGAACGCCTTGTTCCGCTCGGCCGCCTTCTCCAGGTAGCGGTGCCCGGAGGTGCCGCCGGTCCCGATCTTCGAGCCGATCATGCGGTGGACCATCAACGCGTGGCGCTGCCGCCAGGCCGTGAAGCCCTCGTCGACGTCGACCAGGGCGGTCAGCAGCCGGTGGGGCATCTGGAACGCCGGCTCGTCCCGGTACAGGGTGATGAGCAGCGCCGCGATGAACGCATCGTGGGACAGCTGGCGCTCACCCTTCTCCCGCAGCTCGTCGTAGCGGTCCCGGTCGAACACCGTCGCGAAGGTCTGCACGGTCGCGTCGTGGGCCGCGAGCTGCTCGGCCCGGCCCTGGTCGTCGAGGCTGTCGTTGTCACGGATGATGCGCGCCTCCTGATCGAGCATCGCATCGACCGACGCGCGGTACTCGGCCCAGAAGTCGAAGCTGCCCCACTGCACGAAGGGGGTGCGCTCGAGCCAGTGCTCGACGTGGGACAGCAGCGACGGTTCCTGTGCCGTCGCCTCGATCTGTCGCGCATGCTCCTCCGACAGCACGGCCGTGTAGGGCTGCTGGTTGATCAACGGACGGTGCTCGGGGTCGATGCCGAGCTTGTTCTCGATCAGCCGGAACTGCACGCTCTGGAAGCCCGACGCGGGGACCAGGAACTCCCGGAAGTCGAGGAAGTCCAGCGGGGTCATCGTCTCCAGCACCGGCAGCTGTGCGAGCAGGACCCGCTGGATCTCGGTGATGCGCTCCAGGCGCTGGACGACCTGGGAGAGCTCCCGTTCGGCGATGTGGGACCGGCTCATCGTCGCGCTGACCGCGTCGAGCTCCCACAGGATCTGCTTGAACCACAGCTCGTAGGCCTGGTGGGTGACGATGAACAGCATCTCGTCGTGCGCGGGTCGGCCGACGCGCTCGCTCTCGAGGTGCTGGGCCTCCAGGAGCTCGTCCAGGCCGAGGTAGTCCCAGTAGTAGAGAGGGTCGGACTCACTCATCGTCGTGCTCCTCCCATCCCGACGTGTGCTCGGTCCGGCGACCATGATCATCGCCGTGTCCGTGACCATCGCCGTGCCCGTCACCGCCGTCGTGACCGTCACCGTCGCCGGCGCCACCACCGTCGCGCAGGCGGTCGCGGGCGCGTTCCTTCATCACCGTACGGTTCACCTTGCCCAGATGCGTCCGCGGCAGCTCCTCCACCACCTCGATGACACGCGGGTGCTTGTAGGCCTCGAGCCGCTCGATCACCCAGCGCTGCAGCTCGTCCTCCAGACCCTCGCGCTCCTCGGTCACCGTGACGAAGGCCGCCGGCTTGATCAACCCGGTCGCGTCCGGCGCACCGACCACGACCGCGCTGGTCACCTCCGGATGGTCACCGAGCACGCCCTCGACCTCGGCCGGCACCAACCACTTGCCCTTGACCTTGATGGCATCGTCGCCACGTCCGACGTAGCTGAGGTAGCCCTGCTCGTCGCGCTGCACCAGGTCGCCGGTGACCACCCACTCGCCCCGGAAGACCTCCTTCGTCCGCTCCATGTCCCGCCAGTAGCCGATCCCGCGGGAGTCGCCCGCCACCCACAGCTTGCCGACCTCACCGGCCGGCAGTTCCCGGCCGTCGTCGTCACGGACCTCGACCCGGAAACCCGGGACGGGCTTGCCGAGCGTGCCCGGCTTCACGTCCCCCGGGACGTTCGACAGGAAGATGTGCCACATCTCCGCGGTGCCCAGCCCGTCGAGGACCTCGACCCCGAAGGTCGCCTGCCACCGTTCGTACAGCGCCGGGGGGAGCGCCTCCCCCGCCGAGGTGGAGAACCGCAGGCTCGACAGGTCCTGGGACGCCGCGTCGGGATGGTCGAGCATCGCCTGCATCATCGACGGCACGTTGACCAGGATCGTCGGACGGTGCGCGGCGATACGGGCGAACACCGCCTCGGGGGTGGCACGATCGGGGAAGAGCACGGCGCTGCCACCGACCGAGAAGGGGAAGAACAGGTTGCATCCGGTCGCGTACCCGAAGTACAGCTTCGGCACCGACAGCGTGACGTCGTCCGTGCCGTACCCGACCGCCTGCTGACCGTAGAGCCGGGTGGTGTTGGCGAACGAACGGTGGGTCTGCACCACCGCCTTCGGGGTCCCGGTGGTCCCTCCTGAGAACAGCCACAGCGCCGGATCGTCGGGGTGGGTGGGGGCGGCCTCGACCGGTCCGCCGACCGGCAGGTCCTCGAGGTGGGTGTGCCCGCCGCCGGTCCCCGACCGCTGGGCCGAGCGCCGATCGGTGTCGTCATCGCCCGGCGCTCCTGTCGCGTCGCCGACCACCAGCAGCGGCAGCGCCCTCCCCGCCAGGCTGGCCGCCTCCTCCGCGAGCGGCACCGCCTCGGCGTCGACGATCGCCAGCCGTGCACCGGCGTAGGCGACGATGCCCGCGAAGGCGTCGGCGGGCTGGTGGGGGTTGACCATGACCGGCACGGCGCCGAGCTTCAAGGCTCCGAAGAGCGCGCCGACGAAGCCGGGTCCGTCGGGCATCGCCACGAAGACCCGCTCCTCGGCCCGGACGTCGAGGTGGTGCAGCGCCGACGCGTAGCGGTCCGCCAGCGCATCCACCTCGGCGTAGCTGAGCGAGCCGTCGTCGAGGCGCAGCGCGGTCCGCTCACCGTGGCCCTCCCGGACCCGATCGGTGAGGAGGTGCTCGGCGATGTTCAACCGTTGGTCGGTGCTCACGGCGCTCCTTCCCGGTGGCTCACCAGCCGAGCGCCTCGGCGAGCCGCTCGACCTGGTCCGGATCCGCCACGGCCGGGAACAGCATCAGGTGCTCGCAGCCGGCGTCGGCGTAACCCTGCACCAGTTCACGCACCCCGAGGGACGACGTCAACAGCTCGTCGGCGATCCGCACGGCGTAGGGGCCGGTGAAGGCGTAGTAGTCGAGCAGGTACGCGCGGCCGGCCTCGGCCGCCTCGTCGAGGGCGTAGTAGCCCATCGACCAGCCGGCCGGGCGTCCGGGCCGCCCGGCGTCGCTCCACGCGGCCTGGACCTGGTCCCACGCCCGGGCGAAGGCGCGGGCCGGGCCACCGTTGTGCACGTACCCGTCGGTGCTGCGTGCCATCCGGGCCAGCGACGGTCCACTGCTCCCGCCCGCCAGCAGTCGCGGGCGGGTCCGTGGGGCAGCGGAGGGCACGATCTCGCCGTCCTCCCACAGTTCGACCATCCGCTCGAGCTGCTCGGCGAGGCGCTCACCTCGGCTCCCGCGCCCGAACTCGTTGAGCTCGTAGTCGTCGCCGCGGGCCCCGATCGCCACGCCGAGCGTGAGCCGCCCTCCGGACAGCGCGTCCAGCGAGGCGACCTGCTTGGCGAGGGTGGTGACCTCGCGCAGGGGTGCGATCAGGATGGAGGTCACCAGCTCGATGCGCTCGGTCACGGCCGCGGCGGCGGCCAGCGAGACCAGGGGTTCGTAGTTGTCGTAACGGACCCGGTCCACGCAGGCGACGCTGGCGAACCCGGCCGCCTCGGCACGCCGTGCCCAGTCGACGACGGTGTCCGGGGGCGCGCCAGGCACCCCACTCGGCAGACCGATCCCGATGTCCACGGCGGGCTCCCTTTCGTCGATAGGGCGTCGATACGGCGTCGATGGGGCGTCGATGGGGCGTCGGTGGGTCGTCGAACCTCGTCTCGGGCGGGTGCCGTCACGGCCCTCTGGGGGCGCGCCGTCGGGCGAGCCAGTCCGGCTCCTCGGGGAGCGGGCCGACCACGCACAGGTCGGCTCGCCCGCCCATGACGAGGTGGTCGGTGTCGTACAGCGAGCGGACACCACCGCCGACCAGGGTGGTCACGTCGGCGCCGTTGCGCACCAGGTCGCTCTCGGGCGCGTTGAACCAGCGGCCGTAGTCACCGCGATGGGTCGGCGTGGTCTGCCCGCTCACCACGTGGAGGAGGTCGGCGCCGTGGTCGGCGAACGCCCGGGCGATCGTCACGGCGTCGTGCGGCGACGAGCCACCGGGGGCGCGATCGCTCGCGGAGAGGCGCACGCTGAGCATCCGCTCCGCCGGCCACGTCTCGCGGACGGCGTCGAGCACGGTCAGCGGCACCGTCAGCCGTCGCGTGACGTCACCACCCCAGGCATCGTCGCGCCGGTTGGTCAGCGGCGAGAGGAAGCTCGCAAGCAGCCCACCGTGCGCGGCATCGAGCTCCACCGCATCGAACCCGGCTGCCAACGCCGCTTCCGCCGCAGCCACGTGTGCCGCGACCACCTGCTCCAGCGTGGCGTCATCCAACGGGCGCGGCGGCTCGCTCATCTTGGTGTACGGGACCGGGGACGCCGCCAGCCGCGGCCACCCCCGGCTGCGCAAGGGCCGGTCGAGCCCCTCCGACCGTGGCCGCATCGACGCACGCGGCCCGGCGTGGGACAGCTGCGCGACGACCGGGGCACGCTCAGCGTCGTCCAAGGTCGTGCGCCACGCAGCGGTGTGCTCCTGGCCGTAGAGCCCCGGATCGACGGGCGTCGCCCGTGCATCGGCGGACACCGCCAGGCGCGGCACGATCACCAACCCGGCGCCGCCGGCCGCCACCGCGCGGACCTCATCCTGCAGCGCCTGCGAGGGGACGCCCTCGTCGGCGTCCTGCGGATCCTCGGCGACCAGCACCGCACGGTTCACCAGACGCAACGGTCCGACGCCGACCGGCGTCAGCGCCGGAGGTGGTGGCAGCAGCTGCGCACGGGTGTGCCCGCCGGCCGCGTGCCGCTCCGCGAACCAGCGATCGAGGGCGAGGACGAGGTCGGGGTCGCGACGCCGCAGGTTGTCGTGATCGACCCGCGAGGAGCGCGTCAGCAGGCTGTAGGCGAAGGTCGGCGCGTCGAACCCGTCGCCGGCACCCCCCATCCCCGCCTTCGCGCCGAGGTAGCGCGGGTAGCGGTCGAACCACTCGAGGCTCTCACGCGCCGCCTCCTGCATGCGATCGACCTGAGGACGGCGCTCCGACTCGTACGCGTCGATCGCGAGGCCGACGTCGCGGTGGCGCGCGACCGCCTGCGCGAGCGCGATCGCGTCCTCCATCGCCAGCTTGGTCCCGGAGCCGATCGAGAAGTGCGCGGTGTGGGCGGCGTCGCCGAGCAGCACGATGTTCCCGTGGCGCCAGCGACGGTTCCTCACCGTGGTCCAGTCGAGCCACTTCGAGTTGTTGCCGATCAGGCGGTGCCCGTCGAGATGGTCGGCGAACAGCTCCTGCAGGAAGGCGATCGTGTGGTCGTCGTTGACGCCGGGGGGCAGCGTCGCCGCGTCGACCGCGTCCAGCCCGGCCGCCTGCCACACCTCGCGGGTGCACTCGACGATGAAGGTGCTGCGGTCGTCGCTGAACGGGTAGATGTGGGCCTGGAACGGTCCGAACTCGGTCTCGGAGAAGATGAAGGTGAAGGCGTCGAAGACCTTGTCGGTGCCGAGCCAGATGAACGTCGATCCCTCCACCTTGGCGCTGGGCCCGAAGGCGTCCTCGTACCGGCGCCGGGTGACGCTGTTCAGCCCATCGGCGGCGACCACCAGGTCCGCGTCGGCGTAGCGGTCCGGGTCCTCCACCTCGGTGTGGAAGCGGAGATCGACCCCCAGTTCGATGGCCCGCTCCTGGAGGATGCGCAGCAGCACGTGGCGGGAGATCGCAGCGAACCGGTTGCCGTGCGCCCGGAGCACCTCGCCGCGGTAGCGCACCTCGACGGGGTCCCACCGCGCCCAGGCCGACGCCATCCGGTCGTAGCTGACGGCGTCGGCGTCCTCGAGTTCCGCGAGGGTCGCCGCCGAGAAGACCACGCCGAACCCGAAGGTGTCGTCGGGTGCGTTGCGCTCGAGGACGGTCACCTCGACGTCGGGGAGGGCGCGACGCAGCAGGATCGAGGTGTAGAGTCCGCCCGGCCCCCCACCGATGATCATCACCTTCATGCGGTCGTCCCAGCCTCCGGTGGTGCCATCCGCCCACCTCGCCTCTCCGGGGTCTCCCAGCGGTCCTCCGCGCTCCGGCCTCCCGGCCGCTACATCACACCATCCTCACCGTCGTTACGCAAGTGACATGCACGGCACGACGCGGCTACGGTTGGCCCCGGCGCGACGTCCCCCGAGGGAGCACCCGTGACCCTGCTGCCGAGCGTGCGCGACGACCTGCTCCCCACGATCCGGGAGCTGACCCGCGACGTCCTCGCCCCGCTCGCCGAAGCATCGGCGCCCGGCCGCGTGAGCCGGGAGCTGGTCGCGGCGCTGGGCGAGCACGGGCTGCTGCCCCGGCTCTTCCCCCGGGACCTCGGCGGCGGATCCGACGACGAACCCTCCGCCACCGAGCTGTGTGTCCTGCGTGAGGCGATGGCCGCCGAGTCCCCCACCGTCGAGACGACCTTCGCGGTCCAGGGGCTCGGGTCGCACCCGATCCTGCAGGCAGGCCAGGCCGAGCTGGTCCGCCGCTTCATCCCGGGGGTCGCCCGCGGCGAGGTGGTCACGGGGTTCGCACTGTCCGAACCCGACGCCGGGTCCGACGCCGGTGCCCTCCGCCTGGCAGCGGAGCGCGACGGTGACGGGTGGCGTCTCACCGGGACCAAGACCTGGATCTCCCACGCCCCCGACGCCGACGTCTACACGGTGTTCGCGCGCACCACCCCGGACGCCGGCGCGCGGGGGGTCACCGCCTTCGCCGTCCCGGGAGATGCGGACGGGCTCACGGGCGAGCCGATCGAGCTGATCGCCCCGCACGCGCTCGGCACCCTGGAGTTCGATGGGGTCCGTGTCGAGCCCGAACAGCTGCTCGGCGAGCCGGACGCTGGCTTCCGGGTCGCGATGGGCACCCTCGACCGGTTCCGGCCGAGCGTCGGGGCAGCCGCCGTCGGTCTGGCCCAGCGGGCGCTGGAGGCCGCGCTCACCCACGCCGACCAGCGGCAGGCCTTCGGGGGCCCGCTGCGCGAGCTCCAGTCGGTCGCCCACCGGCTGGCCGACGCCGCGACGGCGGTGGAGACGGCGAGGTTGCTCGTGCACGAGGCGGCAGCGACCCTGGACGGGGGCCAGCGTGCCACCCGCATCGCCGCCATGGCCAAGCTGCACGCCACCGAGGTGGCCCAGCGGGTGATCGACGACGCCGTGCAGATCCACGGGGCAGCTGGGCTCGTCGCCGGCGGGACGGTCGCCGAACTCTACCGTGAGGTCCGTTCCCTGCGGATCTACGAGGGAGCCTCCGAGGTCCAACGCACGATCATCGCCCGGGAGCTGTACCGCGATGGCTGACACCACACCCAGACGCGCGCTCGTCACCGGCGGCAGCCGCGGCATCGGCCGCGCCATCGTCGAACGCCTCGCCGAGGACGGCGCGGACGTGGTCGCCGTCGCCCGCAACGCCGGGGCCCTCGAGGCGATCGAGGTGGACGCGGCGGTCAGCGGGTGGTCGATCATCCCGGCGGTCGGGGACGTCACCGACGAACAGGCGATCGTCCACCTGGTCGAGGAGCACGGTCCCTTCGACCTCGTGGTCGCCAACGCGGGCATCGCCAGCTCGGCGCCGCTGCACCGCACCAACGCTGCGGATCTCGAGGCCGCGCTGACCGTCAACGCGGTCGGGGTCTTCCACGTCCTCCATGCGACGATCCCCACGATGCTGGAGCGGGGGTTCGGGCGGGCCGTCGTGGTGGCGTCCACCGCCGGCGTGACCGGCGCGCCCTACACCAGTGCGTACACGGCCTCCAAGCACGCCGCGGTCGGGCTGGTCCGCGCGATCGCCTGCGAGGTCGCCGGCACCGACGTCACGGTCAACGCGGTGTGCCCCACCTTCGCCGACACCGACATGACCACGACCTCACTCCAGCGGATCGCCGAGCGCACCGGCCGCGACGTCGACGCCGCACGCGACGCGCTCCTCGAGCACGTCCCCCTCGGACGCCTGGTCACCCCAGCCGAGGTCGCAGGCGCGGTCGCCTACCTCTGCTCCGACGTGGCGGCCCCGGTCAACGGACAGACCCTGATCCTCGACGGAGGAGGCAGCACGTGACCTTCAGAGCCAGCGCCGGGTTCACACGGGCGTGGGAGCACTTCGACCTGCAGGTCGACGACGGGATCGCGACGCTGACGTTCGCACGCCCGGACCGCCTCAACGCGCTGACCTTCGACGTCTACGCGGACCTGCGGGACCTGCTGACCGAGCTCCCGCACCGCGAGGACGTCAAGGTCCTGGTCATCGCCGGCACCGGCCGCGGCTTCTGCTCGGGAGGCGACGTCCACGACATCATCGGCGCGCTGCAGCGGATGCAGACCAAGGAGCTGCTCGACTTCACCCGGATGACCGGAGCGGTGGTCCAGGGGCTGCGCGACGTCCCGCAGCCGGTCATCTCGGCGATCAACGGTGTGGCGGCGGGGGCCGGTGCCGTGATCGCGCTCGCCTCGGACCTGCGTCTGATGGCCGACGAGGCGTCGATCCGGTTGCTGTTCACCGGCGTCGGACTCTCCGGCGCTGACATGGGCATCGCCTACCTGTTGCCGCGGATGGTCGGGCTGTCCCGGGCCACGTCGATGCTGATGCTCGGCGACCCGGTGTCCGCCGAGGAGGCTGACCGCATCGGGCTGGCCCACGAGGTCCTCCCCCTCGCTCAGCTCAACGACCGCGCCCAGGCGCTGGCCCGGCGCCTGGCCGACGGCCCCACGATGGCGTACGCCGCGACCAAGTCGCTGCTCAACCGCGAGCAGGACATGAGCCTGTCCGCAGCGATCGAGACCGAAGCGCTGGTCCAGGCCCTGCTGATGACGAGCGAGGACCATGCCGAGTTCCACCGTGCCTTCACCGAGGGACGCCAGCCCCGCTGGCAGGGACGGTGACGGGATGGCTGCACCACACCGCAACGTCAACCCCGATGGACTGCTCCCACCGGTCGGCTTCTCCCACGCGACGGTCGCCGCCCCCGGCCGCACGATCCACCTCGGTGGACAGACGGGGCACCGAGGTGACGGCAGCCTGGACGACGGGCTGGTCGCGCAGTTCGCGCAGGCGCTGGACAACCTCGTCACGGTGCTGGACGCCTGCGGCGCCGGAGCGAACCACCTCGTCTCGCTGACGATCACGACCACCGACGTGTCCGCCTACCGCGCTTCGGCCAAGGAACTGGGCGAGGTGTGGAAGCAGCACCTCGGGCGCCACTACCCGGCCATGGCCCTGCTGGGGGTGAACGAGCTGCACGACCCCGCCGCGAAGGTCGAGATCCTCGCGACCGCGGTGCTCCCGGAGGAACCGACGGAGTAGCGGGGCCGACCGCGCGGGGCATCCTCCGGACGAGCGTTCAGTCGTCGCCGGTGATCACGGCCTCGACGTAGCGCCGGGCCGCCGGCTCCAACCGGTCGCGGAGCTGCCCGAACAGCTCGGCAGCGGTGACTCCCGGCCAGGGGCTCGGCAGGAGCTCGATGGGCAGCCCGGGGTCGAGGTAGGGCGTCTTGCGCCACTCGTGCAACGCCAGCACGTAGTCGGCGTAGGCGCCGCGCGGGTGCTCCGTGGGATCGCGGTCCCGCCAGGAGCGCTCGACCGGAGCGAAGTGCTCGACGTAGCTGGTGTGCACGGCCTCGAGCTCCGCGAGGTCCCAGCAGCGGCCGACCAGGGCGGGGAGGTCGTCGAAGGCCCGGTAGCTGGCGTCGAACACGTCGACGTAGGCGTCCAGACCGACCTCCCGGATCGTGTCGACGGTGCGTTCCGCGACGCGCCCCGGTGCGATCCAGAGGCCGGCACCGAGGTTGCCGAACCCCAGCCAGGTCAGGCGCGTCCGGAGCTGGTGGCGTGCCGCTCGCAGTTCCTCGGGCACCGAGAAGGTGACGAGGACCCAGCCGTCCTCCAGACGGGCGGGCTCGAGCTTGTCGAAGATGCGCAGGTCCCCTTCTGCCAGGATGCCCTGGGCGTGCTCGCTCAGGGCGTACCCGACCGAGCGGTCACGCACCTCACGCGTCAGCAGCCCACGGCGCGCGAACCGTGACACCGACGAACGGACCGCGTGCTCGTCGACGTCCAGCGGGGCAGCGAGGGTCACCAGGTCCGCGATCGCGATCCAGCCGCCGAGGTCGCGCACGAACGCGCCGTACAGGTCGAACAGGATCGACCGATAACGGTGCGGTGGCATCGACACCCCGGCGTCGACGGGGACGGGACCTTCGGAGTCTAGAAATCGCCGGCGTCGCGGCGCACCTCGGTGAGGATGCGGTGCAGCTCGGCGAGGTCCTCCTGAGGCAGCCCGACCTGGGTGAAGACCTGCTCGTTGAGGCGGTCGGTGCCCTCCGAGGCCACCTTGCGGCCCAGGTCGGTCAGCACGGCGAGCTTGGTCCGCCGATCGGTGGGGTGTGCCTGCCGTTCGACGAACCCCTGGGACTCCAGCCGGTCGACAGCGCTGGTGACGCTGGCGGGATGCACCTGCAGCCGTGCGCCGATCACGTTCAGCGGCAGCGCTCCCTCCCGGGTGAACGACAGCAGCATCAGCAGCTCGTACCGCGCGAAGGTCAGATCCAGCGGCCGCAGGACCTCGTCGATCCTGGCCTGCAGGATCTGCTGCACGCGCGTGACCGAGGTCACCATGACCATGCCGTCGGCCGCGTCCTCCCAGCCGTGCTCGACCCAGTGACGACGCGCTTCCGCAACGGGGTCGAACGGCAGCGGCTCCCGGGCAGCGATCGGTGGCTCCTCACGGTCGGGGTCCGCGCGGCAGGCTAGGCCGCACCGGACCGGCGGTGTCAGACGTTCAGACGTTGCGGCGGTAGCGGCCACCGACCTCGAAGAAGGCCTCGGTGATCTGGCCGAGCGAGCAGGTGCGCACCGCGTCCATGAGCACGTCGAAGACGTTCTCGCCCGACACCGCCGCCTCGCGAAGGCGGGCCAGGTCGGCCTCGGTCTGGTTGGCGTAGCGATCGCGGAACGCCGCCACCCGCTCCAGCTGCGAGCGCTTCTCCTCCTCGGTCGCGCGCGCGAGCTCCAGGGACAGCCCACCTTCCTCGCCGTCCTTGATGTCGGGCAGGAACGTGTTGACGCCGATGATGGGCAACGAGCCGTCGTGCTTGCGATGCTCGTAGAGCAGCGACTCGTCCTGGATCTTGCCGCGCTGGTAGCCGGTCTCCATCGCTCCCAGCACGCCACCACGGCGGGAGAGCCGATCGAACTCGGCGAGCACGGCCTCCTCGACGAGGTCGGTCAACTCGTCCACGATGAACGCGCCCTGCAGCGGGTTCTCGTTCTTCGCGAGCCCCCACTCCTGGTCGATGATCATCTGGATCGCCAGCGCCCGGCGCACCGAGGACTCGGTCGGGGTGGTGACGGCCTCGTCGTAGGCGTTGGTGTGCAGGGAGTTGGCGTTGTCGTAGATCGCGCACAGCGCCTGCAACGTGGTGCGGATGTCGTTGAAGTCCATCTCCTGGGCGTGCAGGGACCGGCCCGAGGTCTGCACGTGGTACTTGAGCTTCTGCGAGCGCTCGTTGCCGCCGTAGCGTTCCTTCATCGCGATCGCCCAGATCCTGCGGGCGACCCGGCCGATCACGGTGTACTCGGCGTCCATGCCGTTGGAGAAGAAGAACGACAGGTTCGGGGCGAAGTCGTCGATGTCCATGCCACGGGCGAGGTAGGCCTCGACGTAGGTGAGCCCGTTGGCCAGCGTGAACGCGAGCTGGGTGATGGGGTTCGCCCCGGCCTCGGCGATGTGGTAGCCGGAGATCGACACCGAGTAGAAGTTGCGGACGTCGTGCTCGATGAACCACTCCTGCACGTCGGCCATGCAGCGCAGCGAGAACTCGGTGGAGAAGATGCAGGTGTTCTGGCCCTGGTCCTCCTTGAGGATGTCCGCCTGCACCGTGCCACGGACCGTCGAGAGGGTGCGCGCGCGGATCCGCGCCGCCTCCTCGTCGTCGGGCTCGCGCCCTTCCTCCTCCCGGAAACGGTCGAGCTGCTGGTCGATCGCGGTGTTGAGGAACATCGCGAGGATCGCCGGCGCCGGCCCGTTGATCGTCATCGACACCGAGGTGGTGGGGTCGCACAGATCGAACCCGTCGAAGAGCACCTTCATGTCGTCGAGGCTGGCGATCGACACCCCGGAGGTGCCCACCTTGCCGTAGATGTCGGGCTGCTCCGCCGGGTCGCGTCCGTAGAGGGTCACCGAGTCGAACGCGGTCGACAGGCGCGTCGCGGGGTTGCCCTTCGCGAGGTAGTGGAAGCGGCGGTTGGTCCGGAAGGGGTCGCCCTCGCCAGCGAACATCCGCGCCGGCGCCTCACCTTCGCGCTTGAGCGGGAACACGCCACCGGTGTAGGGGAACCGGCCCGGGAGGTTCTCCCGGCGCAGGTAGGTGACGAGGTCGCCGTGGTCGCTGTAGCGCGGCAGCGCGACCCGCCGGACCTTGCTGCCCGACAGCGTCTCGCGGGTGAGCGGGGCGTGCAGCTCCTTGCCCCGGACCTCGTAGGTGTAGTCGTCCCCCGAGTACGCCTCGACGACGCTCGGCCACTCGTCGAGCAGCGCAGCGATCCGCTCGTCGAGCTCCTCGTCCAACCGCTCGATCGCACGGTCGAGCGACGCCACCGTGTCGTCCGCGTCGCCCTGTTCCGCGAGCAGCTGCCTCGAGGTGGTGAGGTGCTGACGCTGCCGCGCGAGCTCGGCCTGCGCCTGCGTGCGGGCGTGGTGCTCACGGACCGCCTCTGCGATGTCGGACAGGTAGCGCTCCCGCCCGGTGGGGATGATCGTGTCGAGCTTCGTGGAGACCTTCGTGTCGACCGGCGCGAGCACACCTCCGCCCGGCTCCAGCCCGTGCTTGCCGAGCCGCTCGCACAGGGCCTGGTAGAGCGCGGTGACGCCGTCGTCGTCGAACCTCGCCGCGGAGGTGCCGTAGACCGGCATCTCCTCCCAGTCGACCCCGAACGCCTCACGGTTGCGGACCAGCTGCTTGGCGACGTCACGGAGGGCGTCCTCGGCACCGAAGCGCTCGAACTTGTTGATCGCCACGAGGTCGGCGAAGTCGAGCATCCCGATCTTCTCGAGCTGGGACGCGGCACCGAACTCCGGGGTCATCACGTACAGCGAGGTGTCGACGTGGGGCACGATCGCGTCGCTGCCCTGGCCGATCCCGGGCGTCTCGACGATCACGAGGTCGAAGCCGGCAGCCTTGGTGGCGGCGATGACGTCGGGGAGGCAGCTGGGCAGCTCCGTGTCGGCCTCGCGGGTCGCCATCGACCGGAAGAACACCTGGCCGGGCGAGATCGAGTTCATGCGGATGCGGTCACCGAGCAGTGCGCCGCCGCCCTTGCGCCGGGTCGGGTCGATCGCCAGCACGGCGATGCGCAGCTTGTCCTCACGGTCGACGCGGAACCGGCGGACCAGCTCGTCGGTGAGCGAGGACTTCCCGGAGCCACCGGTGCCGGTGATGCCGAGCACGGGGACCTCGCGTCCCGACGCCGCCTGCTCGATCGTGTGACGCGCGTCCTCGGAGGCCTGGCCGAGCTCGAACAGCGACACGGCGCGGGCCAGCGCGCCCTCCTCGCCGGCCCGCAGGCCATCGAGGTCGATCCCCGAGGTCGGCGGCGGGACGTCGCACGCCGCGATCATGGTGTTGATCATCCCGGGCAGGCCCAGCCTCGCCCCGTCCGCCGGGGAGAAGATCCGGGACACACCACGCTCGTGGAGCAGGTCGATCTCGTCCTGGACGATCACGCCGCCGCCCCCGCCGTAGACCTTGATGTGCCCGGCGCCGACCTGGTCGAGCCGTTCGACGAGGTAGGTGAAGTACTCGACGTGGCCGCCCTGGTAGGAGCTGACCGCCACACCCTGTGCGTCCTCCTGGACCGCCGCGGTGACCACGTCCTCGACGCTGCGGTCGTGGCCGAGGTGGACCACCTCGGCGCCCTGGGACTGCAGGAGGCGCCGCATGATGTTGATCGCGGCATCGTGCCCGTCGAAGAGGCTCCCAGCGGTCACGAACCGGACGGGATGCTCGGGAACGTGCAGATCGTCGGAGCTCACGGGTCCACCTCGGGAGTGCCGCTGGGGACGACAGCAGCATCGGAAGTTACTTGGACATCAGAAAGTATGACATCAGAGCGACGCGATGTCCATGCTGCGCGCGACCGCGCCCGCGACGCGAGACACCGCGCGCGACACCGATCGTGTGACGAAGTGGCCCGCTGCTGGCCGATCCGTTCCACGATCCGCCCGGGCGAGCGACGCGTCACGCCATGGCGCCGGCCACGCCTTCGTGGACAGATGACCAGGTCCTGGTGACGGCCCGGTGCGTCCGGACACACTCCTACTGTCGCCAAGGCGCCATCCCAGGTAGTCTGTGGGTAACCGTCGGTAGCCGCTACACAGCCGCGCCGTACCCGGGCCTGATGCGCAGGACCCGCGGATAGGGGTCGGTCACCCGGTCTCCGATGGTGGCGATGCGAGAGGCTCGGTCGTCCCGCTCCTTGCCTGTGGCGGGGGAGACACCCGCCAGTGTGCGTGCCGGACACCAGGCCTTCGCCCATCAGGCGGGAGCGCGTTGGGGTACGCGACGACGTGCGGTGACCATCCGCCGCGGTGATGAGGCCGCGCCGGACCGACCGGGGAGACCGGCGGCGACCAGCAGCGAGAGGCAGCGCAGCCGAAGCGTTGTGACGCCCGTACGAAAGAGATCACCATCACGACCAACACGCGGAGCTCGAAGCTCACGCTGGACGACGTTCAGGAGCTCGCACAGAGCCATCTGGACGGGTTCGCCTCCGAGGAGGACGTCGCCCTGCTGGAAGCGCACGAGGACCAGTGGGTCATCGCGCTCAAGGCGCTGCGCCGCGACGTCCAGGCCAGGATCGAACGCCTGGCGATCGAGGTCACCGGACCCGAGCGCGCCCTGGTCCTCGCCGACTTCGAGTCGGAACGCGACCGGATCGACGAGGCGCTCGTCGAACTGACCGGCGAACGTCCCGTCGTCCCGCCGATCCCCGCACCGCCAGGGTCGCCGCAGCAGCGCGACCGTGCGCCACAGCGCGCGAGGTCGAAGCCCCGCGAGGCCCGGCAGCAACCCGCAGCCGACGGCGACCGCCGCGACGAGGCGCCGAGCGAACCGACGATCCCGCACCCCCAGCTGCAGCTGTCGTGGCACAACGGCGACATCGTGGCGTGGGCTGCCGGTGGCGAGCATCCGCCGGAACCTGTCGAGGCCGTCCGCCAACGCCTCGAGGCCGCAGGGACCTCGCCAGCGAGCTGGGAGCCCACCGACCCCGTCTCGATCCCGGGTGGTCGCTCGGCGGAAGCGCTCGTCGCGCCGATCCGCCAGAGCCTGGGCTGGCTCGTCTCCCTGGGCAACACCGCCGACGACGACCAGCTGGGCGCGAGCGTCACCTGGATGGGCGTGGCGGCAGCCCTGGCCGTGCGGCTCGTCGCCCAGGGGCGCATGGTCCCCCAGCTCCGCAAGGTCGGCGACGCACCCGGCAACCGGTCGTTCTTCGCGGTCCGGTGGGAGCCGACACTGGTCGATCACGACGAGCTGACGGGTCTCGCCAAGGCGATGCCGGGGACGATCGCGGCCGTCGAGCGCCAGCGCGATCCCCGCAAGGTCACCAGCACGATCGTCTCCGGGTTCGTGGACGCGATCTGCCGCGAGGCGGCCGCGCGGGTCGAGGTTCCCGCTCCGCCGCCGCAGCCGCAGCGCGCCTCGGAGATCGCGGAGACGGCCCTCGCCCGCCTGGACGGCTCGACCTTCGAAGCGCCGCACCAACAGGGCACGGAGGTCCGCAAGGGCCTCAAGACGTGGGCCGAGAGCGTCACCGGGACCACCCGCTTCGCGCTGATCGTGCAGCTCGACCCCCCGGACGAGGGCGACGCCTGGCTGTTGCGCACCCTGACCTCGGACGGTCGCCGCAAGGACGAGAACGTCGAGGCAGCGATGTCGCGCGCCAACCACGAGCGCAAGGAACGGCTGAAGCGCGAGCTCGAGCGCCTCGAAGGGCTCTACGAGCCCCTGGCACGCGGCAAGGACACCCGGCGCGGCCAGGTCATCCTCAGCCAGGACGAGGCCTGGGACCTCATGACCAACATGGGGTCGGTGCTGGAGTCCGCCGGCTTCGAGGTGCGGGTCCCACCGCTGGCGCCGAAGAAGGCGACCCCGTCGCTGCGCATCACGTCCATGGGAGCCCAGGAGACCGCGGTCGGCGCCCAGCAGCTCTCCGACGTGCGCTGGTCGGCGGTCTTCGACGACGTCGAGCTCAGTGCCGAGGACATCGAACGCCTGTCGAAGGAGTCGCGTCCGCTGGTCAAGTCCCAGGGCCGCTGGGTCGAGGTGTCCCACGCCGACCTCGAGGCCGCGGCCGCCGCGCTCGCGGAACGCGCCGACCAGAAGCGGCTCTCCGGCGCGGACATGCTGCGCTACGCGCTCGGGCTCGACGGGACGGCCCTCGGGCACCCCATCTCGGTCGCGGGTGACGGCTGGGCCGCGGAGCTCCTGCGGTCCGCCGGTGACATCCCGGAGGATCCTCCGACCAAGCCGGAAGGGTTCGAAGGGGAGCTGCGCAGCTACCAGGCCGACGCGCTGGCGTGGCTGGAGTTCCTCGACTCGGCCGGGCTCGGCGGCTGCCTCGCCCTGGACATGGGGCTCGGCAAGACCCCAACGATGCTGGCGCACCTGCTGGGTGTCGCCGAGCACGGACCGGCGCTGGTGATCGCGCCTCCCGCCGTGGTCGGCAACTGGGCTTCCGAGTCGCGCAACTTCGTCCCGGCCCTGCGGGTGGCCGTCCACCACGGCCAGTCGCGTGCCTCGGGCGATCAGATCGCCGACGAGGTCGCCAACGCCGATGTGCTGCTCACCACCTACGGCACCGCCGTGCGCGACATCGACGCCCTGACGCAGATCCGCTGGGGCAAGCTGGTCCTCGACGAGGCTCAGGTCATCAAGAACCCGGCCAGCGAGACGGCGCAGCAGCTGCGGCGTCTCGACGCGCGCACCCGCGTCGTGCTCACGGGCACCCCGATCGAGAACGGGCTCGGTGACCTGTGGTCGCTGATGGACTTCGTCAACCCCGGCCTGCTCGGCGACCGCGCGACCTTCGTGGCACAGATGCAGAAGGCGGCGGAGGGGGCCAGCGGTGCCGAGTCGGCGCTCAAGACGCTCAACGGCGTGCTGGTGTTCCGACGCACGAAGGCCGAACCCGTCATCGCCGAGGAGCTCCCGGACCGCATCGATGCGCTCGACCACTGTCCGATGACCACCGAGCAGATCGGGCTGTACCAGGCGGTACTCGACGAACTGGTCGCCAAGACCGCCGACGAGGAGGCGACCACCAGGCGCAAGGGGGCCGTGCTCGCCGCGATCACCGCCCTCAAGCAGATCTGCAACCACCCGGCGGCCTACACCGGGGACGACGAACCACTCGAGGGCCGCTCGGGCAAGCTCGCCCGGCTCGAGGAGATCGTCGACAACGTCTTCGAGTCCGACGAGCGGATGCTGATCTTCACCCACTTCGCGACGTGGGGCGAGCGCCTCGCGAAGCACCTGACGAAGCGGACCGGGGTGCAGATCAACTGCTACCACGGTGGGCTGTCCCGCGGAGCGCGGGACACGATGGTCAAGGACTTCCAGTCAGGTGACGGCGCTGGAGCGCTGGTGCTGTCCCTCAAGGCCGGTGGGACGGGGTTGAACCTCACCGCGGCCAGCCACGTCGTCCTCTACGACCGGTGGTGGAACCCGGCGGTCGAGGACCAGGCCCGCGACCGGGTGTGGCGGATCGGCCAGACCAACACGGTGGTCGCCCACCGGCTGGTGGTCCCTGGCACCGTCGACGAGCGTGTCGAGGAGGTGGTCGCAGGCAAGCGACGCATCGCCGACATCGCGCTGCCCCGGTCCAGTTCCGTCGGCGACCTCGACAGCGACCAACTGCGCCAGGCGCTGGGGATCGCTCCGGACGTGCTGCTGGCCGAGGATCTCGAGGCCCCACTCGAGGTCAAGGGAGACGCTGCATGATGACCAACGATCGCAACGACAGCGGCAGCGGCGACCCGCAGCAGCGCTCGGGTGGTCGGCGTCGTTCCCGCCGCGGACGCGGCGGCGGGGGCGGCAACCGCTCCCAGGGGCCGCCGCAGGGCGGCAAGGGGGGCGGCGCACCGCAGGGTGGCAAGGGCTCCTCCGGTGGGCAGAAGGGTGGCGGCAAGGGCTCCCAGGGTGGCCGCCGCAACCGCAAGCGGCGCAAGCCGTCCCACGGGGGGACGGGCTTCTGGGGTGACCCCGCCAAGCTGCCCACCAGCCCGGCCGACATCCGGATCACCGACGAGCCGGCGGCGGTCCCCCGGTCGCTAGGCCCCCCGCCGTTGCCGGGACACGAGCAGATCGCCGTGCACTACTTCACCGCCGTCTACGACCGTTCGGTGAGCACCGCCGGCGCCCTGGCCGCGGCCGGTGGCCTGATCGATCCCGAGTCCCTGGTCGACGAGGACGACTGAGACGGGACGGCCCCGGGACGTGCTGCCCGGTCAGCAGGCGGGGGCAGGGATCGTGGTGCGGGCCGCGTCCAAGACCTCGGAGATGCGCAGTGCCAACCCGCGGCCGTCATCGGTCTGGGCGACGACCTGACCGACCACCTCGCCGTCGTCGTTGACGACGGGTGAGCCGGAACTGCCCTGCTGCACCGACACGTCGAGCAGGATCCGACGGCTGACCTGCTCCGCGATGGTGCCGTCGGAGGCCGCGGGACGGCCGCCCGGGAAGCCGACGATGCGGATCGACGCGCCGGTCGCCACCCGGTCCGCCGCGACGAGCGCGGTCGGCTCGCTCACACCCTCCCCCAGGGACAGCACCGCCACGTCGCGCGTCGGCGAGACCCGGTGGGAGGCCACCCGCTCGGACGGGCCTCCGGTCAGCGGACGGACCCCGATCGAGCCGGCCCGATCGACCACGTGACGGTTGGTGACGATCATCGTCTCGCCATCGACCTCCAACGCGAAGGCGCTGCCGGTCGAGACCTGCCCGTCGCAGCGCACCGTACGGACGAGCAGGACGGCATCGAGCAACGGGTCCCCTGAGCCCAGCTGCTCCTGCACCTCGTCTGCGGAGCGGCTGAAGTCCAGCTGGTCGACGAACACCCCGCTGACCGGGACCACCAGCGCGAGCACGAGCAGCACCGCGAGGATCCAGCGACCCCGCCCGCGGGTGCGCAACGCATCGAGGTCGTCCCCGTCCTCGGGACCGGGGCCCTCGGCAGCGGCGTCCTCGGGGTCGGGGCCGTCGGGAGCGGGACCCGTGCGGTCGGGTCCGTCGGGATCGAGCGGCCCCTGTCCGGGCTCGCGGCTGGACATCGGTGCTCCACGATCGGTGTGATCGGCGGACGGCGGGGACTGACCGGTGGATCCGGTCCTGCACCGACGGTACCCGGCAGGGCTCCTCACTCGACCCGCCCTGCCCGGACCGGTGTCAGACCACCTCGGTGTCGGCCCTACCCTGCAGCACGGGACGGACCGGGAGCCAGGTGATGGCCACGCTGCAGGAGGACGTCGCACCCGGACCCCAACCCCTTGTACGGCGCGTGGACGGCGAGCTCCGGCAGCCGTGAGACCTGATCTGAGCTGAGGCCCCCGGACCACGTGAGTTGGTCCAGCATCGTCGCATCGCCGGATCCCG
>SL_3KL_010_SEDDRAFT_10001478_pt1 | contig 21341 bp, 11 predicted proteins | sample SodLakKL_010_SED_2_FD_10381 | JGI IMG/M metagenome (IMG submission 10381) | reverse complement strand
TCGGCAGGCGGAACAACAGCCCTTAGATCGGGAATGATGTCGACCAGTTCCGTGACCAGGAATTCGTAAACATCACCCGGATCGTTCTGGGTCATCCTGATGTCCTCGGCTACAAGCGGCCTCTCAAAAAGGGGCACATATCCGAAAAACCGCACCAGGTCAAAGTAGAACAGGACCCGCAGAAAACGTGCTTCCGCAGCAATGATGGCCCGGTCCTGCTCGTTTTCAAACAGCACGTCGTCGATATTTTCCAGCAAAAGATTGGTACGGTAGATGCCCGTGTACCGGTCCGACCACAACCCGTACACCTTGCTGTTGGTAACGGAGATGTTGTGTTCGTTGAACTCCAAAATCTCCGGCTGGTCACCAGGTCCCGACCCACCGCCGTAAGCATCATCGGAGAGGACGTTGGAGACCAGGTCGAAAGGATGAAATCCGGAGTTTTCACGTCCGTGTGAAAACTTCAGAACTTCGTAAGCGGCAAACAGTGCCTGCTCCGCATCAGCCTTGGACTGAAAGAAATTGTCCTGTGTCCGCTGTACCGGCGGCTTGTGGTCCAAAAAATTGTCCATGCATCCGGCGAGCAGCAAAAGACCAAGAAAGGGAAAGATAATGGTTAGTCGTTTCATAACAGCTCAATTATGGAATTAAAAATCAAGATTGATGCCCATGGTGTAGGTGCGTGCCTGCGGGTAGATGTTGCGGTCGATGCCAACGTTCAGCGGACCGTATGCACCGATCTCAGGGTCATGCCCTGAATATCCGGTGAAGGTCAGCAGGTTCTGGGCAGCGATATAGACGCGCAGCCGTGATGCACCTGCGATGTTGGTGATGCGCGGGGGCAGGGTGTAACCCAGACTGACATTCCGGAGCCGCACATAGCTACCGTCCTCGATGAAGAAATCGGACGGTCTGGCGTAGTTGCCGTTGGGATCGGCAATGGTCACACGGGGATGAGAGGTCGAGGGATTCTCCTCGGTCCAGCGGTCAAGCACATCATCCTTCCAGTTTGGCATGGGCAGGTCGTGGCGGCGGGTACCACCGTTGAAGATCTCATGCCCGAAAGCTCCGTAAAAGAACATGTTCAGATCCCAGCTTTTCCAGTCCAGATCGATATTGAATCCCATGGTGAAATCGGGATACGGGTTGCCGATTTTGACGCGGTCTTCATCGGTGATCTGTCCGTCATCGTTGTGATCGACGAAAATCAGGTCGCCCGGACGCGCATTCGGCTGTATGACCTCGCCTTCGGAGTTGACGTGGTTCAGCACATCGTCCTCGGTCTGGAAGATACCGGCTGTTTCATACCCCCAGAAGAAGGCTATCGGCTTGCCGACCATGGCCATGGCCACATGGTTCATGGAGGTGGATACGCCAGACCCGAAGAGCACGCCTTCATCGTTGTCGATGGCAGTGACTTCGTTCTTGTTGTAGGTACCGGTCAGGCTGAGACTGACGCGCCAGTCACCGATGATCTGACGGTAACCGGACTCGATCTCGAATCCTCTGTTGCGCACGGTACCGCCGTTAACCACCGGCGGTGCGTTGCCAATGAATGCCGGGATAGGTGCCGCAAGAAGCAGGCCCTTGGTCTCCTTGTTGTAAACATCGAAGTTGAAGTAAAGGCGGTGATCAAAGAAGGCGGTTTCCAGACCGATGTTCGTCTGCTCGGAAGTTTCCCATTTGAGGCCGGGGTTTGCTATCTGTGAAGGATAGGCCCCGGTGACGACCGTCGGGGTCATTCCGAATCCATACCCGGCATGGGTCGTGATCAGCGGGGTGTAGGTAAACTGTCCGATGTTGTCGCTTCCGTTCTGGCCCCATCCGCCGCGGAGTTTCAGGTAACTGATGTAGCGGTGGTCACGCAGGAAGTCCTCGCGCGATAGCACCCAGCCGACTGAAAAGGCAGGGAAGAAAGCCCAACGGTTGTCCGGACCGAATTTGGAGGATCCATCAAAACGCAGCACACCTTCCAGCATATACTTGCCATCGTAATCATAGTTCACACGACCGAAGTAGGATGCCAGCGACTCCAGTCCCTGACCGCCCCAGTTGGCCTGGTTCTCCTCATCGGTTGCCACGGAGAGCCATGCGTGCCGGAATGATTCCATCGTCAGATTATAACCGACGCCTCCGAGGTATTCATTGCGATAGTCGAGCAGCTCAAATCCACCCAGAACACTGAAGTTGTGGTCTTCGATCTGGTCGCGGTACTGCAGCACGTGGCTGGTCTGCCATGTGAACCACTTGTTCTGCTCCTGGATGGCCGAGGTGGTCGTATTGAAGACATTTCCACCAAGGTTGTAGATCGGGTTGAAGGAGCGGTTGTTTCCGTACGCCAGGTCGATGTCCAGCGTGGATCGCAGGCTCAGTTTGTCGGTAAAATTGAGGCTTCCGAAAACGCCACCGACGAACTTGTCCTCGTTCCATTCCGAGTTGATGATATCGATGGATGCAACCGGGTTGACCACTTCCTGTGATGCGAAAGGCGAGCTGGCAAAGGTGCCGTCCTCATTGAACACAGGGGTAACGGGATCGATATTGGCCGTGCGGGCCATGATTCCGCCGAATTCTTCGTTCGGATCGATTCCCCTGGTCGTTTTTCTGGTATAGGTCAGGCGGGTGCCATAGTCGAGCCGGCCCCGCTTGTGGTTGGAATTCACGCGGAAGGACATCCGTTCAAAGTTTGACTTTCCTTCCGCCACGATACCGTCCTGCTGACGATACGACATGGAAGCCATGTATGTGGAAGTCTCGGAACCGCCTGAAAGCCTGAGGGTATGGTCTGTGACCGGGGCGTTGTAAAAGAAAACCTCTTCCTGCCAGTTGGTTCCCGATCCGATCTGTGCAATCCGGTCATCGATATCCGGGAACGGGATGGTCCGACCGTCATTGGCATAGCTTTCGTTCATGATCATCATGTAGTCCGGGGCGTCCAGCAGGCTGGTTTCCTTCCACGGATTCTGGAACCCGATATATCCGTTGTAGTTTACCTGGATGGGTCCGGGCGTTCCCTGCTGCGTGGTGATCATGACCACTCCGTTGGCGCCGCGTGCTCCGTAAATGGCAGTGGCGGAGGCATCCTTCAGCACTTCTATGGAGGAGATATCGGCGGGATTCAGGTAGTCGATACCACCGACGGGCATGCCATCCACTATATAAAGGGGATCGGCATTTCCTGTCGTACCGATACCACGGATACGTACCGTAGCGCCTGAGCCCGGCTGGCCTGAATTCTGCATTACGGTCACACCTGCGGTGCGTCCCTGGAGCGCCTGCTCGATGCGCAGCGGAGCGGCCTGTTCGATATCGCGCGACTCGATCCGTGAGATGGCGCCCGTAACCAGGCTGCGCTGCTGCAAGCCGTAGCCGACAACAATGAATTCTTCACCATATATGATATCCGGGTCCAGGCTTACATTGATCTCTTCCCTTCCATCAATTTCGACCCGCCTGGTGACGAAACCAACGTAGCGGAAAACGAGGGTTCCCTCGCGATCCGGTACTGTAAGTGAAAATTCACCGTTGATACCGGACGCCGTTCCTATGTTTGTCCCCTGAAGCATTATGTTGACACCGATCAGCGTTTCGCCTGTCTCAGCATCAACAACGGTTCCTCTGACGGTTTGTGCATCGGCTTTTGCAACGCCAAGCACCATCACCGCCAGCAACATGAGTAGTAATGATTTGTAATTGTACATGCCTTTTACTTAGTGTTTGTAATGCAGGTTCATATCTAATGTCACTGAAAAACAATTACCATTTGCTCCTGTTTCACAATGAATATTCGATCTTTTGGGCTTATTTAAGTTTCTGGAAACGCTTTTTGTTCTGGAAACGCTTCTAGCTTTTTGAGTACCTTTTGGATGGATGTTTAAAAATTATTATTGCAACTCGCTGAGAGCAATGCATCGCCTGGAGTAATCGGACAGCTGGCTTGATCTGGTACGCAGGAGGTCATCATTTGCATGGATAACCTTATCACGACCATCAATACCTCCCATATATACAAAATATTTGCCCATTACGCAACTTAAGTCAAAAAATTCTCATTATTGCGCGAGGACAATGTAAGACCAAACCCATTATTACCCGCAGTTTCCCGGAGCGCGCCCGAATATATTTACATGTTCCTTTTATATACTGCCCAGCAATCCGTATTCTTTTTTTTAAATTTTGCTCTGCCAACAAGATATCTAATACCTCTATTTTTATTGGCTTAAATTGAATATTCTCTTTTTCTTTTCTGACTACAGGACCAATTTGTGGCCGTCGAAAGGATTCGTCACGGCATCGGCGTCGGAGATTATTTAATTAAATAATGCAATTTATTTTTAAAATAAAAATTATTTGCACTATATTCTCAAATAACTAAGCGATTTACTGCCAGCGGAGCGAATTTAAAGCACCTGAACATTCAATTACTTTCGTGTCACTGAAATTGTCACTTTCGGTTTAAAGCCCGATGAACAGTAAGGAATTATCCTTGCAGTAACTGATATTCCATATGTACGTTTTTTTAAAATTCTTCTGATAGATATGTCCCTGTAAAAAGATGAAACTCGTTTGCTTTGATCGGCAAACGAGTTTTTTTTTTGTTATTCTTGGAATCCGTAATCCAGAAAATCCATCCTCATGAACAGCAAGCATCTATTAATTACAAGGATAACGATCATTGTAGCCCTTGGGGGTTTTCTGATGGGTTTTGACGCCTCGGTCATTTCTGGTGTTGTCAGGTTCATTGAACCCGAATTTGGCCTCTCCAAACTGCAACTGGGCTGGGCCGTTGGATCGTTGACTCTGACCGCCACCCTGGCTATGCTCCTGGCCGGACCGTTGAGCGACCGTTTCGGACGCCGGGCCATCCTTAAAACAGCCGCTGTTCTTTACGGAGTATCAGCCATTGCGTCCGCGCTGGCACCAACGTTCACCATACTCGTCATAGCCAGGATGATCGGCGGGCTGGGTGTGGGTGCTTCTTTGATCGTTGCACCCATGTTCATAGCTGAGATCTCGCCTCCTAAAATGAGGGGGAAGATGGTCAGTGTCAACCAGCTAAACATCGTGATCGGGATCTCCGCTGCGTTTTTCACCAATTATCTGATCCTGCGCTGGGGCCAGTCGGATGCAGCCTGGACGCAGGTGCTCATGTTCGGCGAGTACAACTGGCGGTGGATGCTGGGACTTGAGACACTGCCGGCCATCATCTATTTCGTTGGGTTGTTTTTTGTCCCCCAAAGCCCCAGATGGCAGCTAAGGGCAGGCAGGATCGACGAAGCCAGGGTGACCATGAACCGCCTGTTCGGAGAAGAAGAGGCCGAAAAACAGATCACCGACGTGCTCAACAGCCTTGAGGCTGACAAGAACAAGGAGAAGGTTTCCGTCAGGGAGATATTCCAGCCGGCCCTTCGCTATGTCCTGATCATTGGTGTCTCCCTGGCCATCCTGCAGCAGATCACCGGGATCAATGCGGTCTTTTTCTATGCCCCGATGATTTTCGAACAGTCCGGAATCGGTACCGACGCTTCCTTCATGCAGGCCATTCTGGTGGGGTTGACCAACCTGGTATTTACCATACTGGCCATCATGTTCATCGACAGGCTGGGACGAAAACCACTGCTCATCGTCGGGATGTCCGGAATTGCCGCAATGATGCTGCTGCTGTCCTATGGGTTCCATTCAGCGACCTACGAGCTGACTCCGGAAAGCATTCAAACCCTCGAGGAACCGATTGACAGGGTTGCGTTGGTGGATAACATGAGCGGAACCACCTATCCCAATGACATTGTCTTCAAGCAGGCACTGGCTGAAACGCTGGGTCAGGAAGCTGCGATCGAACATGAATCGGCGCTCATCACAGCTGCCATCGACCTGAACCCAAACCTGATCCTTTTCGCCATACTGGGTTTTGTTGCATCCTTCGCCATTTCCATCGGACCGGTCATGTGGGTAATGTTTTCGGAGCTGTTTCCACTTCGTGTCAGGGGAATCGCCATTTCGTTTGCAGGATTTATCAATTCCGGCGTAAGCTTTCTGGTTCAGGTTGTCTTTCCATGGGAACTGGCTACCCTTGGAAACAGCATTACTTTCCTTATCTATGGTCTTTTTGCCATCGCTGGATTGATTTTCGTCTGGAGGGTTGTTCCGGAGACCAAGAACAAAACCCTCGAAGAGCTTGAAGAGCAGCTGGTGAGAAAGCGGGAGTAAGAAAACTACAGGTTGTCCAGGTCCGGTTTCAAATCGGCATATTCTTCGGGGATCAACGGGTTATCCAAAACGAACAGCACGCGTTCATCCAATTTGAGCTGCTCCACGATATCGCCATAGTGTTCGTCAAAAATGGCATCAAGCTCACCCGAATCAATGATGTTCTGCATGCCGGCCCCGATCCTTTCAGCCAGTTCCGGCAGCTCCGGATTCACGTAAAAAACAAGCGGAAACTGATAAAAAAAGAGGATATTCCGATCAATCGTGAGTCCGTCCCGCCGGGATGCCCGGTTTTCATATACCCCCAGAACCTCATTGGCTCCATAGGCACTGTAATCAAACATTTCCGCCTCAAGCCGGTCAAAAATATCATCAAAATCACCATCTTCAACCACATTATATCCGTTTTTCCTGAAAATAACGGCATCGCTCCAGGTCAGGGGAATCCCGTGATTCAATTCCTGGAGCTCCTCTTTTCGGGTTATTTGATTAAACATGGACGCATCCTCTTCCCTGATGATCGGGATTCTGTACCCAAGCAGGTTTTTCGTCAACAATTCAGGGATAACGATCATATCATCTTCTTCAAACTTCTGGTTTCCGGCAATGGTAACAAACAGGTCATGTCCTTTTTCACTGAAAACCAAAGCTTCTTCATCTCCGGGATATTCATCCAGGTTTTCCCGAATCTTCCATGGACCAAATTCAGATTCTGTGCTGAGCAATACCGCTTCCAGCACCTGCCGCTCGTAACCTTGTCTTGCCATGGACCGGTTGCCGTTCCAGAAGTCAACGACGGTTGTATCCCGTATCTGGACTCCTGAAGTCTGAGTCTCTGTCCCTTCCGAGGCACATGCTCCCCCCATAAATGCAAAAGTAATTAGAATCAACACACTGTGCGATTTTAGATTCATAATGAAGTACCTGTTCTTGAACCAGCTGTAATTACAGTTCACCCCTTCGGTTCACCAGCTCGTCCTTGATTTCATTGGCCCTTTCTTCCGTGAGATCATATCCCCACATGACCCAAATGGCCAGTGCGGCTGTCACGGCTGGTATCACGATGTCGGCAATTCTCAGGTTTGTGAGCGTCTCCGCAGTTTGCACAGCGGCGTTCTGGTCAAAACCTACGAGCTTCAGGACAAGCCCACTCAGTACCAGCGCCACGCCATGGCCCAGTTTCACCATCCACCAGTAGATGGCGCCGAAGGTGCCCTCCTTGCGCGGCATTCCGTTGTACAGTTCGTCAAGGTCACACACATCGGCCGTCATGCTCATCATCAGGGTGAACAGTCCGCCGATACCGAAGACCATCAGCGGGATGGGCATGAACATCAGCCACGGATTTTCAGGAGAGAAGCCCCACCATTTCAGCAGGTAACCGACGATGGAAATCATGGTTGAGATAACGAAGGCATTCCGTTTACCGACCTTGTTTGCTATCCACGTGATCACCGGAATGACCAGGAAAGCCGTGGTGGCGGCGCTGACGGTCGAAAACCATGCGGGCCAGGATCCGGCGTCACCATAATCGCCATTGAATATATAGAACAGGATGATGAAGTAGCTGAACGATGCAACCATCTGGAAGCCGTTGAAAACCAGGAAGGTGGCGCCGCACAGCCGCACAAACGGCCTGTTTTTTGCAACTTCCACAATTTTTGACAGCAAATCCTTGAAGTTTTTGGCAATGGATTTGAAATTGAGGTCAGCCCGGTTGGTGATACGCGATTGGTCCACCTCTTTGCAGAACAGCCCCGGAAGGATCCCGAAGATCATGCAGCCGGCCCCTACCACAACGGCCAGCCGGTGTACCCCTTCCGCCTGGGTATCAAACAGATCCGGGTTGGCGATCAGGACCCAGAACCACGGTACGATCATCCAGGCGATCTGGCCAATGGTCTGCGCAAAGCCCATGAGCCGGGTGCGCTCGTTATAGTCCGGGGTCATTTCATATCCAAGACCGATGAGCGGGGTGGAATAAATGGTGTTTGCCGTAATGAAAAGAAGCGAGAACAGCAGGAAATACCAGAAGTTGTATGCCTGCGACCCGTCGGGATCGAGCTGCCACAGCAGGATGAACATCGTGCCTGCCAGAATGGCACCGATGAAGATATACGGCTTCCTGCGCCCGAAACGGGATTGGGTGTTGTCGGATATGTATCCCATGATGGGATCCGTGAGGGCATCCCACAACCTGGGCAGACCACCAAGCAATCCGGCCAGGAAAGGATCAATGCCAAATGCCGTAAGCAGAAAGAACTGGAAAACACCCAGAGCCCCGGGCAAAAGGTTGTTGACAAGGTGGCCCGAACCGAATGCCGCCTTTTCCAGCAGTGGTATTTTATATTTCCGGGGAGTTTTGTGGTCTGACATTGCAGTTACGTCTAAAGGTTACTCGGAATCTTGTCTTGCCTCGATTTCCGCTTTGGTTGGCGGTACCAGCACATCTTCCATCAATGCATCAAGGTCGCCATTGTACGTTTTCGTGATCGGCATCCCGTCGCGGGTCAGTCCCTCAAACACGCCCGCATCCACCAGATCCCAGATCGGGTACTTGGCCTGGGCCTGCAGGTTGATCAGCCCGAAGTGGTTTTCGGACCCCCCCGGATTACGGGCATCTTTCCAGGGCTCGTCAAAGGCCTCGAAATAGAAAACAGTCACTTCTTCACGCTCGGACCAGTCCATGATGTGATCGTAGTACAGGCCGGATTTGTACTCGTCCGTGGCGCGCGAGCCCTCCGGCCCGTAATACTCGTTGGATTGCGTAGCCCAGCCGGTCTCCCCGACATGCACCGGTTTGTCGACCCCGAGACCGTGCATGTATGCCACCACGCTCTCATACTGGCCGATGGCATAGTCCCGCGACCTGACCATGGCCGAATGTATTTTCTCCATGTCGCCCAGGTGCGCCTCATCTTCGGGCACGCCCCAGAAATCGGGGTTGTAATGCGTATCATGCATGGGATAGGTGTGCATGGATATGTAATCCACGGCGCGGATCAGCTCGTTGAGATCCTCATTGTGATATTCACTGCCGCCACCGCCCCAGGATGCGAAATTGTCCGAAGTGGTGATCCAAAGCGTTTCGGGCAGCTCCCCCTGCCGCTTCAGATCCTGCAGATAGTTCACCCACCTGAGAATGATGGCCGGCTCCACATAATACTCCCATGCCCAGTGCACCATGGCCTCATTGCCCACGGCAATGATCTTTACGATATCCGGATACTGCTGCGCCAGTGCCACGGCCCGGGCTATCTCCCCGGCATTCTGCTCGCTTTCCTGATCCCGGATCCGCTCGGGTTCGTCCGTCCAGGCGTTTTTACAATCGATCCAGGCTCCCAGCATGAGGTACATTTCGAATTCCTGATCGTCCTCCTTCAGCTCCCGGATGACTTTCAGCAGGTTGGAAGCCTCGTCGTAATACACATTGTAGGTGCGAAGCATCCGGATTCCCATGGCATGCAGAAGCCTAACATCGTCTTTCAGTTGCTGAAGGGTAGGCTGGACATCCCGCGTGGTATCGCGGTAGGCACCGAAAGAAATGGCCCTGTATTCGGGATCACCGAGCATTTCTTCAGCTGTTATCCTGATTGATGAAAAGTCATGGCTTTCCTGCCTTGACCAGGAAAAGATGAGAACCGCTGCCATTATCAGAAATAGTATCGGTACCGGTGCCAATTTGAATTTATTCATGGATAATCTGTTCATTTTGGGGTTAGACAAGATGCACACTCCGCAGGGAAACTACGATTTCCTTTACTTCCCCGGTTCGCTGGAATACCCTGGTGCTCGTTTCGGCATCCAGCATCAGGCCGTTGAATTGCCGGGATCCGGCATCAAACAGCCTGACTTCAATTTTATCCTCGTCACCGATCTGATAGATCACCGGGACCTGACAGTACGAAAAACACAGGGCACTGACCGGAACCTCGATGCGTTGGGACTCCCGCCTGACATTCACAAATTCCAGCACTCCGGCGGCGGTCGAAAACTCGCTCTTTTTCAACAGCCGCGGGCTGAATACAAGCCTTCCCTGGTCAACAAACGCGCCCAGCTCCCCAATACTCACCAGGATATCCTCTTTTACCTGCCCGGTCATGCCGGGCTGCTGCGCACCTCTGTGCCTGGGGGTATGGGAATAGGGATCGGTCGGAAACGCACCGTACTCTTCAGGCGATTTGTGGATACCGATACCTTCACCGATCTCATGGAAGTGGGATACCAGACCATGGATGATAGCATCGTCCTGCTCCTGACGCTCCATCGCATCCAGGCATATCTCCTGGACGGCAAGATGCAGCTTGGAGACCATGTGCCAGTAGATGGACCCCAGTCCTTCATACGCGAAGAACGTGCCGGAACGTCCGGTAAAGGCCTTATGGTTGAACACCTCTTCAAAAATCTGCAAGACCAGTTTCCCTTCCTCTGCCACCAGTTCCTTGTATCCGGTTGACCTGAGCTCTTCAAGGGCAGCCCTCACATCGCCGGCATTCCGGAAACTACCATTGAAATGATACCCGCCGTTGACATCCCTGACGATCACCCTGAGGTTGCCGTCGGCCACAAGTTTTTGAAGCAGCCGTGATTTCTTCACCAGCGATTCCGGGATGTTGTTCTTTTCGAGGAATCGCGGCAATTCCTTGGCTGGATAGAGCATGTAGCTGTTCTGGTCTTCCCTGTACAGGGCGCTGCCGCGGAGCGCATCCAGCAGCCTGGCGGCCTCTTCGGCACTGAGGTAACCCGAACTCAGGACCGCAACCTGGCCTTCGAGCATTTCATCCAAATGAGAGATGGAAATGCCATCCTCCTGCATGCTCATCAGGTTGTAGGCATGGTACAGATCGTCCGGCCTTCGGTTGGCGTCAATGGAGTGCTCCAGATACTTCAGTGCGGTTTGTACAAAGTCAGATATCTTTTCCAGACGCACACCGGCCTTTTCCCCGCTGAACCCGTTCTCATATATCCTGATCCTGTAGTCGCTTCCCGCCTGACCCAGGGCATCGGTGATTTTTTTCCGGACGCGGTCGTCGATACTGCCACCGAGCAGGTCCTGATGGGTCTCAAGCACGCGGGCGATGTCATCGAACATCCCCTTCAGCTCCTTTGAAACCGGGACCTGCTCAATTCCAGAACCTGCGATCATGCCTTCAAAGAAGGTTAGGAAGCGCCTGAGATAGTACAGGGTGACCATGGAAACCCCGTTCCCAACCAGGGCATTGTTGGCATCATTCCACTCCGGGCGCTGCGTGTTCATCCAGATACCGCCTTCCGGGATGAAGTTGGATATTTTTGCCAGCACGGTGGCAAGAATCTTTTCAAGGAAGTTCACCCGGTGGATGTCGCCGGCGCTGCTTCCAAGCAGGGCGGCGTCCGCCCCTTTCAAGGCAACGTTTTTTCGAATGGCCTGATCCTCCGACTCATCGAACGTGATCGTGTTTTTCGGATCGCTCGCAATTTCCTGATAGGATGTAATACGATAGGGTACGTTGGCGTACGCAAAAAAGTCACTGTCAAAAAGTCCTTCGAGCGCATCCGGCTGATGCTTTTCGTAAAACTCAAGGAACTTCAGAAGATAGATGATCTGATGATCGCCCCAGTATCCGATGTACGACCAGGGATTGTCCGGTTCGATGGTCTCCCAATCGAATCCACCCTTGGTTACACGATAGGGGTTGTATCCATCGAAGGTGGTGGCATTCAAAAATTTGAAGATCATGCCCTCGATAAAATCGGGATAGGAATGGACCAGGGCTTCCCAGTTCTGGAAGATATCCCGCCAGTTGCCCTGGTAGTCCAGGATCTTCGAACCATCCAACTCACAGTGGGTATTGATGGAGAACTGGTTCCACGGTCGGCTCGGATCTCCATGACGCCGGCTGAATTTCAAAGGCAGGTATTCCTTGCAAAGCCGGTACAGATCGGGATCTTTGCATCCGGACAGCGAATCATAGAGTTTATGGGCATCAAAAGTGTCCTCCAGGCCTTCTAAGAAATCCTGATTCCTATCAAAAACCTCCCTGCTGGCATTCGACAGATAGGAAACCAGGTCCCTTTTCTCAATCTGGTAGTTCCTGTCAAAGGTCCCGCCGCGCATAATATTGAACAGCACGTTCGAGTAATGGCGCGCATCCTTCCGAAGGTCAGCTGACAAACGCATGCCGTCGGCACCCGTTGTGAGTTCCACAAGATTACGGGTTCCCTCTTCAATGTTCTGTTCGATGAGCTGGTCGAGATCGCTTTTTTCTTTAATCTGCCGGTTCAGGCCGATTACCTGTGCATGGTTCTGGTTCACGTTGGCCACGATCTTCCATGTCCTGGAAGTGTTTTTTTGAAGGTGGATATCCGCGTGGATGAAATAGGCACCTTTTTCACCTTTCACATCGCGTTCTTCCCGGACGGGCTCCCCTTTCCGAAAATTGTCAAGTTGCAGCGAAGATACCAGATACTTCGGGCGATCGAAACCGAGCGACCAGGCCACATTGGCTTTCAACGCTTCACTGGGCTCTGCCTTGTCCACGATTATGGCGCTCAGGGCATAAATTCCCAGTCCCGTTTCCACCAGCAATTCGTTTCTCTTGTAGGCATCGACCAGGTTGCTGGTTGCATTTTGCGTATCGGGCTCCACACCATACGGCATGATATTCTGGATACCGTCGATCATGGTTATCCGGCAGTCACTGTCCGAAATGTTGACCAGTTCCGATTTCCTGACAAATCCATAGAGGTTGCTTGAATTCCACTGGTAGCGNAAAACAAGGCCGAGATCGTTATTGATCTCTTCAAACANGATCTTGTTGCCATGGAANTTCTTGTACAGGTTCCGGCGGATGCCAAACTTGTCCCTGTTGCGTTCAGAGAAGGGCTCCCAAACATGAACCTGATCATCGGCATGAATCTGAAAAACCGATTTACTGCCGGTTATGTCTGCAAATTCCGTGATTTTGTCATCGGTGTAGTATGGAAACAAGGCATACTGGCTGTTTTTCCTCCCGGCGGAGAGTCCGCCGTTGCTTGAAATGAACATCCAGTGATTCGAATCACTGACCACGTTCATGAAAAACGGACGGATCGATTCGTTGCCGGTTATTTTGAACCACGTTTCCTTTTCGAGAATAATAGTTTGGATATCCAAGTTTTTTCTGAATTAGATTCACGTTAAAAACTGTCAGTCGGTGGGATTTCCACCATTTTCATTGCTTTTTGCACGATTAAAGGCATCCTTGATGGAGATGGTGTTAAAGTGATCTTCGATCAGATCGGATGTAGCTCCCGGCGCAAAGGGATCGAATGTGTGCACCTGTTTCAGCACGTAGTAAGCGGCCCTGGGGTACAGTTCATAATGGCCGAGGGAATCCGTTGGGCCCTTCGCCATGACACCGAACCACTCCTCGTTCATGTTGTTTTCACCCTCTACGTAGTCACACTCATATCCGTCATTGGCCCATGTCGCCTCGGTGTTGTGCACATCAAGATCGAATGTCTGTCCATACTTCCACCACCCGTCACTGAACTGAAAGGTAAACCCGCCGATGGAATTTCCTGTCCTGCCCATGCCTGCGGCATATTCGTAGATTTCCTTCCAGTTGCCGAGTACATACCAGGCCTGGCACGACTGATCTTCCTGTTCTGTCCGGGCATTGTAGGCATCCGCCCCAAACTCCGTAAGCAGCACAGGTTTCCCGTAATCCTCCTTGACCTGGTCGAACAGATACGTAAACGAAACTCCCCGGTACACATTGGCCCCGAAGATATCCATATCCGGAACTTCGTCCACAATTATGTCCAGGAACAGCAGGTCTCCATTCGCCATGGCGATCGGGCGATACGGATCTTTTTCCTTCATGGCAACCGCTGCCTGGTTGAAGAGTCGGTACATGTGCCGGGCCCGGATGCGCGATTCGCTGTCTTCGCCCGGTACGTTTTCCGTCTCGGCCCCGGCCCAGAAGAGTCCGTAGTTGTTCTCATTGCCAAGCAGGTACAGAAGCAGCCCACTGGTGCCTTTGTACTCGCGGGCCAGTGCGGTCACTTCGTCCAGAAGCAGTTCGATCACCCTTGGATCGGAGTAGTCCGTATCGGCAACCCATTCGCCATCAATGGAAAGACCATACCGGCCAAAAGAATGGTTCAGCATGGTATAGATGCCGAAATTGTCGTAAATGTATTCGATCCATTTTGCGGGAATGCCGGTATATATCCGAAGGGCGTTTACACCAATGTTTTGCAGCAACCCCATTTCGTAATCAAGGGCACCCCGGATGAATTCGTCTGATTCCTCCCAAAGTACATACTCATAATTGGTGCCGATCGGGAAATAGTCCCAGTTCATGCCATTGACCATGAATGGCCTGTCGTCGACAAGCAGCCTCCATCCATCCTGATCCTCCTGCAGTATCACCTCGCTTGCCTGCGCAAGCGCAACGGCAGGCAAGCAGACGATGATGTACATGTAAATAATTATATATTTGATGCTGATCATTTTCATCGGATTTCATTGAATGCAATCAAAGGCAAGGCAACGAATGCGGCTTTCCCACAGCCGGTCTATCTGTTCATCGGCCATGCGGGTACTCTTGTAATCATCGTGTGCAGAACCATTTCCAGTAAAAATAATTTTAATCAGGTGCGTTTATGACCTAATGCACCCACGTTCAAGGGCAACGTCATGCAATTGGGCCCTCACCTGAATCCAGATTGTCAGCAACAGTGAAAGCGCTATTAATTTATATTTTGCTCCCATCCAATGCAAATTTTTTTCTGCTTTTAATGAAAATTTTATGCTTTTTTCCCAACCATCGCATGGCACAACCAGGACAAGTAATCATATCAATGTCTTATCGGTATCTTATTTCTTAACTACATGATACTTTCGGTCACCTCCACCTGTCCAATAACCGATTGAAATCAACGGGATTCCATTTTTCAATCTGTCAGGTGCAAAATACACACCCACGCCATTTACAAGCTCTGAAAACTCATTCCATGAATAATTGCACGGTCTCAAGGAGAAATTTTTCCAATAGGGTAGATGGTCCCTTTTCCTTATCTTGCAACTATTTGCACTGTGTGGATGGCCGTAATCGGCCGTCGACCCTGATAAGCACAGCTTAAGACGCATATCATCCCCGAACATATGCAGGATGAGCACAACCGCACACAGCTGAGATCAACACCGGAATCCTCCATGGAATACCTCCAATCGCAATCTGACCTGAACACCCTGACCGATAAACAGTATGCTGAAGACATACCTTTCAGGAATCCGGAACTGACGGTATCCGAGCGGGTCGAGGACCTGCTCAAACGCATGTCCCTGTATGAGAAGATCGGTCAGATGACACAGCTCGACATCACCGTGATCAATACGACCGGGGAGCAGAAAGATGTGGTCCTCGATCCCGGCAAGGCACGGGAGTTGATACGGAATCACCACATCGGATCTTTTCTGAACGGCGAGGCAGTGCCCGCCCGCACCTGGTATGAGTTCATGCGTGAACTCACGCGGATCGCCGTGGAAGAGACACGCCTGGGTATTCCGGTCATATACGGTATCGATCACATTCATGGCGCCAGCTACCTTGAAGGAGCTACGATATTTCCGCAAGGCATCAACATCGGGGCATCGTTCAATCCGGAACACGCCCGTAACGTAGGCAGCGTAACCGCAACTGAGGCAGCAGAACTGGGTCATCACTGGATTTTCGCCCCTGTCCTGGACCTTGGCGTAAATCCACTCTGGGCACGGCTATGGGAAACTTATGGCGAAGACCCCTACCTTGCCGGTGTAATGGGTGCCGCTTACGTGGATGGCCTGCAGAATAACACTGCTGTTTCACCCCGGAAGGTGGCAGCCACCGCCAAGCATTTCCTTGGCTATTCCGACCCGAAGTCAGGGTGGGACCGGACCCCTGCCCATCTCCCGATGCAGCAGATCCACGAGTTCCACCGCCCGTCGTTTCAAAAAGCGGTGGATGCGGGCCTTAAAACCGTCATGACCAACAGCGGCGAGATCAACGGTGTGCCCGTTGTGGCATCTCATGACATTCTGACCAGGCTGCTCCGCGACCAGATGGGATTCGAGGGCGTTATCGTCACGGATTGGGACGACATCGGCAAGCTGGTAAACTTTCATTATACCGCTGACAACTTCAAAAAAGCCACCTATGACGCGGTCATGGCCGGTGTTGACATGAGCATGACCCCGCTGCACCTGGATTTCAACTCCTCGCTCCTGGAGCTTGTCGAAGAAGGCCGCATCCCCGAAAAACGGATCGATGAATCCGTCCGGAGGATCCTCAGACTTAAGTTTGAGCTGGGACTTTTTGAGCACCCGTATCCCCGCGATGATCGCTTCGACCGGATAGGATGCCGGGAGAACCGCCGGAAGGCATTGGATGCAGCCCGGGAATCCATGGTGCTGCTGAAAAACGACAACCGCGTACTCCCCGTGGAAAAACCAGCCAGGATCGGCGTTTTGGGTTCTTCTGCCCACAGCCGGAGAAATCTGTGCGGTGGATGGACCATTGCGTGGCAAGGCGGCAAGGAGTCCCGGTACCCGGACACTATCCACACAGTTTACTCGGCATTGACGGATGAGTTTCCCGAAGCCGAGGTCCATCACTTCGGGCCTGAAGATGTCCCGGACGTCAACGCGGCCTCCGCTTCTGCGCTCGCATCTTACCTGGAGAAACTGAACGGAATGGACCTCCTGGTTTATGCCGGAGGCGAGGAGCCGTACTGTGAATTTGCGGGAAACATCGCTGATCTGAAGCTTCCGGATGGTCAGGTGGAAGAATTGAAGTACTTGTCTAAGTCGACCGCGCCTGTTGTACTGGTGCTGGTCCAGGGACGACCGCGCCTGATCAACGAAGTCGTGGACGGTGCCGACGCCATTATCTTTGCCGGACTCCCCGGATTTGAGGGCGCAACTGCGATTGCCAACATCATCAGCGGGAACGTGAATCCGTGCGGCAAAATGCCGGTATCATATCCGATGAACCCCAATCACTATCTGCCTTACAACCACAAGAAAAGCAATCTGTACTTCTTCGATCCGAATGTGGCCAATCAGATCGTGCAGGGCAACGTGACGACCTCCCTGTTCCCTTTTGGATACGGCCTGAGTTACACCACATTTGCATACTCGGATTTGAAGCTCAGTGCAGGTTCCATGGATGAAGAAGGAAGCATCAAAGCAACTGTCACGGTTTCAAATACAGGTCAGCGGGAAGGAAAGGAACCGGTACTGTGGTTCACGTCAACCCGGACAGGACGCATAACGAGACCCGTTAAGGAGTTGAAACACTTCGAAAAAGTCAGCCTGAAACCGGGAGAGTCCGCAACCTGTGAATTTGTCATCTCCCCGGACGTGGTTGCGTATCCTGGTGAGCAGGGAGAACCCATTCTCGAAAAAGGCTCCTACAGCGTCATGGTCGGTAATCTGGACCAGGAATTCAGGATCAGCGCCCGGTGACCTCCCTGTAGCGTTCCAACAGAGCGTCCGTGTAGTCCGGTTCATTTTTTTTGATAAACTCAAAAACAGCTGTACGCAGGAACCTTTTCCCCTGTTCGTCCTTCCTTGCAAACACTTCGTCCATGGTATGTTTCAGAAACAGGTCCGACCATTCCATCGATAACAGCTCCGGCAGGTCATCATCGGAGTACTCCTTGTCCGGTGGGATCTTCTGAATGGGCAGATCCAGCCCCGACTCCTCCCTCACCTTTTCCAGCACGTTCCTTGAAAGCGTCCATATTTCCCTGAAAAGTCCGGGCTCCATCCTGGCCATGCACTGCACGGCCGTGAGATAACTGATATCCCCGACAACCCCGTGGAACCGGAGTCCGGAAGTCTCAGTCTCGCGGGGAATGCCATCGAGGTGCCGCAGCTCTCCTGAGAGTCCCCTTAATCCCGTAATCCGCGCAACAGCCCAGTACTCGGGTGAAAGGTCACCGGGCGCAACGAAATCCAGTCTGATGTCGTGCCGATGCAACTCCGTCACCAGATAATAAAGCTCAAAAGGTGTAAGTGCGCCTTCCGGGTGTGCAAAAGATAATTCCAGGATCACATCCTCCCGTTTGCCCTCTTCCACCAGCACTTTCTCCATTTCAATAACATCGAATATGATGCCGCTCAGTATTCTGATGGCAGCAAGGATCTCCGCCTCGCCCGGCAGCAAGATCATGGTTTCCTGCTGCTCGCCGTCCTCTTTGGATAAGCGCACCGGCCCCAGGTCGATCCTGATTCCCTTGTAGCGATGGAACAACAATTCGAACTTGTCCTTCAGCCCGATCCAGGGCACATCGAACATGGATTCGAGCAGTTCCTTTTTGGGCTTGGAACGGAGTGCAAACCGGATTGGACCGGAAGTTTCCATTGAGAAACGCGTATATCCGGCATGCAGCATCGTCCGGACCTGATCCGGCGTGGTCAGGCGACAGGCTTCGGCGGAGTAACCCCCATCGTATCCTTCCTGAAAGACGGTGCGTGTCACCGTATCGAGTGCATCCAGGGGATGGATTTCCAATTCTTCAAGTTGATGGATGCATTGCCGGGAAAAGGCCGGATCCGCTTTTCCCTTGAAAGCAAGGAGCTGTGCCCTTCCTGCGTGGCCAAGGACATCCCCGAAAGAGATGCTGACCTTCCCGTTCTGTCCAGATGATGGCGCAATCTCGGAAAAAAGCTCCCTTAATCTCAGGGTGTTTCCGCGGGTCCACCGGCACTTTTTCACGGAAAAATCGGAATGATGCAGGATGATCTCCCCGTCAAACTCGTTCATGACGCGAATCGTCTCCTTGCCCAGGATGAAGAGGGCGTCCCTGTCATTGAACCTGCCAGCCAGGAGCACGCCCCCTCTGGGATGATTGCGTACGGAGGCCGGGTACACCTCCAGCGGCTGGTCGTATCCACCAAAAAGGACACTTACCGGCTCATTCCGTTCCTGTTTTTTTCTTGCCGCTTCAAGAGCGGTAACCAGTTCCCGTCGGTTTGAAAAGTCTTGAATCCTCATCGGTATGTTCCGTCTTCGTTATTCTTGATTCCAGGGTGCATTCCATTCCGATCCACTCAACGCGCCGGGCCGGGTCTGGACTGCAAGGTGTACAGCAGCGCAAAAAAAGGAACGGCTGTCATGAATGCCGCAATCCAAAGGTGAAATACCTGGGCTGCCGGCGGAATTCCAAGATAGACCAGCCCGGCTCCCAGCAGGATCTGAAGCAGGGTTGCTGCAAGGGTCAGACCGGCCAGCATCGGCAGCGATGTGCCCCCGGCATGTTTCAGTGCCAGGTACTGGAACAGTATCACAGAGCCCAGTACAAGCCAGGAAAAACTCCTGTGGATCATGTCGATGCTTCCCACCCGGTCGATCCAGAGACTCCGATCCATTGCCGGGTAAGCCGCCTTGACCATTTCAAGCGCCTCACGCACCTGGGCTCCGAAAATGATCTGCAACAGGGTCACTGCAAGGAGCAGCACCAGGGTGAGGATCAGGTTCCGCCGGGCACGATGCGCCAATGACACCCTCATCCGGTCCCTCACCGACCGGAACCAGGTCCATACCAGCACATTAAGAATGAGCACGGCTACGACCATATGGATCGTGATCATGCCGCTTTGCAAGCCGCTACGCACCACCTGGCCACCAAGCCAGCCCTGATACAGGACCAGCACAAAAGCGGCAAGGGCGCCGATGAACACCGAGGGCGACCGGCGTATGTAACGCGTGGAGAAAAGCAGTGTGAGCACGATCAGAAATCCCACCAGCACGCCCACCAGCCGGTTCACGTACTCCATCCACGTCTTGAACACATTGAACTGTTCCGCGTCGTATGCCTCCGGCAGTTCGGCCGCCGTGGTCGGTGGAATCCACAATCCGAAACATTTTGGCCAGTCCGGACAACCAAGGCCGGCACCGGTCACCCTCACCAGTCCGCCGATGAAGATCAGCAGGAACGTCACGGCAACCGTGATCAGTGCCGTTTTCTGGAACAGGTTCAGGTTTGTGAACAGGGAACGTAAAGCCATGGAATATCATTAAATAGAGTTGCAGTGGCATCCCGAACTTTCTGCCGATTGCCAACCGGCGGGACAGAGCCAAGTTCGGAACGTACTTCCACCTGAATAATTTGGTCAAAAATACCGCATTTTTTCTTATTTTTGGAACTTCTTTTAAGCCGGTCCGCATAATCCGGACCACAACCTTCCGCAATGGAATCAGCACCCGCTCAAACCGTCACCCGCAGCACCGGTGTGGCAGTCTTATCCGATTATCTTGAACTTACAAAACCGGGCATCACCCTGCTGGTTCTTGTCAGCATGAGTATCGGTTTTGTGCTTGCTTCGGGATCGGACTTCTCCCTGATCCTGTTCATCAACGCCGCAATCGGCACGCTTCTGATCGCCGGAGGCACGGCGGCGCACAATCAGTTCATTGAGAGGGATCTGGACAAGAAAATGATCCGGACGGTGAAACGTCCCCTTCCCGCCCGGAAAATCCGCCCGTCGCACGCACTGCTCTTCTCCATCACCCTGATGGTGGTCGGATTTGTCTACCTGCTGTTCATGGTGAATCCGCTCACCGGACTGATATCCGGGCTCACCTCCGTGCTCTACCTCGCTTTTTACACACCGCTGAAGCGGGTCAGTTTCGTGAACGTGATGGTGGGTGCCGTCCCGGGCGCCCTGCCGCCTGTGGGTGGATGGGTGGCCGCATCCGGATCGCTGGCCGATCCCGTGGCCTGGGTGCTGTTTGCCATCGTCTTTCTCTGGCAGGTGCCGCATGTGGTCGCCATCGCATGGCTGTGCAACGACGACTACCGCAATGCGGGTTTCTGCATGCTTCCCGAAAGCGACAAGAGCGGCATCATCTCTGCACTGACCGTCACAGGATGCCTTATGCTGCTCATCCCGGTCAGCATTGCCTTGTATGTCTACGACATGAACGGCCTGCTGTACCTTCTGGGTGCGCTGGCCGCCGGTGCTCATTTCCTCTACACCGGAATCCGGTTCCAGCTCTCACGGACCAAGGAGAATGCCCGCAAAGTGCTCTACGGGTCCCTCATCTACCTGCCGGCCGTCTGGTTCCTGATACTCGCCGACCTCTTCCTTGCATGGCTGTTCTGATCCTAACAAAAAAAAA
>SL_3KL_010_SEDDRAFT_10001477_pt1 | contig 21355 bp, 21 predicted proteins | sample SodLakKL_010_SED_2_FD_10381 | JGI IMG/M metagenome (IMG submission 10381) | reverse complement strand
ATTTGTATTATACTTTAAAAATAATATTTTTATGATATGATTTATTTAGAGAATGTTGTAAAACGCTTTGGGTCGTTTACCGCGGTAAATAATATCTCACTTCAGGTTCCAAAAGGCGAATTTTTCGGATTCCTCGGTCCAAACGGCGCGGGAAAGACTACCACCATTAAAATGATGACAGGGTTGTTCGCTCCTACATCAGGGATGATTACAATAGGTGGTTATAATGTTGTAAGACAACCTAACCGTGCTAAGTCGATTATTGGGTACATTCCGGACCACCCCTATCTATACGATAAACTCACCGGCAGAGAATTTATGGCATTCGTCGGCGGATTATTTAACCTGAACGGCGATTCGGTTAAGGAACGTTCGCAGCGTATTATTGAACATTTCGAAATCGGTGATTGGGTTGACCGGTTGACTGAAGAATATTCGCAGGGTATGCGGCAGCGTATCAGCATTGCTGCTGCTCTATTACACGATCCAAAAGTAATCATAATAGATGAACCTTTGATCGGTTTAGACCCGGGAAGTGCAAAAACAGTAAAAGATACATTGAAATCATTGACGAAGCAGGGTGTTACTGTCTTTATGTCGACACACAGTCTGCATATTGTCGAGGAATTATGCGATCGTATAAGCATCATTAAAGACGGGAAGATAATTTTTAACGATACACTCGATAAACTTGATACCTTCCGTGAGCGTACCGACGGTAAGTTTGAATCTGTCTTTATTGAATTAACGAAATAATCATCGAGCGAAACGAAATCATGTATCAGCTACTGCACATACTGAAATATAAGATTATCAGCGGTATCAAATTGAAGCTTGAGCCGAAGCTCAATACCGTTATGAAGAATCTCGCATCGGTAATTATATTCGGCGGATTTGCAGTTGGTGCATATTTCTTCTCGTACAATCTGACTTCTTATCTCATTGAGGAAGTGCGTATCGGTCAGTTTCTTTTGCATCGCTTTCTTTCAATGTTTCTTTTTGTATTTTTCGTTACTATAACACTCGGCAATATTCTTGTTTCCTATTCAACGTTATTCAAATCTCCCGAAGTCCGCTTCCTGTTTACCCAGCCGGTGTCGTATTTTAAGATATTTCTGATAAAGTTTTTAGATAATTTCTTCTATAGTTCAACAACCTTTTTCCTGATGGGCTTTGCTGTTATTGCCGGCTACGGCGCGTATTTCGGTCATCCNTGGTACTTTTATCCNTTGATGATGTTCGGTATTTTTATTCCGTTTATGTTCCTCGCTGCAAGCATTGCGGTAATTATTCTTTTACTTGTAGTACGTCTTACCGAGTATATCAGCATCAAACACCTCGCTGCCTTTTTTGTGGTAGGATATATAGCTGTTGTATTTACATTTTTCCAGAGTGTTTCTCCTGTCAGCCTTGTCAATAATGTACTCGAACAATATCCCGATGTCGACCGGTATTTTACCGGATTCGATCCGTGGTTCTTACGATATCTACCGAGTCACTGGGTGGCAGAATTAATGTACTGGTCTGTACAGGGAAGCACACAGTACGTATTACTGAATGCCGGGCAACTCATATTCTGTGTGGGGGGAGTATTCGGTGGAGCAATGGTCATCGGAAGGCGGATGTATTATCCCTCGTGGCTGCTGACGATCAGCTTGCGGGAGGCAAAACCGGCAGCTAAACAAAAGCTAACGGCGGGTTTGATTAACTTAACGGCTTCATCGATATTACCCCGGTCAACCAGTGTGTTGCTCAAACGCGATTTGATCAGGTTTCTCCGTGAGCCGAGTCAGTGGGTACATTTTTCGCTTATGGTATTGCTGGTATCTATATTTCTTATTAGTGTCGGCAGTCTGGAGGTGGAATTCAGCGATCCGTTTCTGATGACTGTTGTATATCTTGTGATTTTTTTATTTAATGCTTTTCTTGTGGCGGCTATTGCTTTACGGTTCGTATATCCGATGATGAGTATGGAAGGAGAAGCGTTGTGGGCTGTTCGAGCTGCGCCATGTAACATGCTGCGAATATATATGATGAAAGGATTAGTTGCGGTTATTATTCTCTCGATAATCGCACAGTTGCTCGGTTATGTAACTATATCCTCGATGTTTGGAATATCTTCGCTGGTATTATTCACTATGGTTGCTCAGTTCCTGACGGTTATGACTGTGGTCGGGATAAATCTCGGTCTGGGAAGTTATTTTGCACAGTATAATGAAAGAAATCCCATACGCATAGCTTCGTCGCAAGGTGCTTCGCTTACATTTTTGATAATACTTCTGTATCTAATATTGATCGTATCCCTGTATATTCCGTTTGTCACAGGATTTTTTGATCAGTGGTTGGTATTTGCACGCAGCGATATGGAGTGGATGATCCCGCCATTATTATTAAGCGGAACATTAATGATTATCCTTGCCGGTACAGCTACACTGCTCGGGATACGTTCTGTGCATCGTGATGTGTAAAGGTGTTCTTATTCTTCGAATACTTTAAAAATATTATGTGAGAAACGGTCTGCTTTACGTGATTTTTTCTTCTTCAGTTTTTTAATTTTAACCAGCGCATCTTCACCTGCAACTATGCCCCGTTCTATCATTTCCTGGTACAATGAAAACTTCACCCAGGAATATTCCTGCACGGGAGGCTGAATGACTATATCTGCCTGATCGACCAATAATCTGTTCAAATTTATTTGTGTGATTTCTCCTGCACGAAACAACATCCCCAGCCCCCGATCGGGCATTTTTTGATGAGTGATTGTCTTCCATACATCCACAGCAACAAGCGGGAGGTTGCTTATTTTCAATGCCGGAACAACGGGTGTGATACAGGCTGCACCGCCGTCAATCAAGAAGCGGCCGTTCAATTCAACCGGTTTTGTTATCGCAGGTATGGTCGAGCTTGCTGCGACTGCTCTTGTCAATGAACCGGATTTAATCACCACCACATCACCGTTTTTAATATCTGTTGTTACGCTGCGAAACGGGATTCGGCAATCGCTAATATCCATTTCATCAATGAGATACGAAAGTGCTTCACGTAATGTCTGCTCCGGCAGTGCGCTATCGCGTGTGATCGTGCGCGATAGCAAATAGTTGCGTTTAGCTTTATTTACCCACTGATCGAAAAAATTGTGACGGTCAACATAATCTTCGAGTACAAAAAAATCAAGACCGATCTTTGTGAAAAAGTTACTTTGATATAGTTTTTCAATTCTACGTTCTGCCTCATACGTATCGAGCGTTTGTGCATACATAGCTCCGATTATAGCTCCCATACTTGTTCCGACGATCAATGACGGCATGATCTTTTCCCGTTCAAGAACGCGTAAAACGCCGAGATGAGCGATCCCTCTGGCACCGCCCCCGCCTAAAACCAGTGTAAATGGTTTATTTTTCATTGTATTAGAAATGTTTAATGAAGGTGATTTACCTCATACCGTAATATACCAAAAATTGATAAAATAGGTAAATTGATTTTTGAGAGTAAAATGTCTATCTTTTCCTAACTTATTTAGTTGAAAACATTTAGGGGGTATATATGTGTGGAATAGTCGGATATATAGGAAAGCAACAAGCACTACCAATCATTATTGAGGGGTTAAAGCGACTGGAATATAGGGGGTACGACTCAGCAGGTATTGCAACAGTCGGAAATGGTGAGATTTTAATTACCCGGATGAGCGGTAAGGTATCGGAGCTTGAAAAATCACTTCCCACAAATCTTGATAATGGCTCTCTTGCACTCGGTCATACCCGCTGGGCAACCCATGGTGAGCCTACCGAACGGAACGCCCATCCGCACAAAGATTGTGAAAACAAAATTGCCCTTGTCCATAACGGCATTATAGAAAATTACCAGGCCATTCGAACCAAGCTTGAACAAGTCGGGCATACATTTACCTCGGATACCGACACAGAGGTGCTCGCACATCTCATCGAAGAGATGTTTAAGTATACCGATGGTGATTTTACAGATGCAGTGCGCCTGGCATTGAAAGAGGTTGACGGAGCATACGGTATAGCCGTGATCAGTGCTCATGCCCCTGACCGGATTATTGTTGCACGAAAGGGAAGTCCGCTTGTTATCGGTATCGGTGACGGTGAACATTACATCGCCAGTGATGCCGCAGCGCTTGTACGACATACTCGAAGTGTTGTGTATCTTGAAGACGGGGAAGTAGCTGTTCTTTCGAGAGATGAATTTACAACTACTACAATAGATAATATTGAAGTAGAAAAAACCGTCCACCAGTTGACATTCGACATCGAACAGATCGAGAAGGCCGGTTATCCGCATTTCATGCTTAAAGAAATACACGAACAGCCGACGACCATAGCCGATGCTCTCCGCGGAAGAATACTATTTGAGGAGGGAGATGTGAAGCTCGGCGGCCTGAATGATGTGATGGATGATTTACGCAAAGCGCAGCGTTTTATTATTACAGCATGCGGAACCTCATGGCATGCCGGACTGGTCGGTGAGTACATGATCGAACAATACGCACGGGTACCCGTTGAGGTTGAGTATGCCTCTGAATTCCGGTACCGCAATCCAATCGTGACGGAGAATGATATTGTCTGGGCGATCAGCCAGAGTGGTGAAACTGCCGATACACTTGCGGCAGTTCGCGAAGCAAAGATGCGGGGAGCAAAAGTATTTGGTATTGTAAACGTTGTCGGTAGTTCAATCGCCCGCGAAACTGACGGCGGTGTTTACATTCACGCCGGACCTGAAATCGGTGTAGCATCAACGAAAGCGTTTACCTCACAGCTAACGGTGTTATCGCTGATCACCGTGCTTATGGCTCGATTGCGCGGTATGTCGGTTACTGACGGCTACAAAATATTAAGTGAGCTAAAAAGCTTGCCCGATATGGTAAAGGGAATCCTGGATCAAACAGAGTATATTCAGGATATTGCCGAGCGATTTTCATTTGCCCGGAACTTTCTCTACCTGGGACGCGGCTATAATTTCCCCGTTGCCCTTGAAGGTGCTTTAAAACTCAAAGAAATTTCGTATATTCATGCTGAGGGCTATCCCGCTGCGGAAATGAAACATGGCCCGATTGCCTTGATCGATGAAAACATGCCGGTTGTTGTCATAGCGACCCACGATGCCTCATACGACAAGGTGATGAGTAATATTCAGGAAGTAAAAGCTCGACGAGGGAAAATTATTGCAATTGCAAATGATAATGATACAGAGATCGGACGATATGCAAATTATGTGATCCGGATTCCGGAAACGCTCGATCTCTTTTCACCAATTATCTCAAGTATCCCTCTTCAACTACTCGCATATTACATAGCGGTCTTTCGTGGTTGCAACGTCGACCAACCGAGAAATCTTGCCAAGAGCGTGACTGTTGAATAACATTATTTTTGTGTTCTTTTGACACACACTCGGGCAGTGACCCGTACTAACATCTGTATGTATTGTTTTTACATATCAATAATAAGCGGTGTTCCGTCTTCGGTACGGAACGCCGTTTCATAATTACAACTATAGAAAATACATGGAGGCATAATGTCTAAACGTAAAGTAATTATCATGGGAGCAGCAGGTCGTGACTTTCATAACTTCAATGTGTTCTACAGGGATAACGATGCATATGAAGTTGTTGCGTTCACTGCAACACAAATACCAAACATTGAAGGACGTAAATATCCTGCCGAATTAGCCGGTTCATTATATCCGAAAGGCATACCAATTCATGCTGAGGAAGAGCTTGTTGACCTGATTAAAAAACATAAAGTAAACGACGTTGTCTTTTCATATTCCGATGTTTCGCATCAATATGTAATGGACAAAGGATCGATAGTATTAGCTGCCGGGGCAAACTTTAAAATGCTTGGTATGCATGAAACAATGCTCGAATCGAAAGTGCCGGTCGTTGCCATCGTTGCCGTTCGAACCGGATCAGGAAAAAGCCAGACCTCGCGGCGTGTGTGTGAAATGCTCAGAGAGAAAGGTAAGAAACTCGTTGTTGTTAGACATCCGATGCCATACGGCGATCTTGTAAAACAAAAAGTCCAGCGATTTGAAACGGAAGAGGATTTTAAGAAACACGATTGCACCATAGAGGAAATCGAAGAGTACGAACATCATATTAATGATGGCACGGTCGTATATGCGGGTGTTGATTATGAAGCGATACTGCGTCAGGCCGAGCAGGAAGCCGATGTTATAATCTGGGATGGCGGAAATAACGATACACCCTTCTATAAACCGACCGTAACCATTACCGTTGCCGATCCCCATCGCCCGGGACATGAGCTCACCTATTATCCCGGTGAGGTTAATCTCCGGATCGCCGATGCAGTTATTATAAATAAAGTCGATTCCGCGTATCCCGAAAATGTGGATATAGTCAGGACGAATATTCAAAAAGCAAATCCTAAAGCTATTATAATTGAAGCCGCTTCACCGATCGCTGTCGATGACCCATCGGTTATCCGTGGTAAACGAGTTCTCGTGGTTGAGGATGGTCCGACATTGACCCACGGAGATATGACCTTTGGCGCGGGAACCATTGCAGCGCGTAAGTTCGGTGCTCTGGAGATTGTCGATCCGCGACCGTATACCGTCGGAACGATAAAAGATACATTTAAACAATATCCGAAAATTGGAATTCTTTTACCTGCAATGGGATATGGCGACAAACAAAAGAAAGATCTTGAAGATACCATCAATAAAACAGAGTGCGATGCAGTTATTGTCGGCACGCCGATCGATCTTCGTAAAGTCATCGATATCAAAAAACCGAATGTACGGGTACGATACGACTTAAGCGAAATCGGACGGCCGAATTTAACCGATGCATTAAAACCTGTCTTAAAATAATACTCATATGTAAAACGAAAGAAAAATAGAGAACTATGAAAGCACATGATTTTATATCCGCACAGGATATTACAACAGATGAATTAAAATCTTTATTTGATTTAGCAAAAGACATGAAGGCGAACCGGAACAAATATCTCCGGTCTTGTGAAGGAATGTCACTTGCAATGATATTTGAGAAGCCCTCATTACGAACACGCGTTACGTTTGATGTCGGGATTCAGCAACTTGGTGGTAACGGGATATTTCTTGGCCCGAACGATATTAATCTCGGGAAGCGTGAATCAGTATTCGATGTGGCAAAAAACCTCGAACGGATGGTTGATATTATTATGATCCGAACGTTTGCCCATGCAATTTGCACCGATATGGCTGATTATGCGAAAATTCCCATCATTAACGGGCTGACCGATCACGAACATCCGTGCCAGGCGTTAGCAGACTTTTTCACCATGTGGGAAGTAAAAGGTGAATTGCAGGGAAAGAAACTTACCTATGTGGGTGACGGGAATAATGTTGCACATTCATTGCTTTTAACCGGTGCACGACTCGGTGTAAACGTAACTGTGGCAACCCCGAAAGGGTATGAACCTGATAACGATGTAGTGGAAAAGGCAAAGAAAGATGCCGGGCAGTTTGGTGCGACTATTGAAATTACCAATGATGCCGCAGCGGGTGTTGCAGGTGCCGATGCTGTCTATACTGATGTCTGGGCGAGTATGGGTCAGGAATCCGAAGCTGCAGAACGAAAGAGAATCTTTTCGCCGTATCAGGTAAACAGCGGGCTGATGGCTAAAGCAAAATCAGATGCTATCTTCCTGCACTGTCTTCCTGCACACCGTGGCGAAGAGGTAACCGATGAAGTGATCGATTCAGAGCAGTCGGTCGTATTTCAGGAAGCCGAAAACCGGCTTCACGTTCAAAAAGCATTAATGCATGAGTTGTTACAATGAGTGAAGAAAAAAAACTTGCACTGATAGCGATTGGCGGTAACTCAATTATTAAATCCGGTCAACGCGGGACTATCGGGGAGCAGTTCGAGAATATTGAAGAAACGTGTCGTTCGATTGTTCAACTTGTTTTACGGGGGTATAGAGTTATCATTACCCACGGAAATGGCCCGCAGGTCGGAGCGCAGTTGTTGCGCTCCGAACTGGCGGCACATCAGGTGTATACCCATTCGCTCGATGTGTGCGTTGCAGATACGCAGGGCTCGATGGGGTATATGATCCAGAATGCCCTGCAGCGGGCACTTGATGATAATAATCGCGATGACGAGGTCGGTAGTGTGGTTACACAGGTTGTTGTCGATGAACGCGATCCGGCATTCAAAAACCCGACTAAACCCGTCGGTCCTTTTTATACCGAAGAAGAAGCAAAAGAAAAGACAGAAAAACTCGGCTGGCAAATGGTTGAGGATGCTGCGCGTGGCTACCGGCGGGTGGTTCCGTCACCAATTCCGCAGGAGATTGTAGAAGCGAGGATGATTAATGCAGCTGTTAAAGATGATATTATCGTCATAGCAGTGGGGGGAGGTGGAGTGCCGGTTGTGAGACGGGATGATCGACTTTTTGGTATTGAAGCTGTGATCGATAAAGACAGAGCGTCATCTATTCTTGCACAATCATTGAAGGCAGATCTGTTTATCATTTCTACCGATGCGGAAAAAGTTTGTCTGAACTTCAAAAAACCGGATCAAAAAGAACTTGACCGGTTGACAGTTGAAAAGGCAAAAGAGTATATGCATGATGGACATTTTCCACCAGGGAATATGGGGCCGAAGATCGAGTCAGTAGTGAATTATATCGAGGCGGGCGGAAGTCACGCGATCATTACCACTCCCGAAAACCTCGGACGTGCAGTAGATGGTGAAACGGGAACCCACTTTTACAGGGAATAAATCCTACAATTACACTGATAGCTTAAAGACTATGAAACTACAACACATACTTGAATCACAACAATTTACAAGGCCTATACTGAATGAGTTGTTCACTATAGCCGACCAAATGGATCGTGTCATTGCACGTGGAGGGACGCAAGATTATAATGATAAAATCATGGCGTCGTTATTCTATGAACCTTCCACGCGTACCCGGTTCTCGTTTGAAGCAGCAATGCACCGCCTTGGCGGAAGGGTGATATCTACTGAAAATGCACATGATTTTTCATCGGGAGCAACCGGTGAGAGTCTTGAAGATACCATACGGGTACTGAATAACTACACCGATGTAATTGTATTGCGGCATAATGAAGTCGGCGGATCGAAACGTGCGGCAAAAGTTTCCCGCGTGCCGATCATCAATGCCGGTGACGGCAAAGGAGGTCAGCATCCAACGCAAGCACTGCTTGATCTGTATACCATCTACAAGGAACGCGGTTCGGTTGAGGGATTAAAGGTTGCCTTCGTGGGTGATCTTGCGAATGGCAGAACAGTGCGTTCATTATCGTATCTGCTCGGTAAATTCGAGCGGGTTAAATTGTACTTTGTGGCTCCCGATATCATTCAGATGAGAAACGACATTCTTGAATATCTCGATGAGAATGAGGTCTGGTATGATACTATTGAAGATTTGAAAACCATAATTCCTGAAGTGGATGTATTATATCAAACGCGTATCGATAAAGAACGATTAGGTGATCAAGCGGATGAGTATGAAAAATATGCAAAAGAATATTATATTGACCGGGACGTCGTGCAAAGCATGTCGCCACAGGCAATCATAATGCATCCGCTGCCGCGGCTCAAGGAAATATCGCCTGACGTCGATAACGACCCGAGGGCTGCATATTTCAGGCAGGCACGTAACGGCATTCTGGTGCGGATGGCATTGTTGTCGATGTTGTTTGGATGAGATATAAGTCTTATATTGAGAATTCATATTTTAATCAATATCATCATTAATCTATAATCGAGGTAATTTTGAGCAATGATATAAAATTCAGAAAGAACGATTGGGCGCTTATTCTGGGAGCATCAAGCGGTTTTGGTGGCGCGACTGCAAAAGAGCTTGCACGGTGCGGGATGAGTATAATCGGGATACATTTTGACCGTGCAGCAACATTACCGCAAGCAGAAGCCATTAAGAAAGAAATTGAAGATGCCGGTGCACAGCCGCTCTTTTTCAATGTTAATGCTTCTGACGAAACGAAGCGTAATGAGGTGCTGGATGAAGTGAAAAAGGTGTTCGATAAAGACAGCGAAGCTAATCTTAAAGTCGTAATGCATTCGTTAGCGTTCGGAACCTTACGCCCATTTATTTCTGAAAACCCTCAGGATATGATGACCCAGCGGCAAATGGATATGACTGTTGATGTGATGGCCACCTCACTGGTCTACTGGGTGCAGGGTGCGTTTACCCGCGGATTAATGAAGAAAGGTGGTCGTATCTATGCGATGACAAGTTCCGGCGGACATTCCGTTCTACCGTTTTATGGAGCTGTTTCGGTTGCAAAAGCCGCGCTCGAATCGATAATACGTCAGCTCGCTATGGAGCTTGGCCCCTTTGGTATCACGGCAAATTCAATTATGGCTGGCGTAACCGACACACCGGCATTGCGTAAAATTCCCGGCGCGGAAAAAATGATAACAAGTGCGACCGCGAAAAATCCGCAAATGCGCCCGACAACACCGGAGGATATCGCCAAAGCAATTGCACTGCTCTCACACGATAACGCATATTTTATTTCGGGCAATGTTATCGGTGTAGACGGAGGTGAAGATATAGTAAGCTACTTCGGGCAAAAGAACGTCAAATCGCTTGAATAAAAAGCAATTTGTTTGTATATTTAATGTTCGACCCTATTGGATATGCACGGGTTGCACCCCGTAAACGGTACGGGGCAGGCAGTCGTGTAGAGCAAGGGAATGAAATCCTTGTGTCGGCGGTTCAGCGAAGAATAGAAAGGACAGGTAGCTCAGTTGGTAGAGCAATGGACTGAAAATCCATGTGTCGGCGGTTCAATTCCGCCCCTGTCCACTAGTAGAATACCGAATATATTACAGATCGTGATAAAAAGCACCGATCCCAAAGTTTACCTCGGCGGAATCACCGGAGGTCATTCCGCCCCTGTCCACTAGTAGAATACCGAATATATTACAGATCGTGATAAAAAGCACTGACCCCAAAGTTTAGCTCGGCTGAATTACCGTAGGTCATTCCGCCCCTGTCCACTAGTAGAATACCGAATATATTACAGATCGTGATAAAAAGCACCGATCCCAAAGTTTAGATCGGTGGAATCTCCGGAGGTCATTCCGCCTCTGTCCACTGGTACCCCCTCCTAATTTGTAGTGTACATTTCAAAATACTCACAATTGAATACTTTTTATGCAATTTTTTCAAATTCTTGTCTGTTTGACTCTGGCTCAGTTATTGCGTAAATTTTAAGGATATGCAAAATGGAAAAAAACTACTCTGGGTTGATGACGAAATTGATCTGTTGAAGCCGCATCTGCGGTTTCTTGCCGATAAGGGCTACACTGTCGATACGGCTACGAATGGTGAGGATGCCATATCGATGGTGAAAGAGCAGCAATACGATCTTGTTTTCATCGATGAGATGATGCCGGGTATGGGGGGATTGAAAACTCTTTCGGAGATGAAGGATGTTCAGCCGGCGCTGCCGATCATTATGGTCACAAAGAATGAAGCTGAATCCCTGATGGAAGAGGCGATCGGTGCAAAGATAAACGATTATCTCATCAAGCCGGTCAGTCCAAGTCAGATATTACTTATCTGTAAGAAATTTCTCGAGGGGAGACGGATCGAACAGGAACATGCATCCCGCGATTATGTTCAGGAATTCGGTACCATATCCAGTTCTCTTATGTCTCCGATGGACACCAAGGATTGGGTAAACCTGTATCAAAAAATAGTCGGGTGGGATCTTGAACTTGACCGTCATCGTGAAACCGGTTTGCAGGATATGCTCACCGAGCAAAAACGGGATGCCAATAATGCTTTTGGAAAGTATGTAGAAGAAAATTATCGTGATTGGATTCACGACGGCAAGGATAAGCCGGTGCTTTCGACCGAGGTTATACGGGAGTTTGTATTGCCCGAAATTGATGATGCTGAAACAGTCTTCTTTTTTGTAATCGATTGTCTGCGCTATGATCAATGGCTGTTGATGGAAAAACATCTCACTTCGGATTATGCTATTTCCAAGAAGTGGTATTATGGTATCTTACCGACTGCCACCCCGTATGCCCGTAATTCCATTTTCAGCGGCCTATATCCTTCAGATATTGAAAAACATTATCCTGAAATCTGGTCAAAAGGACAGGATGACGATAACAGCCGGAACCGGTATGAAAAAGAGTTACTCGAGGCGCAGTTAAAGCGATTACGGGTGACATTGAAACCCGATCCGAAATATATAAAAATTCTCGACCCGGAATACGGACGAAATGCAGAACAAAATATCCCGACATTAACATCAAGCCGGTTGGTATCGGTCGTGGTAAACTTTATTGATATGCTTGCACACAGCAGGTCAGATTCAGACATCCTGCGTGAAATTGCGCCGAACGAACCGGCATATCGTTCACTTACCGAATCATGGTTCCGGCATTCGTGGTTGTTACGAATGTTCCGGACAATTGCTAAACAAAAAAATGTAACCGTAATTGTGACAACCGATCACGGGAGTGTGTTGAGCTCTCGTGGTGCAAAGGTGCTTGGTGACCGGGAGGCATCGACAAGTCTCCGTTATAAATACGGACGAAACCTGAAGGTAGATGACAAGCATGCATTGTTCGTAAAAAATCCGAAGGATATGAAATTGCCCAACCGCGGTATCACTGCGAATTATATCATCGCTAAAGAAGATTTTTATTTTGTGTATCCGACTGATTATCATAAGTACCTGAATCAATACAGAGATACGTTCCAGCATGGTGGTATGTCGATGGAAGAGATGATTTTACCGGCTGTAACCCTGAAGCCGCGGTGATATAATGCCGGATATCGAAATTACTATACCGACTGTACTAACATCAGACTCTGAGGAAGATACCCTGCTCATCGGTACTAGGGTAGGGCAACGGCTGCAACGGGGTGATATCGTTGCGTTGTTCGGTGATCTTGGCAGCGGGAAAACACGGTTTGTGCAGGGAATTTGTAATGGTTTAGCTGTCGATGAACCTGTTGTCAGCCCGACATTTACAATTGTAAATCAATATTCCGGTCGAAATGGAGATCATCGGAACCTGACAATTCATCATATCGATTGTTACCGGTTAAAAACCACCGATGATGTTGTCGATATAGGTGTAGATGAGATAGTCTCTTCGGATGATATCAGTCTGATCGAGTGGCCGCAACTTGTGCTGCCGCTTATCCGGGGATTTTACTGGAAAATCACAATCGATCCCGGAGATCTGGAAAACCAGAGAATTATTAAAATAGAGCAAAAAGCAGCAGGAGAGCATGACGGTCCTCGCTATTGATACTGCGACGAAGGTATGTTCCACAGCACTGATTCAGAACGATACTCTATTAGCCGAGTTATCGGAAGTTGCACCTCAGCAGCACGCAGAATTACTTTTACCCTTTGTCGAAAAAGTAATGAACCAGGCAGGTAAAGAAGTGAGCATGCTCGACCGGATTGCAGTATCTATCGGTCCGGGATCGTTTACCGGACTACGAATTGGTTTAAGTGTCGCTAAAGGAATTGCAGTCGGAGCGAAAATCCCGGTTATACCGGTACCGACAATGGAGGCAATTGCATACAACGTTTTTCGATTGACTGCGGACAATATCATTGTGTCGGTAATTCTCCCGGCACGAAGACATGAATATTATTACAGCCGTTATCGGAGAAGTGATGAAGAACCCGAGACGGTATCAGCTATCAGTGTAGTTCAGACAGATGAACTTGAAGCGCAACTTGCCGACAACACGGATGATGTTATTGCAGGTGAAGGGATTGAAAGGTTGTTAGAGGAAATTAAATCCCGTACATCCCAAACCGGTCAGGTTATTGAAAGAATCAATATCGCATTGGATAAAAAATTAAATGTAAGTACTGCATCGGTGACCGGCTTGGTGAGTAAATATTATGATGCAGTTGATGCATCTTTGGTTGAACCGCTGTATAGTAAGCAGTTCGAGAGCGGTTCTGCACGGTTTAAACAAAAGCCCGAATAATAGGAGATAACTATGGCATGGTTTAAGCGATCAAAAGAGAATATCGAAACAAGCGGAGTGAAAAAAGATATTCCGGGTGGTTTGTGGAGTAAGTGCGATAAATGCGGGGAGATCATACATCATAAACAGCTGGTATCGAATTATTATACCTGTATAAAATGTAATTATCATTTTCGAATCGGCAGCGATGAGTACATACCGATACTGATCGATAAAGGAACGTTTCGTGAAACTGATGCGAAAATGAAATCGGGCGATCCATTAAAGTTTGTCGACTCAAAAAAGTATACCGATCGCGTGAACGGTGCCATTAAGAAAACCGGATTGAACGATGCCGTGCGAACAGGTTTTGGAAAAGTAGACGGTATAAGCATTGTTTTTGCCTGTATGGATTTTAAATTCATCGGCGGCAGTATGGGAACAGTTGTTGGTGAAAAGATAGCACGGGCGGCTGAACGTGCACTTAAAAATAAACGGCCACTTATAATTATTTCATCGAGCGGTGGTGCCCGTATGATGGAAGGGGCATTATCATTGATGCAGCTTGCAAAAACCAGTGCCCGGCTTGCACAACTTGATGAAGCCGGAATCCCCTATATTTCAATCTTAACCGACCCGACAACGGGCGGGGTGACGGCAAGCTATGCAATGCTCGGCGATGTGAACATTGCCGAGCCGGGAGCGCTCATTGGTTTCGCAGGTCCCCGGGTTATCAAACAAACTATCGGTAAAGACCTGCCTGAAGGATTTCAACGCTCGGAGTTTTTGCTTGAGCACGGTTTTATTGATGTGATCGTTCACCGGAAGGAGATGAAACAGACGGTTGCAACATTGTTGAAACATATGACTGATTGACGGTTCATGGTAGAGATTGTAAAACCCGTTCAGATGCAACGAGTTGTCAGTGACGCAAAGCGCCGGGGTAAGAGTATCGGTGTTGTGCCGACTATGGGATATTTGCACGACGGCCATGTTGCATTGATGCGGGAAGCCCGCCGGGAGAATGATATTGTAGTCCTCACCATCTTTGTGAATCCTACTCAGTTCGGTCCAAATGAAGATTTTGAAAAATACCCGCGCGATATAGACCGTGATAAAGCAATAGCCGAAAAAGAAAATGTTGATTTTATTTTCAATCCATCGGTCGACGATATCTATCCCGAGGGATTTTCGACCTATATCGATGTTGAAGGGGTAAGTGAATTACTTGAAGGCGAATGGCGGCCGGGACATTTCCGCGGTGTTGCGACGGTAGTAATGAAACTGTTTCAAATTACACTCCCGGATCGAGCATATTTCGGGCAAAAGGATGCACAGCAATTGATGGTGATCAGAAAAATGGTGCGTGATCTGCATATGCCGGTATCGATAAAAGACGTGCCAACGGTTCGTGAACCGGACGGTTTGGCGATGAGTTCGCGCAATGCGTATCTTTCTACCGATGAACGAAAAGATGCGGTAATATTGTTTACATCATTACGGGATGCCCGTGACCAGATTGCACAGGGTGAACGGTCACGTGATGTGATTGTTAACGGAATACGGAATGCAATCAACACAATTAGAAATGCCCGGATTGATTATGTTGAAATTGTTGATCCTGAAACATTTAAAAGCGTTGAAAAGCTTGAAGACGACCGTGAGTATTGTATCGCACTCGCTGTCAGGATCGGTAAAACCCGGTTAATTGATAATATCTTTATTAATAATAAATAACAAATAGATACATGGAGGTTCATTCGTGTTACGAAGTTATTGTAAATCAAAATTACATCATGCACGCGTCACGCAGGCCGATCTGCATTATGAAGGCAGTTTAACCGTCGATGAAGAACTGCTCGAAGCTGCTGATATTGCACCATATGAAAAAGTTCACGTGGTGAATATAAATAATGGTGCGCGGTTTGAAACATATACCATTATCGGGAAAAGGGGATCGCGTGTCGTATGTCTGAATGGTCCGGCCGCCCGGCTCGGTCAGGTCGGCGACCAGATTATCATTATAACCTACGCGATGCTCGACGAAAAAGAAGCAAAGGGTCATAAACCGCGTGTCCTTATACTCGATGAACAAAATAACATCAAAGAAACTGTAATGGGACAAAGTATGGAGATTCTTGGCTGATGACACAACAATCGAATAATTTTGCCGCAATAATAATGGCCGCCGGGCAGGGAAAACGTATGAAGAATCCCGATAAAGCGAAAGTATTATATGAGGTCGGTGGGAAACCGATGATCGGCCATGTCGTTGATCTGGCAAATGCATGTCAGGCCTCACCAATAGTTGTTATTATCGGACATCAGCGACAGGCAGTTCGTGATTATCTCGATACACTTGCCGGTAATATCGTAACCTGTGTCCAGGACCCGCAGCTCGGAACCGGACACGCTGTTATGCAGGCCGAAGAAGCCTTGACGGAGTATGACGGTGATGTAATTGTACTTTCGGGAGATGTTCCTCTGTTACAGAAAACTACTATTGATTCCATACTGGATGTTCACCGGAGTCGTTCTGCTACGGCAACCGTTTTAACTGCAGAATTGCCGGATCCGACCGGTTACGGGCGTGTGGTCAGGCGTGAGGATGGACTTGTGGAAAAAATTGTGGAGCACAAAGATGCCACAGATGAGGAAAGAAAAATCAGGGAAATTAATTCCGGAATATATGTTTTTGACTCAAAAGCCCTGTTTGCGGCTCTTAAGCAGATAAAACCGGATAATGCACAGGCAGAATATTATTTAACCGATGTATTTGCGATTTTCCGCCAGGAGGGAAAGCCGATTTCTGCCGTTGTGGCAGGCGACTATGAGGAAATAAACGGTGTAAATACAATTGACCAGCTACAGACAGTCAATGACACGTATATCGGCCGAACCTCTTGACTTTTCAAATTGTTATCTGTAATATAATGGTAGTGTAAAAGGAACGGCATATCCAATATAATGATGTGAGGATACTATGAAGCGATATTCCATAATGGCGGCAGTTATAATCCTTATCGTCGCGTTAGCGTCGATGCAGGCAGATGCACAATTCAGGAGCGATGAAAGAGGAACGCCTCGCGTGGCCGGATCGATGATGCAGGGTGGTCAGGGATCCTCAATTTTCAGTTTTTTCAATGCTGATAATTTTAATATGAACCACAGCTATTCAATGTCATATATGACAATGGGTGGCAGAAGCATGTCGGTCGGCTTATTTACCAGCAGTCTGGGATATCAATTTAGCGAATCCCTCGATGCACAGGTCGATGTCAGTATGATGCACCAACCGCACAATACGTTTAATAGTAATATGAATCATAATCCCGGCGTGTTCATATCGCGGGCTGCCTTAAATTATGAACCGTCGGAGAATTTCAGGATGCAGTTTGAATTTAGACAAATACCTGGCGGCTCATATTATGGATATGGATCACCGTTTTATAACCCATGGTATAATCGTTTCGGATATTGATGTTTTTTTTAATTCTCAATTAAAAGTTTTTTAAAACCGGGTACGTTTCGTCAAAGACGAATAACATATCCGGTTTTTTTATTGTGTTTCAATCATAATCGATGAAAGGTAAGAAATCCCGACTATTGATAACCCCGAAATTTTCTGCGCTGCTTCTTAACAGCGGCATCGTACTGTTGGTAGTTATTGCATTATTGCTTGTCTATTCGCTTATAATGCGAACTGCTGTTCGTCCTCCGGTCGATCCGACCAAAAATAAAGATGAGACGGTGGAGATCATACAAATCGATGTGTTAAATGGGTGCGGTGTGTCCGGGATTGCAGGTGAGTTTACGACGTATCTTCGTTCCCGGGGATATGATGTCGTGGAGATCGGTAATTACCGCACATTCGATGTACCGGAGTCAATTGTGATTGACCGGACAGGTAATCTTGACAATGCAAAAAAGGTGGCATACGCTCTGGGTATAAAAGAAAGTAATGTCATTCAGCAAATAAATCCCGATTATTTTCTTGATGCAACGGTTGTCATCGGAAACGATTTTGAGAAACTGAGACCGATGCGGTAAAATACAGCACTATGAACACTGCATAACACCGAAAATCACTGATATAAAAATAGGGAAAAATATTGACTACACGACAATTTGCACTGAAGGCAGCACATCTCTGCCTCGAAGTAAAAGCCCAGGATGTTATTATACTGAACTTAAAAAAACTGACAACAGTAGCAGACTATTTTGTAATTTGTTCCGGCGATTCGGATGTACAGGTCAAGGCGATCGCCGACAAGGTTAAAGAGGACCTAAAAAAAGAGGGTATTCGTGCCTGGCATGACGAGGGATATAAAAATCGCTCATGGATTTTGTTGGATTATGTTGATGTCGTCGTGCATATATTCCACCGGGATGCCCGGATGTTTTATAGTCTTGAGAAATTATGGGGTGATGCAAAGGTGGAACGGGTAAAGGACGTTGAGAGATCACTTACTGAATCCAGGGCGAAGAGTAAAAAGGCAGTACGTCGATGAAGCAGCAAATAGTAAACCTTGTCCACGATGCGCTGAAGAAACTGCAGTATCCCGTGCCGGATTCTATAAAATGCGACTATCCGAAAATAGAGGCTCATGGTGACATCTCAACCAATGTTGCGATGTTATTAACCAAAGAGCTGAAGCAGCCCCCCCGGAAGATTGCTGAATCCATAGTAGAAAAATTAAGAGAAAATTCGAACGATATAAAAGAAATCCAGATAGCCGGCCCCGGCTTTATTAATTTTTTCTTTACCGAAGACTATTTTAAGCGAAACATCAAAACGATCATAGATCAAAACGAACAATATGGCAAGTCTGATTTACTCCGCGGGAAAAAAGCAAACGTTGAGTTTATCAGTGCAAACCCAACAGGCCCGCTTACGGTCGGCCATGGTCGTAACGCAGTGCTTGGTGATACCATTGCCAACTTCCTGGAATGGTCGGGGAGTGAAAAGGTTGATCGTGAATATTATTTCAACAATGCCGGAAGGCAAATGCGGGTGCTGGGTGAATCAGTCCGGCTGCGGTATCTTGAGTTACTCGGTGATCCGGTTGACTACAGCGACGAATATTATCAGGGCGAGTACATAAAAGATATTGCGCAACAATTAATCGATGAACACGGTATTTCGCTGAAAGACGAACCTGCCGAAGGAACATTCAAAGCGGCTGCCGAAGCAGCGATTTTTACAGAGATACAAAAGACGTGTGAACGGCTCGGTATCAAATTCGACCATTTTTATAATGAGCAGTCATTGTACGATAACGGCTATGTCGAAGAGGTGATAAACCTATTCCGTGAAAAAAATCTTGCATACGATAAAGACGATGCGGTATGGTTGAAGGCATCCGAACTCGGGATAGAGCAGGATAGAGTGATCGTCAAAAGCACAGGTGAGCCTACCTACCGGCTTCCTGATATTGCCTATCATCGTGAAAAATTCAGACGCGGCTACGATATCATTGTTGATATACTTGGCTCCGATCATCACGCCGCCTATCCTGATGTTCTTGCGGGTGTAAAAGCACTGGGTTATGATGATTCGAAAATAAAGGTGGTGTTATATCAATTTGTAACCGTGCTTCGTGACGGAATAGCGGTAAAGATGTCGACCCGTAAAGCAAACTATATTACCCTCGATGAGCTTATCGAAGAAGCCGGACCGGATGTCGTGCGTTATTTTTTCCTTATGCGAAGTCCGCAAAGCCATCTCAATTTCGATCTTGATCTTGCAAAACAACAAACCGAGGAAAATCCGGTATATTATCTGCAATATGCTCATGCCAGGATTGCATCGATTTTACGGTTTGCAGTTTCATCATCGCAAGAATTTGGTTGGAATTACACCGAAGGAGATGAATTGAGCGGCGAGCAGCTCGGCGCATTGCAGGAAAAAGAGGAAATCGATCTGGCAAAACGGTTGGAACAATTCCCGGAAATTGTAGAGCTTTGCACAAATTCTTATGAACCGCACCATATGGGCACGTATTTGACCGATGTGGCAATGCATTTTCATAAATTTTATCACGCACACAGGGTTATTACTACCGAGCATGCACGCTCACTGGCGCGCTTATCGCTATGCAGGGCGACAAAAATAGTGATTGCAGCCGGTTTAAACACACTGGGAATCAGTGCACCGGATAAGATGTAAATCGGTATAAATTGTTGCTATATAAAGGTTTTTTCATTACATTTGTATAGCATTTAAAAATCGTTTATCGACCAAAAAGGAATTCTCACGCCCAATTGTTGCTACCACTTTACCTGTCGAAATTTACAAAAACTGGCTTGATTTTCGGCCGTTAATTTAGTAAAATTAATAGTTTATAAACTTTTTCTATTGGTATAAAGTGGTAGAAACCGAAATAAAAGATGTATTTATCCGCCCGCTGCAGAAGCACGAAGATGACCGGGGTTGGTTGTCGGAAATTTATCGCAGCGATGAATTGAACGGGGAAATAATGCCGGTGATGTCATATATATCGGTAACCAAACCGGGCGTAACGCGGGGACCGCACGAACACAAACACCAGACAGATCTCTTCGCTTTTCCGGGATTTTCCTCATTCAAGATCAATCTGTGGGATAATCGCAAGAACTCGAGTACCTATATGAAAAAAATAGAACTCGAATCAAATGCAGAATCCCCGTTATGCATTATTATACCTCCGGGAGTTGTACATGCATACACGAACATTGGCGATACCGATGGTATAACCGTCAACAGTCCAAACAAATTGTATAAAGGAGTGGGTAAAAAGGAACCGGTGGATGAGATACGATATGAAGACACACCGGATAGTCCGTTTCAGTTATAAAAAATTTTATACAAAATGATTATAAGACAGAATCATTTTGTCACAAAGTTTATCGTATTATTTATTTGGAGTTAACTAAATAACACCGAATCATATAAAAATATTTTGTGGTGTTCGGTGTTCCTCAGTGTTGAATAGAAAATGAAAACAATACTTATTACCGGCGGTTGCGGTTTTATCGGCAGCAATTTTATAAGATATGCGCTTCAACAGTATCAGCATTGGCATATCCTTAATCTTGATAAACTTACCTACGCAGGTAACCGCGCGAGCCTTGCCGATATTGAAAACGATTCACGGTATACGTTTATTCAGGGAGATATTTGCGATAAAGAATTGATCGATACCTTGTTCCGTGATAACAACATCGAAGGAATCATTCATTTCGCTGCAGAATCACACGTAGATCGGAGTATAATAGATGCGACGCCGTTTGTTGAGACAAATGTGAAAGGAACGATGGTCTTGCTCGATGCCGTGCGGCAGTACGGAGTGGATCGGTTTTTACACATTTCGACCGATGAGGTATACGGAGAG
>SL_3KL_010_SEDDRAFT_10001476_pt1 | contig 21363 bp, 17 predicted proteins | sample SodLakKL_010_SED_2_FD_10381 | JGI IMG/M metagenome (IMG submission 10381) | reverse complement strand
GAACGCTGGCTCACAGGAACTGTGCCTTTGGGAGCGAAAAACTTTGAGGTCAGAGGCTCCATGGCAGACCCCCCTGTTTTTATTGCAGAAAGTTTGCTGCGGCATCTTTCCGCAAACGGAGTGGAAATAGCAGGAATAGCCACCTCATACAGGCTGGCAGCCATCCAGGGAATCGAGCCTTCCGACACCCGGGCAAAACTTTCCGTATGGCACTCCCCTCCCCTCTACGAAATCATTTTCAGGACAAACTTGTCCAGCGTTAACACTTATGCAGAAAACCTGCTGAAAACCATCGGATTACAAAACAATGAACAGGGATCAACCAGTGCGGGCCTGAAAGTGCTGGATGATTTCTGGGCCCAAAGAGGCATGAACACCGATACCTGGGTACTTTATGACGGCAGCGGATTGTCGCCGTCAAACAGGCTCAGCACCCACCACCTGATGACCGTATTGCAGGAAGCAGCCACCCATCATTCATTCAGTGCACTCATTCAGTCATTGCCACTGGCCGGTTACAGCGGTGCTTTGCAAAACTGGTTCCGGGGAACCTCCTCTGAAGGGCTGTTGCGGGCCAAAAGCGGATATCTTACTGGTGCCAGGGGTTATGCCGGCTACACCACCATGCAGAATGGAAATATGGCCGCCTTTGTGATCCTGGCAAACGATTACCAGGGCAGCCCTGCTGCATTGAGAAACAGCATGTTCAATCTGATGCACGCCATCACCCTGCACAACGGGAGCAGCTACTGATTTTTTTTATATATGCCCGGTTTACAAATATTATTATAATTTAGCAGGCAGACAAAGCATATTTTATAATCATAAAATCATTTTATCATGCAACAAATAGATTGGGGAAAGCTTCCTTTCGGATACTTTCAGACGGATTACAATGTAAGGTGTTATTATCGTAATGGTGAATGGGGCAAAATGGAGGTATCTTCTTCCCCCCACATCAATATCCATATGGCAGCCACCTGCCTCCACTACGGACAGGAGGCATTTGAAGGCATGAAGGCCTATAGGGGAAAAGACGGAAAGATCCGGTTGTTCCGCTGGGAGGAAAATGCAAAACGAATGCAACGGTCTGCTGATGGCATTCTCATGTCTAAAGTGCCGGAAGAACTGTTCCATAAAATGGTTACCGAAGCGGTCAGACTTAATGAATCGTACGTGCCGCCTCACGGGCAGGGTGCAGCCCTGTACATTCGGCCATTGCTTATCGGAACAGGCATACAGGTTGGTGTAAAACCAGCGGATGAATACCTGTTTATGGTGTTCGTAGGCCCGGTAGGCCCTTATTTCAAAGAAGGATTCAACCCGGTGAGTATGCAAATCGTTCGGGATATGGACCGTGCCGCCCCCCAGGGAACCGGACACATTAAGGTCGGCGGGAACTATGCCGGAAGCCTTCGCGCTTCTGAAAGGGCCAAAGAAGAAGGCTATGCAGCCGTTTTATTCCTGGAAGCCAAGGAAAAGAAATATATCGACGAAGCCGGACCGGCCAACTTCTTCGGAATTAAGGACAACACCTACATTACCCCGAAGTCAGATTCCATCCTGCCCTCCATTACCAACATGAGCCTGATGCAAATCGCGGAAGACATGGGCATGAAGGTGGAGAGAAGAGAAGTTCCGGTGGAAGAACTTGAAACTTTTGAGGAAGCAGGTGCCTGCGGAACTGCGGCCATCATCTCACCAATCGGCAAGATCGTTGACAGGGAGTCCGGCAAGGAATACAACCTGAGTAAAGACGGAAAGGCTGGTCCTGTATCCACCGAACTGTTTAAAAAACTGCAGGGTATCCAATACGGAGATGAGCCTGATCCCCACGGATGGGTCAGCATAATTGAATAATTGTCTGGTTGACGGCTTTTATTCATTGGTTGAGTGTTAGACTGAGGGACGGTGGGTGGGATAAATCAGTCGGTATGTTTCGCAGAATGGTATTGTTGTTCTGCGCTTATGAGATCAGTCACTGCTTCCGGATAATCATCAAACCGATGATGGTAAACAAACCGTTGACCAGTAGTATTTCAAAACCAAACTGATATCCCCCCAACAACTGCTCAGAGAACACACTTAACAGGTAGCTGAGTATCGGCGAAAGTAATGCCACTACAGGCACATACCTGTCTTTCAGCTCCCATTTGGTATACAATCCCACAAAGTAAAGCCCCAGCAAGGGGCCATACGTGTAGCCTGCAATGGTAAACAATTTACTGATCAGGGCTTCGTCGTTGATCGCCCCGTATCCCATAATGATCAGCATGACCAGGAAGGCAAAGGCAATATGTACCTTGTACCGAATCTTTTGGATTCTCTCTTCTGTCATTCCCGGCTTGCGTCTCAGCCCGAGGAAGTCTATACAAAAGACTGTGGTAAGGGCTGTGAGCGTACCGTCAGCACTTGAATAAGCGGCAGAAATCAACCCGAAGAAGAAGGCCAGACCGGCGGTCACCCCCAGGTAATTCAAAGCAATGGTCGGGAAAAGCTCGTCCGAGGTCTGATCAGGCCCAAGCGTCAGTCCCACTTCTCCGGCGTAAATCCACAATACTGCTCCCAGGAACAAAAACAACAGGTTAATGGGAACCAGCACAAAGCCGAATGTCATGACATTTTTCTGTGCATCGCGAAGATTCCGGCAACTCAGGTTTTTCTGCATCATGTCCTGGTCAAGCCCTGTCATTACAATCGTAATGAACATGCCGGCAAAGAATTGCTTGAGAAAAAACCGCGGGTCAGTAAAATCGACCACAAATAAATGGGTAAACCCCCTGTCACCTGCCTCCGAAACAAGGTCGCCCAGGCCCATTCCAAGTTGCCTGGAAATCAGCACAACACTTAACACAACTGCTGTGACCATAAAAGTGGTTTGAAGCGTATCTGTCCAAACAATGGTTTTAATTCCGCCCCTGAATGTGTAAAGAAAAATAAGCACCATAAACAAGGTTACCGTAACCCCCAGGGGGATACCCCATGCATCGAACACAAAGCGCTGCAGGACAATGACCACCAGAAACATGCGGAATGATGTACCGATCAGGCGGGAAATAATGAAATAAAAAGATCCTGTTTTGTATGAGGCGAACCCGAAACGTTTTTCCAGGTAAGTGTAGATCGAGGTAAGGTTCATCTTGTAATACATCGGGAGCAGAACTTTGGCAATCACCGTGTAACCGGCTATATAACCAAACACAAGAACCATGTAGGAGAATTGTTCATCCTTCACCAGCCCGGGTACTGACATAAAAGTTACCCCTGAAAGTGTGGCCCCGATCATGCCGTAAGCGACTACATACCAGGGTGAATTCCTGTTTCCGAGAAAATACGCCTCATTATTCACCTTTTTACGGACTGTCAGCCTGGAGATCAAAAAGATCAGGGATGTGTACAGCAGAAAAGAAAACAATATCAGGTAAGGACTCATAGACCTTTTCGGTTAAAGTGCAGCGGCAAAAATAGCCAAAGATTTTGTCTTTTACGCGGGTAAATATTGTTAACTTTGGCTGTTCACCAAAGCAACAAAGACATATCAAAGCCAGCAAACGTTTTGGAAACCTATTCCTCAAAATTATTACAATCCGCTGTTGAAGAATTTTCAAAGCTGCCGGGCATCGGAAAGAAAACAGCGTTGAGATTGGTCCTGCACATGCTCAGGCAAGACACTGAAACCGTGGAACGTTTTTCCGACTCCCTTACCCGGCTGAGCCGGGAAGTAAAATACTGCCGTGAGTGCCACAATATTTCCGACCATGGCCTTTGCGAAATTTGCAGCTCTCCCCGTCGCGACCCATCCATCGTGTGTGTTGTGGAAGACATAAGGGATGTGGTGGCCATAGAAAACACCGGGCAGTTTCACGGACGTTACCATGTGCTCGGTGGCATTATATCGCCCATGGAAGGTATTGGCCCGGCCGATCTTACCATTGATGCCCTGGAAGAGAGAATTGCAGGCAGTTCTGCGATCCGCGAGGTCATTCTGGCACTCAGTACAACCATGGAGGGAGATACCACGGGCTTTTACCTGTATAAGAAATTACAGCCGTTCAACCTGAAAATATCTGTGATCGCGCGCGGGGTAGCCATTGGCGATGAACTGGAATACGCGGATGAGATCACCCTTGGCCGCTCGATTATCCATCGCACCGCCTACGACCTGACAACCGCTAAATAAGACCTATGCTGCTGTCTGTAGTAATTGTCAATTACAATGTACAGTACTTCCTGGAACAATGCCTGCATTCGGTGTTCAAGTCAGGAGAAGATTTGGCCATGGAGGTTTTCGTGGTGGATAACAATTCTTCAGATGGCTCCGTGGAAATGGTGAAAAAAAAATTTCCCCGGGTAAAGCTCATTGCCAACAAGAATAATCTTGGCTTCAGTAAAGCCAACAACCAGGCCATCAGGCAGGCCGGCGGACGTTACATTTTGCTGCTCAATCCCGACACGGTGGTCGAGGACAAAACACTGCCAAAGGTGGTAGGATTTATGGAGCAGCACCCCGAAGCCGGAGGACTTGGGGTGAAGATGCTGGACGGCCAGGGAAAATTTCTTCCTGAATCAAAAAGAGGCCTCCCCACCCCGGGGGTAGCTTTCTGCAAAATATTTGGCTTATCCACCCTTTTCCCGAAGTCAAAGATTTTTGGCAGATATCATCTGGGCTTTCTTGACAAAGACAAAACCCATCAGGTTGAAGTGCTTTCGGGTGCTTTCATGTTGCTGAGAAAAGAAGCACTGGACCGCGCAGGACTCCTTGATGAGGATTTTTTCATGTACGGCGAAGACATAGACCTGTCTTACAGGCTCGAAAAGGCGGGATACCGGAATTACTATTATCCCGAAGCACGCATTATTCACTACAAGGGAGAAAGCACCAAAAAAAGCAGCATCAACTACGTCATGGTTTTTTACAAAGCCATGGTCATTTTTGCCGGGAAACATTTTTCCCGAAAAAATGCCAGGACCTTCTCTCTTCTGATCAATATGGCCATTTACCTGCGTGCCATGATCGCCATCCTATCACGCTTCTTCCGTCGCATTTTCTGGCCGGCACTCGATGCCGCAGTCATTTACGGGGGATTTTTCTACCTGACCAATTACTGGGGGCACCAGATGTTTGCAGCCGACGGAGCCTATTATCCGCCAGGATTTATGTACCTGATGGTTCCCGCCTACATCCTCATCTGGTTGTCTGCGGTATATATCAGCGGCGGATATGACCGCCCACCGGGCCTGTTCCGCATCGTCCGCGGTATCGGACTGGGGACGATCGCTATTCTTGTCATTTATGCACTGCTGCCCATACATCTCAGGTTCTCCAGGGCATTGATCCTCCTTGGCAGTGTCTGGGCCCTCTTTATCATGTTATTCACCCGGACCGTTTACACCCTGACTAAACACAAATCCCTTCATGCGGGCAGACCGGGAAATAAAAGAGTGATCGTGGTGGGAAAAGAAAAAGAGGCCGGCCGTATTTTCCAGATGCTCCGGCAGGGCGGTCACACCTCCTTTATGGGGCTGGTAAGCCCCGAAGAAGAATTACCCGGTGATGAGGGTTACCTCGGAACCGTAGACCAGCTCGAGGATATAGCCGGAATTTATCAGATCAACGAAGTGATTTTCTGCGCAGGAGATATCTCTTCCCGCTCCATAATCAATACCATGTCCGGGCTACAGGACAAACAGCTGAACTTCAAGATAGCCCCGCCTGAGAGCCTCTATATCATTGGCAGCAACAGCATTGAACCATTCGGTGACCTGTTTACCATCAATGTGAACTCCATCAACCTGCCCCCCAACAGGCGGAATAAAAGGTTATTTGACTTCTTTTTCGCCCTGTTGTTGCTGGTCACTTTTCCGTTTCACCTGGCTTTTCAGCAATACAGGTGGGGCTTCCTGAAGAATCTTTTGTATGTGCTTGCTGGGAAAATTTCCTGGGTAGGCTATCATTCTTCACCCGGGATGGACAAATTACCCGCCCTGAAACCCGGGGTTCTGGCACCGGGCGACATGATTCAGAACCAGCCCCTGCAGGAAAACACCAGGGAAAATCTGAATAACCTCTATGCAAAAGATTACAAGGTGGAAAATGATTTCCACATTTGCACGGCAAAATACGGCCGCCTCGGACAACCAGCCTGCAATTCCTGAACCTTTTTGCCTTTTTGTTGTTTCAATGTCAGGAATACTTTGGATCAATCTGAAAATATATCACATATGGCTACCTTCGAATTAAAAATGCCCAAATTGGGCGAAAGCATCACCGAAGCAACAATTACCAAGTGGTTGAAAAACACCGGAGACACCATCGAACTGGACGATCCGGTCGTTGAGCTGTCAACCGATAAAGTAGACTCTGAAATTCCCAGTCCCGTTGAAGGTGTTTTGAAGGAACAACTTTTCAATGAAGGAGACACGGTTGAAGTGGATACGGTGATCGCCATCATTGAGGTGGAAGGTGAGGATGATGATGATGATACTGCATCGCAGGAAGAAGAAGAGGAACCGGATTCAGGTAAAGAAAAAGAAGCGGATAGTAAAAGCGGGGAGAAAAGCCAATCAGCCGAAGAAGAAAAGCCTGAAGACGAAAGCAAAGAGCCGAAGTCTGAAGATGCAGGCACAAGATTCTACTCGCCCCTGGTCAGGAATATTGCGAAGGAAGAAAACGTTTCCATGGAGGAGTTGGAGCAAATTTCCGGAAGTGGTAAACATAACCGTGTAACCAAAGAGGACCTGCTTGCCTGGCTGAAAGACCGTTCAGAAAAACCCGCTCCGGCCAAAGAAGCAAAAGAAGAAAAAGAGGCCCCTGTTTCTGAGAAACCCTCCGACAAAGCTGCTTCTTCGGGTACTTCTTCAAAAATTCCTGTAGGAGACAAAGACGAAGTAGTTGAGATGGATCGTATGCGGAAACTCATTGCCGACCACATGGTGCATTCCAGAGATACTTCTGTACATATCACTTTATTCAGGGAAGCAGACATGACAAATATTGTCAAATGGCGCAACAAGCAGAAGGCTGTCCTGCAGGAAAGGGAGCAGGAGAAACTCACATTTACCCCGATATTCATAGAAGCCATTTCCAAGGCCCTGCGTGATTATCCGATGGTGAATGTGTCACTTGACGGGCAAAAGATCATCAAAAGAAAAAATATCAATGTAGGGATGGCCGTAGCCCTGCCGGGCGGAAACCTTATCGTACCCGTCATAAAAAATGCAGGAGACAAGAGTCTGCTGGGATTGACCAAGGAAGTGAACGACCTGGCAGCCCGGGCAAGAGAGAACAAGCTGAAACCGGACGAGATCCAGGGGGGCACGTTCACCCTCACCAATTTCGGTACTTTCGGCGCCACCATGGGCACCCCCATCATCAATCAGCCCCAGGTGGCAATTCTTGGCGTAGGCCTGATCCAGAAAAAACCTGTTGTTGTGGAAACACCTGATGGAGACAGCATCGCCATCCGCCACCGGATGGATCTCTCACTGGCATGTGACCACAGAATTGTGGACGGGGCACTGGGCGGAATGTTCCTGCAAAGGGTGGCCGAATACCTGGAAAACTTTGATGTGAAACAAACCATCTGATCATCAGGTCAGACGGCATACAGACCGTAATTTTTACCGTTGGGTCTGCCGATTGTCGCCCTGCAAGCAGATTTGTTGTAACTTCGCAAAAAACAATTCTGCTCATTTAAAGCGACGAATGCCTTATGCAGTTAAATCTCACCAGGCCCATTGCCTTTTTCGATCTCGAAACCACAGGAACCAATGTGGTAAAGGATCGCATCGTGGAAATCAGCATATTTAAGGTGCTGCCCAATAACCACACCGAATCCATTACCAGACTGGTAAACCCCACCATCCCTATTTCGGCCGAATCCACCGCCATACATGGCATTAAAGATGAAGACGTGGCCGACGCCCCGACTTTTGCCCAACTTGCACCTACCCTCGAAAAGTTTCTGGAGAACTGCGATCTGGCAGGTTACAACTCCAACAGGTTTGATGTACCCATGCTTATTGAGGAATTTTTACGCTGCGGGATTCAATTTGACATCAAGAAGCGAAGGCTGGTGGATGTACAGAACATTTTCCATAAAATGGAGCCACGCAACCTCCGGGCGGCTTATCGGTTCTATTGCGGCAAAGACCTGACAGATGCACATGCTGCCGAGGCAGATACCAAAGCCACCTATGAAATCCTGCTTGCCCAGATTGAGCATTATGAAGGTGTTGAATATGAGGACAAAGACGGAGGGGTGACCCAGCCCGTCAAAAATGACATACAGGCCTTGTATGAATTTTCCTACAACCATAACAATGCCGACCTTTCAGGGCATATCGGATACAATAAAAATGGCCGGGAAATTTTTAATTTCGGCAAGTATAAAGGGAAAGAGGTGGAAGAGGTATTCAAAAAAGAACCGCAATACTTCGACTGGATGATGAAAGCAGATTTTCCTCTTTCCACCAAAAACACCATACAATCGATCATTCTCCGGGGGTTTGACAAAGGCAACGCCATCCTGAAAGACAAGTAACAGTCATGAAGATCATCTGCATTTCAGGGAACTATCCTGCCCCGGCAGAGAGGGAAGTGCAGGGGTTCTCAGGGGCAGCCGGCATGTACATGAAGCCGGAAACAGCATTTATCAGGGGCCGGATGCCTTTTTTTCTCCCCGATTTCTCAGGTCAAATACATGCAGGAGCCGAATTGGTATTACGCATCGGAAAACTGGGGAAGAACATTCAGCCCCGTTTTGCACACACCTACTACAGTGAAATCGGGCTGGCTGTTAACTTTATGGCCACAGACCACCTTCAAATGTGCATCAGGGAGGGCAAGCCATGGGAAGAAGCAATTGCATTTGACGGCTCGGTGAAAGTATCGGATTTTGTTCCGGTGAATCAATTCCCTGATCCGGACAATATCGGCTTTTCACTGAAGTGCAACGGGGACAAAAGTCAGCACGGTCTGAGTGGTCAGATGCTCATGCATTTTAACCAGCTCATCGCCTATGTCTCCTCTTTTGTCACCCTGAAAATCGGGGACTACCTGTTAACCGGTTCGCCCCCGGGCTGTTTACCGGTGAAGCAGGAAGACAAACTGGAGGCCTTTCTGGCCGAAAAGAAAACAATCTCAATGATCGTCAAATAACCGTAATCACAAACTATGAAAATCATATTGCGTTCCGGAAAAGATGACGCCCTGCGCCGCTTCCATCCATGGGTATTCAGCGGAGCGATCAAGAAAACAGAAGGACGAACCTATGAAGGTTGCCTTGCCGAAGTGTTTTCCAACAAAGATGAGTACCTGGGAAGCGGAATATACCAGGATGCTGCCATAGCGGTCAGAATTTTGGCTTTTGCTCCGGAACGTCCGGAATCTTTTGATCAGGATTTCTGGGAGAAGAAAATCCACAGGGCATTTGACCTCCGGAAGCTGACCGGTCTTACTGATAATCCTCATACAAATGTTTACCGGCTTGTACACGGTGAGGGTGATCATTTGCCCGGACTGATCGTTGATCATTATGACGGACACCTGGTAATTCAGATACATTCCACCGGGCTTTACGCTTACATTGACCAGATCGCCGAGGCCCTGAAAAAGGTCTACGGTAATAAACTACGCAGTATTTTTGACAAAAGCAGGGAAACGCTACCCGTTGCATTCTGGGAAAAAACCTCACCCAAAGAATCGATTTACGGGGAATGCGNAAAAACAGAAGTGCTTGAAAACGGACATCGNTTCGTGGTGGATATTGACGNAGGACAAAAAACCGGGTTTTACATTGATCAGCGAGACAACAGGAAACTGCTGGCCGGTTATTGTAAAGGGAAGGAAGTACTGAACACTTTTTGTTACAGCGGGGGTTTCTCCGTCTACGCCCTGAAAGCAGGAGCAAGCGGGGTTGACTCCCTGGACAGCTCGGCCAAAGCCACGGCCCTGGCAGAAGAAAATGTATCCCTGAATATAGGACCCGCAGACATCCACCAGATCATTACCGATGATGCCATCCGTTACCTGAACGCAATGGACAAAGCCTATGACGTGATCATCCTGGATCCCCCTGCATACGCCAAACACCAGCATGTGAAACACAAAGCCGTTCAGGGGTACAAACGCCTGAACCTTGCCGCATTAAAGAAAATTCAAGAGGGCGGGGTGCTTTTTACCTTCAGCTGTTCCCAGGTTGTTGATATGCAGTTGTTCCGGTCAACGGTAATGGCAGCGGCCATTCAGTCCGGCAGGACCGTCAGGATACTGCACCAGCTTACACAACCCTCTGATCACCCTGTAAATATTTTTCACCCCGAAGGACAATACCTGAAGGGACTGGTTCTATTCGTAGATTAGGTTGTTTACAGCATGTCTGAAGCAAATAACACCTATAAAGGTATCTGGCGGATATCATATCCCATCATCCTGGGGCTGACGGCCCAGAATCTGATGATTGCCATAGATACCGCCTTCCTGGGCCGCCTGGGGGAAATAACCCTGGGAGCCTCAGCCATCGGAGGGATTTTTTACCTGTGCCTGGTCATGCTGGGCGCCGGGTTCTCAATCGGCACCCAGATTCTCATTGGCCGTCGCAACGGTGAGGGTAAAAAGCATCAGATCGGGCGCGTTTTCGACCACGCCATCTATTTTTTGATCGCCCTTGCATTCCTGCTTTTCCTGTTCCTGACCTATATTGCCCCCACCTTCCTGGAATGGTTCCTCAAATCAGAGAGAATCTGGAGCGAAAGCCTCGTCTTTCTTCAGTACAGGCGGTTTGGGTTTTTGTTCGGGTTTTTGACGCTGGGCTTCAATGCATTTTATACCGGAATTACCCGAACAAGGTTGCTGATCCTCAGCACCTCGGTGATGGCCGCCACCAATATTATTCTGGATTATGTCCTGATATTCGGTCACTTCGGGCTTCCGGCAATGGGGATCGCCGGCGCCGCAGTAGCCACCAATATTGCTGAACTGGTTACATTCGGTTTTTTCCTGTACTGGTCTCACAAAAACAGGATGCTCTACACATGCCGTCTGTTTGTATTTCACCGCCCGAACTGGCAGCAATACCGCCCATTGCTGAAGGTAGCGGTACCGGTAATGTTTCAGTACTTTCTCTCCTTTGCCGCCTGGTTTGTTTTCTTCATGGTGATCGAACAAATCAGCGAAACAGCCCTGGCGGCATCCAATATTACCCGCAGTTTTTATATGCTGCTAATGATCCCTGTTTTAGGTTTGAGTTCAGCCACCAACACAATTGTCAGCAACCTGATCGGTCAGGGAAACACTCAGCAGGTGATCCCCCTGATCAAAAAAGTTTTGATAATCGCCTTGTCGATGACAATCGCCATTATCCAGCTGAATATATTTATGCCGGCACAAATTGCCGGATTATTTACTTCCGACCCGAAACTGGTGGAGGCAAGCATCCCGCTCCTGCGGGTTACCTCCCTGGCAATGATCGCTTTTGCCTTCGGAATGATTCTTTTCAGCGGGCTTTCGGGAACGGGAAAAACCCTGGTCGCTTTGCTGATCGAAATTTTATCGATCACTTTTTACCTGTCCAGCGCCTTTATACTGGCCGTCGCCCTCAATGCCTCCGCACCTGTCGTTTGGTTTGTGGAAGTGATTTATTTCTCCATGCTCGGGCTGGGCTCACTGATGTACCTGAAAACAGGCAAGTGGAGAGTCTATAAATTATAACTTGCCGGCCCTGGTTGTTACAAATGACTTACGCCCGCCAAAATACCCGCGCACCAGGGACGACGATCAGGAGGATTGTTATATATTTGCAGGGTAATGTACAATTCTGTCTGGTTTCATTGTCACTGTCATGCAAAAATATTATTTGATCTGTAGCAGCCTGGTTCTTCTTTTTATACTGCTTTTAACAGGCCCTGTTACAAGCCGGAACAATGAACTGCCTCTGTCAATTCCCCAGGGAACCCCGGATTACACAACTCCGTGGGTGGATTCGGTTTTTGCCTCACTCGACCTGGAAGAACGTATTGCGCAGCTGCTGATGATACGGGTTCATACAGATCGTAATGAAGCCTATTATGACGATATAGTACGTGAAATCAGAGAACATAATGTCGGCGGAGCAGCCTTTTTCCGGGGAGGGCCAAAACGCCAGGTCTCCATGACAAACCGTATCCAGAACCAGGCAAAAACACCGGTGCTGATTGCCATGGATGCGGAATGGGGGCCGAGCATGCGACTCGACAGCACCATTGTATTTCCCCGGCAGATGACACTGGGAGCCATTGAAGATGACCAGCTGATNTATGAGATGGGGATGGAAATCGGCCGGCAACTNAAGCGACTGGGGGTACACATGAATTTTGCCCCGGTAATTGACGTAAACAACAATGCGGACAACCCGGTAATCAATTTCAGGGCGTTCGGTGAGTCCAGGGAAAAAATCGCCCGTAAAGGCCTGGCTTATATGCAGGGACTGCAGGATGCGGGAATTTTTGCCACGGCCAAACATTTTCCCGGTCATGGTGATACGGATGCAGACTCTCACCATACACTTCCCCTGTTGCGCCAAAGCTATGAAGAACTGGATTCTATCCATTTTTATCCTTTCCGGGAGTTGATCAACAAGGGACTTCACGGGGTCATGGTGGCCCACCTCGAAATTCCGTCCCCCCCCCCCCCCCTAACATAGTTACGCAACTGCTGAAAAGAGACATGGGGTTTCAGGGACTGGTCATCACCGATGCACTGGATATGCGCGGCGTATCTGATTATTTTGAACCCGGCGAACTTGAGCTTCGCGCACTGATGGCCGGGAACGACATTCTATTACTCCCCGAAAATGTTCCCGCTGCCATCCGGACAATCAAAAAAGCCGTTCAGGATGGCATAATCACTGAGGAGCTGGTCAATGAGCGATGCAGGAAAATACTGTATTACAAAGAGAAAGCCGGCCTGGACGATTTTGATTACATTTTCCCCGACGGACTGACCGATAAACTGAACACCCCTTCCGCCAGGTTGCTTAACAAAAAGCTGGCCGAAGCGGCGGTCACCCTGGTGCGGAACGAGAAGAACCTGGTCCCATTGTCAGGTCTCAACCACCGTCGTATAGCCGCCCTGTCGATTGGTGAAAAGCCCGGCAATCCCTTTCATGCCATGTTAAATAACTATGCTCCAGTGTCCACCTATGGCATTGACAAAAATCACACTCCGGACAGGGCCCTTCAAATAATGCAGGAACTTGAAAAGTACGACCTGGTGATCGTTTCCCTGCACAATAACAGTATGTTTGTATCAGCTGATTATGGAATGACCCGGGAGTCAATTGGCCTGATCAACGATCTGTCCCGGCGAAAAGATGTGATTCTTTCATTGTTTGCCAACCCTTACAGTCTCTCCTTTTTTGAAAAAGGGATATTGGATACGGAAGCCATCGTGGTAGCCTATGAAGACGGAGAAAATTTTGAACGTGCGGCGGCCCAGGCCATCTTTGGGGGCATTCAGACCACAGGAAGACTCCCTGTAACTGCCAGGCCTTTTTTTGCTGCAGGACAAGGCATTATCAGCCCGCAACCAGTCAGGATAAGGTTCGGACAACCTGAAGAAACCGGAATCTCCTCTTCCCGGCTCACCGGCATTGATTCCCTGGCTGAAAGCGGCATTCGGATGGGTGCCTATCCCGGATGCCAGATCGCTGTGATAAAAGACGGCGTGATGGTATATAACAAAGCGTTCGGAAACCATACCTATGACAGCATACAGGCTGTTTCCCTTTCGGATCTTTATGATGTGGCGTCGGTCACCAAAGTCGCAGCCACAACATCTGCCGTAATGCGACTTGTAGACGAAGGACGGCTTGACCTGAATAAGACCCTGGGAGATTACCTCCCATGGCTCAGAGAATCAGATAAAAACATGTTATCCATTCGGGATGTGCTTTCTCACCAGGCGAGATTGACCTCATGGATTCCTTTTTACCGCTCCACAATGGAGGAGGGAACCCTCATCAATGGCATCTATACAGAAGATGCCTCGGAGGATTTCAATATACAGGTTGCTGAAGGGCTGTTCATGCATCACAGCTACCGCGACACGATTTTTTATGGAATTGCCGGGTCAGAATTACGCAACAACAACGACTACATTTACAGTGATCTCGGGTTTATACTGTTAGCGGAAGTTATCAGGGAGATAACCGGGCAGAGACTGGATCAGTTCATTGAACATTTTCTTTACAACCCATTGGGGCTTTCCGTTACAGGATTCAACCCGCTTCAACGGTTTGATTCCGGACGCATCATACCAAGTGAGAAGGATACGTTGTGGCGCAGGCAGGTAGTAAGGGGTTTTGTCCATGATCCGGCCGCAGCCATGCTGGGTGGTGTGAGCGGGCATGCAGGGTTATTCTCCAACGCACAGGAACTGGCCGTCTTGATGCAATTGTTTTTGCAGGGCGGCAACTATGGAGACAGGCAATACTTCGGAAAAAATACCCTGGAAGAATTTACAAGGGTACAGTTCCCGGATAATGACAACAGACGGGGGTTGGGTTTTGACAAACCGTCTCTTGACGACCCGGATTCCGGGCCTGCATGTAAAAGCGCATCCCCCATGAGCTTTGGACATAGTGGATTTACAGGAACATATGTCTGGGCAGACCCGGCTGAAAACCTGGTATTCGTATTTCTTTCCAACCGCACTTATCCCGACCAGGATAACCGAAAACTGATCAGGGAAAACATACGAACAGATATCCACCAGGTTATTTACGACGCAATCCAGCACGCGAGAACCCTGAATCACTTCACCACCGAAAGCACCCTGAATCAATAAACCTGCTATGAATAAGAAAACCATTCTTTTCTGGATTTTTGCCGTTGTCATCACCCTTTCAAGCGCTGTTTTTCAGCGAATGACAGGCCCCACAAAACCTTACAGAGGACAAACAGAACTGGGAGAATCAGCCATATCCTACCGTCTTATCCGCACTTTTGACCGGCCAGAGGATGCCCCTGTATCCCTAAAAGCCGAGGACAGAGAAATCAGTGGGTTTTATATTTACAAAAGATATCCAAGCCATGACGCATGGGAACAGGCACCCCTGAAAAGAGAGGGAGACCGGCTTATTGCTCATATCCCGCAACAACCGGCAGCCGGGAAAGTAATGTACCGGATATACCTGGAAAAAGGAGATGACCAGGTAATGCTTTCCGAAGAACCCATCATCATCAGGTTCCGTGACAGCGTACCGGGCTGGGCCATGTTACCCCATATAATCTTAATGTTCACCGCCATGCTGTTCAGCACCAGGGCCGGCCTGGCAGCACTATTCAGAGAAAAAACATTCAGTCTGACCTTGTGGACCTTTATCACCTTTGTTTTTGGGGGCCTGATTTTTGGCCCGATCGTCCAGAAATATGCTTTTGGTGACTTCTGGACGGGTTGGCCATGGGGCACTGATCTCACTGACAATAAAACAGCATTTGCATTTATCTTCTGGCTCATTGCATTCATTAAGGTATATAAAAATCCGCGGCACCGGAGCTGGGTACTGGTGGCTTCCATTGTGCTGCTCCTGATTTACCTCATTCCGCACAGCCTGCTGGGATCCGAAATCGACTGGACGCAGGAAGGAGTTGAATAATCCTTGATTATAAACGTGTTATAATCACAATGTTTTTTTCCGAAAAAACAAGTCTAAAGCATGGAGAAGTTGTAAATTTGCAGTTGGCCCGAAAAAAATCACGAATCCATCCGGGAAGATCAATTGTTACACGAATCAGTTAATTTGAACGTTATTCTGTTATGGGTAAAGTCATTGCCATCGCCAATCAAAAAGGAGGAGTAGGAAAAACAACCACAGCGATTAATCTCGCCGCAAGCATGGCCGTGCTTGAACACAAAACCCTGCTGATTGACGCAGACCCCCAGGCCAACGCAACTTCCGGTGTGGGGATCGATCCAAAAGTGGTAAAGACCAGCATATATGAAAGCATCATCGATGATGTGGACCCCAGAAAAATCAGACTGGAAACCTCCACCCCAAACCTGGATCTGATCCCGGCCCATATCGATCTGGTGGGTGCAGAAATAGAAATCATCAATCTCCCCAACAGGGAAAAAATGATGAAAAAAGTGATCGACCAGGTCAAAGATGATTATGATTTTGTGGTAATCGACTGCTCACCATCCCTGGGGCTGGTAACAGTAAATGCGCTAACTGCTGCAGACTCAGTGATCGTTCCGGTGCAATGTGAATATTTTGCCCTGGAAGGTCTCGGGAAACTGCTCAATACCATCAAAATTGTACAGTCACGCCTGAATCCGAAACTGGAAATTGAAGGAATTTTGCTCACGATGTATGATGCCCGCCTCCGGCTTGGCAACCAGGTGGTGGAAGAAGTGAGAATGCATTTTCAGGATCTGGTGTTTGACACCATCATTTATCGCAACATTAAACTGGGAGAGGCACCAAGCTTCGGGGAAACGATCATTATGCATGATGCACACTCCAGGGGGTCGCTGAATCACCTGAACCTGGCCAGAGAAATACTGCAGAAGAACAACATGACCAGAATACCGGAAGAAGATAAAAAGGTAAATATATGAACGCCAAAAAACGTGCTTTAGGAAAAGGACTAGGCGCATTGCTTGATGATTCAGGCGTGGAACCTCAGCCAGTTTATGACGTGGAGAAAGATCTGCTTGCAGTGGGTACCATCGGCAAAGTACCCATTGACATTATTGAGGTGAACCCGCATCAGCCCCGAACAGATTTCGACGAGGAAGCCCTGAACGATCTGGCTGCATCCATTAAAGAACAGGGGGTGATCCAGCCAATCACCCTCCGGAAAATTGAAGACAACAAGCTTCAGCTTATTTCAGGGGAACGACGCCTGAAGGCGTCCAAAATGGCAGGATTAACGGATATTCCGGCATACATCATTGTCGCCGAAGACAATACCATGCTGGAAATGGCCATTGTCGAAAACATCCAGCGGGAAAACCTGAATCCCATCGAAATTGCCCTGGGATACAGACAATTGATAGAGGACTATAAGCTGACCCAGGAAACACTGAGCGAAAGACTGGGCAAAAGTCGCTCCTCCATTGCCAACTTCCTGAGATTGTTAAGACTTCCCGGAGAGATCCAGATCGGACTGCGGCAGGAGCATATTTCCACCGGTCACGCAAAAGCCCTTCTGTCAATCGAAGATTCCCAGACCCAGCTTGAAGTGTATCAGGATGTACTGGCACAGGATTTATCAGTAAGAGAGCTGGAGGAAATCATTAAGCAATTGCTCAGTAAGGAGGACGAGGAGCAGAAGGAGCAACCAAAAAAACCGAAAGCAACAGATCACAAAGAACACCGGGAACTTAAGAAGGCGTTGGAGAATCGGCTTAACGCCAGGATACAGGTAAAAAACAGAGCAAACGGACAGGGATCCATTGTGATAAATTACAGGTCGGAAAGTGATCTGATGCGGATCGCCGAACTCTTAAAACAATAGGCTAGCAGACATTAAGGTGTGGAAATATTCTGCGCATACGAATAAGCCGTCAGGTCACAGGGCAGTTAAGACAGCCCTGTGGAAACCCTTTGTCAGAACGGGCTGCTGCTTCCTGCTTGTTCTTTTCATCCTTTCCCCTGCAAAAGCCCAGGTTCAGGATCAGGAAAGCCTGCCGGAGCCTGAACTGAACATGGAGGAAGCCTTTGCCCCATCGCCCGCCAAAGCAGCCATGCTTTCAGCTACCCTGCCCGGAATGGGACAAGTCTATAATCAGAAATACTGGAAAGTTCCCATTATATATGCCGGGTTTGGAACCCTGTATTATTTTCTGGACATGAACAGTTCCGAATACCGGAAGTGGCGGCAAGCCTGGATTGCCCGGGTAGACGGAAACCCCAATACCATCGATGATTTCCCCAGGCATTCCACAGCCATGCTGGAAAGGGCCATGGATTTTTACAGGCGGAACCTCGAGATCACTTATATACTTACCGCGGCACTGTATCTCTTGAATATTTTGGATGCCAGCGTGGATGCCCATTTGATGAACTTTGATGTGGGTGAAGAACTCAGCTTTGGCATGGACTCCCATCCAATTCCATCGGCATCCAATAATGTGTTTCCAAGGCATAGTCCGCAGCTTAAAGTAACTATCAAGTTTTAATCATGATGGAAAAAAAACTGCATATCGCCCTGATCGGGTACGGGAAAATGGGCAGAACAATTGAAAAGCTTGCCCTTGCCCGCAACCACGTTATCAATGCTGTAATTGATAACGAAATGCAATGGGAAACCGAAGGGAAACATCTGAAAACTGTGATGTAGCCATCGAATTTACGACACCGTCAGCTGCCCCGGAGAATATTAAAAAGTGTTTTGAGTATCATTTACCAGTCATCACGGGTACAACGGGATGGCTTAATGAATTTCCGGCCATTGAATCGCTGTGCAAAAAAGAAAAACAAACACTGTTTTATGCTTCCAACTTCAGCATTGGCGTAAATTTCTTTTTTGAGCTGAACCGGTATCTGGCCGGGATGCTTTCAGATATGGCCGGATACAGGCCACGGATTACGGAGACTCATCATATGCAGAAGCTTGATGCACCCAGTGGTACTGCCATCAGCCTTGCCAGAGATATCATTGAAGCACGCAATGGACTGAGCAAATGGGGAAATGCAGATGAGTCACTACCTGAAGAAGCTTTGCCGATTAAGGCCTACAGGATGGAAAATGTAACAGGCACACACGTTGTTTCCTATGAATCAGTCATCGACAGCATTGAGATCAAGCATACTGCACATGACAGAAGCGGGTTCGCAGAGGGAGCGTTGCTTGCTGCAGAATGGGTGCAAGGCAAACGGGGAGTGTTTACAATGAAGGATTTATTAAATATTTAACCACATTGCCATGAGCATATACATGATAGTGACCCTGATTTTTTTTCTTGCATCCCTGGCGGGGTTATGGAAAATTTTCCGGAAAGCAGGTTACAAAGGCTGGGAAGCAATCGTACCCCTGTACAATGCTTATATCTGGCTCAAAGTGATTGACAAGCCGGTGTGGTGGTTGATTTTTGTCCTTCTTCCGTTTATCAATGTATTCACCCTTTTGCTGATGGTGGTGGAGACCCTGAAATGTTTCAGGAAAAACGGGTTGGGAGAACAGGCACTCGGCGTATTGTTCCCTTTTCTTTTCCTGCCCTACCTGGGATTCGCAAAGAATGAAGCGTACACACATCCTTCCAGACTCCCGGTAATCAAAAAATCAGCATCCCGTGAATGGGCAGATGCCATCATTTTTGCGGTGATTGCTGCCACCATCATACGCACATTCATGCTGGAGGCCTACACCATACCAACCTCATCCATGGAAAAATCCATGCTGGTGGGCGACTATCTTTTTGTGAGCAAACTGAGTTACGGACCCAAGATCCCCCGGACCCCCATTGCATTTCCTTTCACCCATCATACACTACCACTCACTGAATATACAAGGTCTTATGTTGAGTGGATACAGCTTCCCCATTACCGGTATCCGGGGATACGGTCAATCAGCAACAACGATGTGGTGGTTTTCAATTATCCGGAGGGAGATACCGTTGCCCTGCAACTGCAGAACCAGAGTTATTACTCACTTGTCCGTGAGATGGGCCGCGATGCAGTCCGGGAACGTTTTGATGTCACACACCGACCGGTCGACAAAAGGGAAAACTACATTAAACGATGTGTAGCCATTCCCGGTGATACTTTTGCCATCCGGGAAGGCAACCTGTTCATCAACAACAAACCCCTGCCCGACCCTCCGGATGTTCAGCATAATTACAGGGTGGTTACCAACGGGACCCGGCTTTCAGCCAGGCTTATAGACAGGCTGAACATCACGGACTGGGGACAGGCCGCACAGGACGTTTACATCCTGGCCATGACCGAAGAAAATGCCAGGGAAATACAAAGGGCAGGAGGCGTGGAATCGGTGACCAGGGTAACCCGGCCGGCCGGTCACGGCGAAAAACATATTTTTCCGCACGATGATGCATTTCCCTGGAACGAAGACAATTTCGGGCCGCTTTACATTCCGGAGAAAGGAGCTGAGGTTACAATTAACACGGACAATTTGCCGTTCTACGAAAGAATCATCACGGTATATGAAGGCAATGAATTGACCACCGACAACGACCGCATCTTTATCAACGAACAGGAAACTGACACCTATACTTTTGAGATGGATTACTACTGGATGGTCGGAGACAATCGCCATAATTCTGCCGATTCGAGGTACTGGGGATTCGTTCCCGAAGACCATATTGTCGGAAGGGCCATGTTTGTGTGGTTGTCCCTTGACCCGAACAAGGGATTTCCGAACAACATAAGATTTAATAAAAGTCTGAGGATCATACGGTAAAATAAAACTCCGGTGCTGATGAAGAACAAATACATCGACCTGATCGAACAAACCTTTGACTTTCCCCAGGAAGAGTTCAAGGTCATTGACAATGAGTTGTATTTCCATGACCTGTGCATGATGGACCTGGTAAAACAATACGGAACGCCATTGAAGATCAGCTATTTGCCTAAAATAAGTCAGCAGATACAAAAAGCTAAGCGGATGTTCAACGTGGCAATGGCCCGGGTAGACTACAACGGAGAATACCATTATTGTTACTGTACAAAAAGCTCACACTTCACTTTCGTACTTGAAGAGGCACTGAAGAATGATATACACATAGAAACTTCGTCCGCTTTCGACATTTTCATTGTGGAGGAATTACTCAGAATGGGGCTTATTGATAAATCCCGCTATGTGGTCTGCAATGGGTTTAAACGCCCATTGTATACAGAAAAGGTCAGTGATCTGATCAATGACGGTTTTGAAAATACCATTCCGGTAATTGACAACAAGGACGAGATCAAAGATTATAACGAGCTCATCCGGAACGACAGGCAATGTAATCTCGGAATCCGTATAGCTGCCGAAGAAGAGCCCAAGTTCGAGTTTTACACATCCCGACTGGGGATCCGTTACAAGGATATTGTCCCCTATTACAAGGCACATATTCAGAATGACCGCCGATTCGGGCTGAAAATGCTTCATTTCTTTATCAACACCGGGATCAAAGACAATGCGTATTACTGGAATGAGCTTTCAAAATGTGTAAATGTATATTGCCAGCTTAAAAAAATCTGCCCCGAACTGGACAGCCTGAATATTGGGGGTGGATTTCCCATTAAAAATTCACTCGGATTTGAATACGATTATGAGTACATGGCCGAGGAGATCATCGGCCAGATTAAATTGATCTGTGAGCAGCACAGCGTGCCGGAACCAAATATTTTCACCGAGTTTGGGGCATTTACCGTG
>SL_3KL_010_SEDDRAFT_10001475_pt1 | contig 21369 bp, 16 predicted proteins | sample SodLakKL_010_SED_2_FD_10381 | JGI IMG/M metagenome (IMG submission 10381) | reverse complement strand
CCCCGTCATTTGTATGTGCCTGGGGCACAAAGACGTTTTGCCTATGACGACAGGCCCCTGGCCATTGGTTACGGGCAGACAATATCCCAGCCTTTTATCGTGGGGTACATGACAGAACTGGTCAACCCCCGCGACAACCACAAGGTACTGGAAATAGGCACCGGTTCGGGGTATCAGGCAGCCGTGCTGGGCGAGATTGTGGACCAGGTGTATACCATTGAGATCATCAGGGAGCTGGGCACCCAGGCCCGGCAGCGACTGGAATCCCAGTATGACAATGTGCACGTGAAAATTGCAGACGGCTATTATGGCTGGGAGGAACATGCCCCCTTTGATGCCATCGTGGTTACCGCAGCCGCCGAACACATTCCTCCGCCGCTGATCGATCAGCTGAAAGAGGGAGGTAAAATGATCATCCCGGTGGGCTCTCCTTTTCAGACACAGCAACTGATGCTGGTGGAGAAAAAGGAAGATGGTGAACTCACCACAAGGGGCTTGATGCCTGTCAGGTTTGTTCCTTTTGAAAGAGGAGAATAATAAGCAAGATGGAGGGTTCCGCCAAGCAAGCCAGTACACGGCTCATCATCAGTCTCGGTCTCTACTCTGCCGCCATCATTGCCTTTCAGCTGGGGCTGATGCAACTGATTTCCATTGTGCAGTGGCATCATTTTGCCTATATGATCATCTCCATCGCGATGCTCGGATTCGGGGCAAGCGGCACACTATTGGCCCTGGCCAGGGAAAGGCTCATCAATGCCTCTAAGTGGCTTGTTCCCGTGCTTATGAGTACCAGCGGGCTGTTTATGATGGTCACCTTCCACCTGACCCGCATGGAGTTTTTCCGGTTCGATGTATACCTGCTGTTCGTTGAATCCTCCCAGTTCCCCATCCTGGCAGCCAATTACATCATTTACTTCATACCGTTTTTCACGGGAGCCCTTGCCATCGGCATCATATTTATCAAATATTCATCCCAGATCGGGACTTATTATTTCGCCAACCTGGTTGGCTCCGGAATTGGCGGATTGCTCGTATTGCTTTTACTGAGCCGGCTGATGCCGCAACAGGTGCCGGCCGTTGTGGGAATTTTTGCAGTAATGGCGGCACTTGTCATGCTGACACCCGTACGCCGCATCCTGCAACTGGTTACGGCCGGCCTTTCCCTGGTCATTGCCCTGGTTTTGATCAGCAGGCCGGGCGACATCCCCATATCGGAATACAAAGACCTGGCACGTACCATGAACCTGCCGGAAGCTGAAATCGTACACAGCCAGCCCGACATCCACGGATTCATCGAAGTGGCTTCCTCTCCGGCCCTCCGGTTCGCACCGGCACTCAGCCTGTCTTATACCGGTGATGTGCCGGTAAAAAAGAACATATACGTCAATGGGGATTATTACGGTGTGATTCCCGATTATATACCAGGGCAGACCGAACACATTCTTGACCAGACCACACAGAAACTGCCATGGGTGGTCGGTCAGAAAGAACGGGTGCTCATGCTGAATGCGGGAGAAGGCGCCCCGCTGGCCCATGCATTCAGCCACCGGGCCGGGCACATTGATGCCGTAATCCCCAACCGGGGGGTGGTTTCCATCATGCAAAACGAATTTGCTGAGGCATCAGGAAGGCTGTTTTTGCACGACAGCCTGGAAATACACCAGGTGGAGCCACGTAATTTTCTGGCTTCCGGGGCAAAGGGAAGCTACGACCTGGTTATCCTGCCACAGCAGGATGCCTTCGGAGGTACGGCGGGCATCAATGCGCTCCAGGAAAATTACACCATGACCATTGAATCGTTCCGCCTGATGTGGAACCATCTTGCACAAGACGGATTCATTGCCGTTTCCACCTGGAGCGATTACCCCTCACGCACCAGCCTGAAGCTGCTTGCCACACTGGTGGCCACACTTGAAGACAATGGCATCAGTAACCCGGAAGATCACATCGCCGCCATCCGGTCGTGGGGGACCATCTCCTTTGTCATGAAGAAGTCTCCGTTGACCAGTGCGGAGGCCGGCAAAATCCGGGAATTTTGCAGGGAGAAATTTTTTGACCCCCTGCTGCTTCCTGAAATCCGCACGGAAGAAAGACAACAGTTCAACATGCTGGATGATGAGGAGTTCTTTGTGTATGTGGACAGGATCATGGAAGGGGACCATTCCTTTCTGCAGGATTACGGCTTCATGATTGATCCGGCCACCGACGACAAGCCTTATTTTGCGCAGTTTCTGAGGATCGGAAACCTCGGAAAGATGTCAGATCTTTTCGGGCAAGATCAGGTCCCTTTCCTGGAGCTGGGTTACCTCATCGTGGTGGTAACCCTGGTGCAAAGTACCATCCTGGCGGTTTTATTCATCCTGCTCCCTTTGTTCCGGATACGGAAAAGCCACCGGGGCAAGGGCGGCACCCTGTTTTATTTCGGGGCACTTGGCGTGGGATATATGTTTGTGGAAATTATTCTGATACAGCGTTTTGTCCTGTATTTCGGTGAGCCTGTATTCGCCCTGTCGGCTGTGATCAGTACCATGCTGATCGCCAGTGGTATAGGCAGCCTGACCTCCAACCGCTTGCCGGCCACCCCCGCCACCATTTCAGGCATGGGTATGCTGGTGGCTCTGCTGCTGCTTGGCTACACCTTCTTCCTTACCCCCATCCTCCAATGGAGTATCGCCGCCCCACTGGTTGCAAAAATCACCCTGGCTCTATTACTTATCGGTGTCCCCGCATTTTTCAAAGGGATGATGTTTCCCTTTGGCATACGATACCTGTCCGGATACGATAAAAGTCAGGTGCCATGGGCTTACGGGATCGACGGCTCGGTATCCGTCATCAGTACATCCCTGGCAACGCTGATTGCCGTAGAGGCGGGGTTTATGGTGGTGATGGCTGTCGCCGTTTGCTGCTATACACTGGCATTTGCTACCTTTGCAATGCATCGCCGGGTTTTCAGGTAATCCCGCAGTTTTCAATCAAGCAGCCAGACATGGAAGACAAGCAACCCGACATGGAAGAACAGATCAGCAGCGTGCAGAATCAGTTGGTAAAACACATTGCCAGGCTTCAGCAGAAATCCTCCGAACGCCGCAAATCCGGCATGTTTGTGGCGGAAGGCAGACGGGAGGTTTCCATGGCACTTTCTTCGGGAATCCGCCCTGTCCACCTGCTGCTTTGCCCGGACATCTACCTGGCGGATCCGGCCTATCCGCTGCCGGGCATTGACAAGCAACCCCAACCCGTTACAACGGTAAGCCGGACTGTTTATAACAAGCTTGCCTACCGCAGAGATGCTGAAGGGGTAATGCTGGTGGCAAAACAGGTAGATCTCGCCCCTGAAAAATTATCGCTGCCTGAATCTCCGTTGCTGCTGGTGATTGAAGGCGTGGAAAAACCGGGTAACCTGGGAGCCATTCTGCGTACTGCCGATGCCGCGGGGGTGGATGCCCTGATACTGACAGACAGCCGCACAGATATTTACAATCCCAACGCCATACGATCCAGCCTGGGATGTCTTTTTACCGTTCCCGTGGCCAGGTGCAACAACCGGGAAGCCATTCACTGGCTGACCGGGCCGGAAAACTGGGAAAAAGGGCCCCCGAAAATATTTTCAGCCATATTGCAAATCAGCATCCCTTATGATGAAGCAGATATGACAGGACCCACTGCCCTGGTATTCGGAGCGGAAGACAAAGGCCTGTCGGAAGCGTGGCGGGCCGCATCTCACCAGCACATCAGGATACCCATGGCTGGAAGGATTGATTCGCTGAACCTTGCTGCCTCTGCCGCCATCCTCACCTTTGAGGCAGTCAGGCAAAGAAAGTATAAGACCACCGGCCGGAACCGTTAAATTGTTTTGCACTGATCTGCAGTGAATACGGTGGTCATGAACTTTTCCGCCGCTGCAGTTCTTTTTTGATCAGGAAAAGCTCACGTGAAGTCTGTCCGGCCACGGAAGTATTTTCCTCGGCCCTCCGTATCAGGTAGGGAACCACCGTTTTCACCGGGCCGTAGGGCACGTATTTGCATACATTGTACCCTGAAGCCGCCAGGTTATAGGAAATGTGGTCACTCATCCCCAAAAGCTGGGCAAAAGAAATATGTGGATGATCAACAGGCAATGAGCCGGTGGCGATCACATCCACAGCCTTCAGGCAGCTGATCTCATTATGGGTGGCAATACAAACAGCCACATCATCTGCATTCTTAAGGCAAATGGCTGTCGCTTCATCAAAAGCCTTGTCAGTGGCTTCTTTGTCAGGATAGATCGGAGAAAGCTTACCTGCTTTCCGGGCATACTCACGCTCTTTTTCCATATAGGCTCCCCTGACCAGCTTAAAGGCCGGGTACACTCCTTCCTCACGGCATCGTGCAATGGTGTTTTTTAAATAGGCAAGCCGGTCATGCCGGTACATCTGCAGCGTATTGAAAACAATGGGTTTTTCTTTGTTATAACGCAGCATCAGATCGTCCACCATCCCGTCAACCACCTCCTGTATCCATGTTTCCTCGGAATCGACCATTACGGGGACTCCCCTTTTGGCCCCATAGGCAATAATGTCATCAAAACGGGTTTTTACCCGGTCCATTTCCTGTTGCTCACTGTCAGACAGGGTATGCCCGGCCTGTACCTTTTCAAGCAATGCCACCCGTGCAAGCCCTGATGGTTTGAAAACGGCATAGGGGATATGCTTATTCTCTACAGATTTATCAATGGTAGCCTGTATTTGCTGCCGGGTATATTCAAAATCATCTTCGTTGTCCTTGCCCTCGGCGGAATAGTCAAGGATGGTCAGCACATTGGATTCTCCCAGTTTCTGAATGGTCGGATCACACTCATCAATGGTTTCACCACCGCAGAAATGGCTGAATACGGTTGGTTTCAGGGCCCAGCTGACAGGGAGCCTCATCCGGAGAGCACCATGCAGCAAAACAGACCCCGTTTTTACCAGCACATCACTGCCTACAAGACTGAACAGCCAGCGGGCTTTTTTAAGGGCATAATTATTTTTATCTCTGAAGGCGATTTCCGTATTGTCAAAATCAATCATAAGCTACATTAAATTAACCATTAATCCTTTTTGTGTTTTGGTTTGACGATGAGCCCCAGGGGATCAACAAAGGGGGTAACGATCCATTTCCGGTCATACTTTGATTCCTCGGCCAGGTCTTCATCGCAGGGTGCGATGGTCAGCACAGGTACATGTACATTGTCAAGGATTTTTTCCGTATAATTCGGGGCAAATATTTCCTGGATGCGTCCACCCCGTTCCGCAACGATCATGATCAGTTCGGCTTTCACTTTTTCAGCAAAATCAATCAGGGCCTCCGGCCAGTCCATTCCCGGGTCAACCACAAGATCGGTGGTTACCTTCACATTGTTTTCTTCAAACACATCGGTTACGCTCTTTAATAATGCCTCCTTGTTGATGATTTTGGCCTTGTTGTCAGACGACAGGAAACCAAAAACCCGGACCTGTGCATCGAAAAAGGTGGCAAACTTAACTGCCTGGGCAATTTTCTGCGTACTTCTGCTTGAAAAGTCGATGGGGATCACAATGTTCCGGTAACCCAGGTGATGGTGCTTGTCTTTAACTACCAGAACGGGGGCGTTGGCATGGCACACCACTTCATAGGCATAGCTTTGGGTGATCTTGGATATACCACGTTTCCCGTGCACCCCCATCACGATGAAAGACACCCGTATTTTGTCAGCAACTTCATTGATCACTTTCAGAATGTTCCCGGTACGGATCATATAATTGACCTTCACCCCATGGCTGTTTGCAAGCCAGGAAACAATGTCTGTAAGGGTCTGCTCCACCTCCGATTCCTCCTTACTGCCTTTTTCAAGTTTTTCTGCTACATGCAGCAGCACAATGCGGTAATTGAACATCCGGGCAATGGCCGAGGCATGATCCATGGCGTAGCCGGCCACATCAGAGAAGTCAACCGGAACAAGTATGGTATTACTGCTTTTCATCCTGGTAAGTTTGCCCTTCAACGGGTTTTTAAAGATACGAAAGATTTTCACGTAAAAAACCGCACCCCTGAAGGGGCGCGGTTTTTATATCAGGGGTAGGATTCCGGCACAGCCCCGTATGTATCCGGGAAAGTCGGTACGGGGTCATCCGGTGAACTGCACAAGCTGTTTAGAGTTCATAGAACAGCGGAGAACCGGGACCAATCGGAATACCAAGTAATATCCAGATAATGAGCATGACCAGCCACGTTCCCAGAAAGATAAATGTATAGGGCAACATGGTGGCAATGATGGTTCCGATACCTGCTTTCTTGTCATAGCGCTCCATAAAGGCAACGATCATCGCAAAATAGGACATCATCGGCGCAATCACGTTGGTCACACTGTCGCCCACACGGTATGCCAGCTGAGTGAACTCGGGCGAGTACCCCAGCAACATGAACATGGGGATGAATACCGGTGCCATGATGGCCCACTTGGCAGAGGCACTACCAACGACCAGGTTGATGAATGCAGCCACGAGTACCAGGGCGATCATCAGCGGGATCCGGCCCATGCCGAGCGAACCGATAAAGTTGGCTCCCTGGATGGCGAAGATCAGCCCCAGGTTGGTCCAGTTAAAATAGGCCACAAACTGGGCGGCAAAGAACACAAGCACAATATAAGTGCCCAACGTAGACATGGACTTACCCATCCCGTTGATCACATCCTTATTGCTTTCCAGTGTTTTGGCAGCGATACCGTAAACGATACCCAAAATGGCGGCCACCATGAAGATAATCGCAACAATCCCGCTCATGAAAGGAGACCGTAACAGGTTACCGGTTTCCGGATCGCGCATAAAGCCGGAGCCGGGAATGGATGACCAGATTCCACCCTCGATGGGCACGGCACTCCATAATAACAACAGGGCGATACCCACCAGGGCCCAGAACGTAGCCCGCAACCCCCTTCGCTCATCGCTGCTGAGCTGCTTGATCTCTTCAGGCTGGGCATCACCCTTATACTCGCCAAGACGCGGAATCACCACTTTTTCTGTTACCCATGTACCAATATAGGCAATGAAAAAGGTGGAAATAAACATAAAGTAGTAGTTGGCGGTGGGGTTCACATTGTAAGTGGGGTCAATGATCCGGGCAGCCTCCTCGGACAACCCGGCAAGCAGCGGGTCAATGGTTCCCAGCAGCAGGTTGGCTGAATACCCGCCCGACACACCGGCAAAGGCAGCAGCAATACCCGCAATGGGGTTACGCCCGACAGCCAGAAAAATCATCCCGCCCAGGGGAACCAGTACCACATAACCAACCTCACTGGCAGTATTGGAAAGAATACCGGCAAAAACAATGGCAAAGGTGAGCAACTTCTTGGGAGCGGATAAAACCAGTAATCGCAGGCTGGTTGACATTAGCCCGCTGGATTCCGCAACCCCGATACCCAGCAGGGCAACAAGCACTGTTCCCAGGGGAGCAAAAGAGGTAAAGTTGACAACCAGGTTGATCATAATCATGTGCAGGCCCTCCCGGCTCATCAGGTTAAAGGCTTCGACCTCCTCCCCTGTGCCGGGGTGTATTGCCGTCACATTAAAAAGGGAAGCGATCCCGCTAAGTAAAATAATGGCAAATGCAAACATTGCAAATAAAGTGGCTGGGTGTGGCAGCTTGTTCCCAACCCGCTCAATGGACCCCAGCATCCTGTCCACCATGGTATTCTCCGATTTCTCCATAAAAGTTATATAATTAACAATGTAAATGACTACTGAAAAAGGAAGGCCAAAAATAAAGAAAATCAAGCATACAACCGGCCCTGAAATCCATCTTTTTCTTTCAGTTTATCCTCTATCATCGTGATGATTACATCAGCCCTGACCCTCCCCCATGGTTTTCCTGCGATCAACCTGGGAGGTACTTCGCCAGACAGCCTTTCTATGGCGATATCAGGACGAAGCTGCTCAAGGAAATCTGACACAAATTCCACGTACTCATCCAGGCTGAAGAGCGAAAAACGATCCGGATGTGCCGCATACTCACGTGCCATTGTGGTACCTTTCACAATTTGAAGCTGATGGAACTTTGCTGTATGAACCGGCAATTCATTGATTGCCGCTGCCTGGTCAAGCATCTGCTGCCTGGATTCTCCGGGAAGACCAAAGATCAGATGGATGCCTGTCTTCAGCCCCCTGTCGGCACTCATACGAATGGCTTTTTGTGAGTCGGCAAACAAGTGCCCTCTGCGAACACGTCGAAGGGTTTCATCATAACAGGATTCAACGCCGTATTCAATTTTAATAAAGTACTCCCGTGACAATTCAGCGAGGTAGTCCAGCCTGGCCTCGTCCACACAATCCGGCCGTGTACCGATCACCAGCCCGGATATGGCCGGATGCCGGAGGGCCTCTTGGTACACCTCGTGCAAATGATTCAGCGAAGCGTGGGTATTCGAATAAGCCTGAAAATAGGCAACAAAGCGCCCGGCCCTTGGGTAACGTTTTTTTATGAAGGCCAGGCCTGTATCCAGTTGTTCATGAATGGAGGCTGAAGGCTGGCAATACGAGGGAATGAAGCCTTCATTGTTGCAAAAGGTGCATCCCTCCGTTCCCAGGGTACCGTCACGATTCGGACAACTGAAGCCGGCATTTACAGCAAGCTTCTGAATCCGTGTACCATAGAGCCGGCGGCTCAGTTCCGACCATGCATTATACCGGCGGTTGCTTCCCCATGGATAAGTCATCCTGCAAATGTAGTATTTTTTGATAAGGCTAACCCACTTGCTTACAACCGCTTAAACGCCAATTTTGCGCTTGCCGAAATAATTCCTAACTTTGCCGCATAATAATCCACCGCTAATATCAAATGCATTTTCTCGACATTCTTGTCTTCACCCTGTACATGCTGGGAGTAATCGGAATCGGGATTTACTTCCTCATCCGGAACAAAGGGGTCGATGATTACTACGTAGGAGGGAGAAAGATAGGCAGCGTACATATTGGGTTGTCAGTTGTGGCAACGGATGTCGGCGGCGGATTTTCCATTGGCCTGGGCGGACTTGGGTTCATTATGGGCCTGGCAGGATCCTGGATGTTGTTTACCGGCCTGGTGGGAGCCTGGCTGAGTGCCGTGTTGCTGATCCCCCGGGTCAAACAACTGGAAGCCACCAACACCTTTTACACGTTTCCCCAGTTTCTCGGCAGTTTCTACAGTCCGCAGGTGGCCTTGCTGGCAGGAGTGATTTCAGCGATTGGGTACCTGGGGTTCACCAGTTCCCAGGTCCTGGCCGGGGCGATACTTGCTGAAGCAACCTTTACCCCTTTGCTGGACAGGCAAACCGCCCTGATCATTATGGGGATAATTGTGATCGTTTACACCGCCATGGGAGGGATTAAAGCGGTGATATACACCGATACAATTCAGTGGATCATCCTGATGTCCGGACTCATATTCATTGGCATCCCCATTGCGTATTATAGTGTGGGCGGTTTATCCGGGATGCAGGAAGTACTTCCTCCGCGGTTTTTCAGCCTGGGGAATATCAGCTGGCAGCAGATCCTCAACTGGGCGGTGACGATCATTCCCATTTGGTTCGTGGGCATGACCCTGTACCAGCGGATATATGCCTCACGCGACAGGAAGCAGGCACAACGGGCCTGGTACATTGCCGGATTGTTTGAGTGGCCCATCATGGCTTTTATGGGTGTGTTGCTCGGGTTATTCGCAAGGGTGGCCATTGCCCAGGGGGCATTTGAGTATCTCGGGTTTACAGATTACGCTCAAATTGATCCTGAACAGGGGTTGCCGCTGCTTTTGCGGACTGTTCTGCCTGTGGGGCTTATGGGGTTAATGATGGCAGCCTATTTTTCCGCCATCATGTCAACAGCCGACAGTTGCCTGATGGCTTCCAGCGGAAACTTCCTGACAGACATCCTGACAAGGTGGTTTAAGGTGCCGGAGGGAAGAAGGGCTTTTCTGATGTTATCGCAGGGTCTGACCCTGGTATTGGGCACCATTGCGCTGCTGCTGGCTTCAGTTATGCCAAGTGTGCTGGACCTCATGCTGCACTCTTATGCTTTCATGGTCTCCGGTTTATTTGTGCCGGTGATTGCAGCACTTTTTGTTAAAAACGCCAGGCCTGCTGCCGCGTTCTGGGCCATGTTGCTCGGAGGAGGTACAACAATTACGCTGATTATTGGTGACTGGCCGCTGCCACTTGACCTGGATCCCAATATTTTCGGGATCACTTTGTCATTTTTATCATTCAGTTTAATTAACTTTAGCATTAATAAACTTAAAAAACAAGAATAATGGAATACACATTTTACACCCCGAAAGACAAGGTTTCTGAAGAAACAAAAATAGCAGTTGCAGACTTTTTATTTGAGCACCTGGATGAATTTGGTGATAAGCATGAATACATCATGAACTGCATCAATTTTGCCCTGGATGACGAGAAGAAGTTTGGAGGCTCTGTACTGGTTGCCAAAGATGGTGATACCATAACCGGTGCTGTGATCATGAACAAAACCGGCATGGCCGGCTACATCCCGGAGAACATCCTGGTGTATATTGCCGTACACAGAGACTACAGGGGCAAAGGCCTTGGTAAGGACCTGATGCTTAAAACATTTGAAAACTCAGAAGGGAACGAAATTAAATTGCACGTGGAACCGGAAAATCCGGCACGTTTTCTCTATGAGAAACTCGGCTTTACCAGCAAATACCTTGAAATGCGCTGGAAGCGCCAATAAAAACCGACATTTTATATCATGGCAGAAATAGCAATTAGCCGAAAGAAGTTACAACACAACTATGACTTCCTGGAAGACTTGTTCAGTCAACATAATATCCAGTGGGGCATCGTTACGAAACTTCTTTGCGGAAATCCTATGTACCTGAAAGAAGTAATCGGGCTGGGAGTCCGTGAGCTGATGGATTCACGGATCTCAAACCTCAGAACCATCAAGCGGATCGACCCGGATGTCAAAACCATCTACATCAAGCCCCCGCCACGCCGCAGTATCCGCAGCGTGGTGAAATATGCGGATGTGAGCCTGAACTCAGACCTGGAGACCATGAAGATGCTCTCCGCAGAAGCCCAGAAACAGGAGAAAGTGCACCAGGTAATTATCATGGTGGAAATGGGAGAGCTGAGAGAAGGCGTCATGGGAGACAACCTGGTGGCGTTTTACGAAAGCGTCTTCCAGCTTCCCAATATCGAGATCCTTGGTTTCGGGACCAACCTGAATTGCCTTTACGGGGTAATGCCCTCGCGCGATAAACTGATCCAGCTCAGCTTGTACAAGCAGATCGTGGAAGAAAAGTTCGAGAAAAAGATCAGTCTTCTCTCAGGCGGAACATCGGTAACCATCCCCATGCTTTCCAAAAAACAGGTTCCCCCGGGCCTTAATCACTTCCGCGTCGGAGAAACCTTGTATTTCGGGGCCAACCTGTGGACCGGAAAAACCATAAAGGGGATGAAGGATGATGTGATCACGCTGAAGGCGGAGATCATTGAACTGATCGAGAAGCCCGTTGTTCCGGAAGGAAATATGGCGGAAAACCCCTCCGGGGAATCTTATGAGATCAATGTGGATGATTATGGCAAAACCTCATGGCGTGCCCTGCTTGACGTGGGGCTGCTGGATATCAGCCCGGATTTCCTGATCCCCCTGGATAAAAAGATGGAGATCGCAGGTGCAAGTTCTGACATCCTGGTCATTGACCTCGGAAAAAACCCGAAAAAATACCAGGTGGGTGACTTTATCAAGTTTAAACTGAAGTATATGGGCGCCCTGGGCTTGTTCAACAGTGACTATATAATCAAACGCCTGGAAGATTAATTTCAGATGCCACGGTTTATCTCAGGCCGGTGTATGCGTTCTGCATTCTGCAGCATACCCGCCCTGAACGGTTCAGTGACCCGGATGGGTCAATGGTATGGCGGTATGGCCGGGTCAGTGCTATGGCCGTTTTAGCGAATCCGGTCAGCAGAACGGACCAGTTCTTCATCCCTGCGAATGGCTTTGTTGGCCAGCAGAATTAAGATCAGGCTGACAATCGGAAAGAAAATCCCCGCACCATATGAAAACCCTGCGTCATGAACCTGGTTGCGAATGTTGTCCAGGAAAAAGAATGCAACCAGGATCATGGCGGCATGCACAAATATGTTCAGCTTCCCCATTTTGATCTGGTGCACCCGCCTCTTGTACTGGAAAGTGGTGTAAACAGTGAGCACCAATGCCATGATAAAGAACACAAGGAGCGCGATACCCATCCATTCTCCGGTTAAATCCGGGATGGCACTAAAAAACAGGTAGTAATTGGCAAGCCGCAAGGGCATATCAGCCATTTCAGCGGGAAAGTAGGCCATTGGTAAAACGGCAAAAAGGACGGCAAAAACAAATACAATAAATAAATATACACTCTGAATTCGCTGCAGCATGGGATCTTTCTTTTTTTAGGTTATATACTCAGGCAAAAATAATCAAAAAGCAGTATTTTTTTGGGTTTTATCAATAATACATTATATTTGCAGTCCGATTCCTCCATCATCTTTAGTATTCTTTAACCAGGGAACCATTAACCACACTATTTTTCATTATCATTTATTGCAGTGCACAACTCCGGCTACTGTAACATTTCTTCGGAATGGCAAGTGTTTCGCCACCAGCGCTTTTTCCTTCTTTCAATTATCAAATTTATCAGCACAGCACATAACGATTTATAATCTTTCCAATGTACGACATAGTAGAATTGAACAGCAAACTTCTTCCTGAACTGAAAGAGATAGCCAAAGGCTTGAACATTAAAAAGGTTGACTCTTACAAGAAGCAGGACCTCATTTACAGGATACTGGATGCCCAGGCTGTGAATCCTACGGCCACCCAGGAAGCAAAAGAAAAAGAAAAGAAAACGTCCCGTGGTCCCGGTCGTCCGCGCAAGAGGATTCCTGCGGGCAGTTCAAGTGATAGGAATTTACAGGATCAGGGCAAAGAGAACAGGAAACAGCAGACTGCCCGGACTGAGCAGGCAATAGATATGAGTTCCGGTGAAAAGCCCGGTGATAAGCCCGCAGACAAGCAGGAGAATCGTGGCAAAGATGCTTCCCAGAAGGAAGCCCGGCCCTCTGCAGGACAACAGCAACCTGATTCACCGGAAAAGCCGCAGAGTGATACGCAGGCATCCCGGGAAAAAGAAACCACTGCCGACACCCAACAGAAAAAGCGGAGCCGGCAGGAAAAACAGAACCAGGAAAAGCAAAAGCAGCAGAAAGACCCCAAAGCTTCCCAGGATCAGAAGAAACCACAGCAGCAGCAACAGCAGCAGCAGCAACAACAACAGCAACAGCAGCCACAGCAAGGTAAAAAAGATCCGCATGGCGCAGAAAGATCCGGCCAACAAGCCTCCGGTGAGTCAGCTCCCGGGCAGGACAAAGGCGGGATGAAACAGCCGCAGAAAGGACAGGAAGCACAGCAACAAGGCAAAAAAGACAAAAGTCAGGGACAGCAGGAGCCCGCCCAGAAGGAAAGTTTCCAAAAACCCAAAGGATTCGACCGACGCACCGGTGAACCTGTTTATGAGTTTGACGGGATCATTGATGCCGAAGGCGTGCTGGAAATTATGCCTGATGGCTATGGTTTTCTGCGGTCGTCCGATTACAATTACCTGAACTCACCAGATGATATTTATGTATCTCAGAGTCAGATCAAACTTTTCGGGCTGAAAACCGGTGACACCGTAAAAGGCGGCATCCGGCCACCAAAAGAAAATGAAAAATATTTCCCCCTGATCAAAGTAACACTGATCAACGGACGGATCCCGGCTGAGGTCAGAGACAGGGTACCGTTTGACTTTCTCACCCCATTGTTCCCCGACGAAAAATTCCAGATCACCGGCCACCAGAAAGAAACTTTGTCCACACGGATCATTGACATGTTTGCCCCGCTCGGAAAAGGACAAAGGGGCCTGATCGTGGCACAGCCGAAAACAGGTAAGACCATTTTGCTTCAGGAAGTGGCCAATGCCATTGCACAAAACCATCCGGAAGTTTACCTCATCGTGCTTCTGATCGATGAACGCCCGGAAGAGGTGACGGAAATGGCCCGCAATGTCAGGGGCGAGGTGATCTCCTCGACTTTTGACGAACCGGCCGAACGGCACGTAAAGGTTTCCAATATTGTGCTGGAAAAAGCCAAGCGGATGGTTGAATGCGGCCATGATGTGGTCATCCTGCTGGATAGTATTACACGCCTGGCCAGGGCATTCAACACCGTATCCCCTGCCTCAGGTAAAGTTCTTTCAGGTGGGGTTGACGCCAATGCCCTGCACAAACCAAAACGCTTTTTTGGTGCAGCAAGAAACATTGAAAACGGTGGATCACTTTCAATCATCGCTACCGCACTGATTGACACTGGATCCAAGATGGACGAGGTGATTTTCGAGGAATTCAAGGGAACCGGTAACATGGAGTTGCAGCTTGACCGCCGCCTGTCCAACAAACGGATATTCCCATCCATCGATATCGTATCTTCCGGTACACGTCGTGAAGACCTGCTGCTCACCAAAGAAATGATGAGCAGGATCTGGGTATTGCGCAAATTCATGGCAGACATGACCCCCATGGAAGCCATGGAGTTCCTGATGGAACGCATCCGACATACCAAAGACAATGAAGAGTTTCTGATGTCGATGAACAGTTGATTCATACGTGCCCGCCCGCTTCGCCTAGCGGAGCTTCCTGCGTTTAAGGCGCAGGGAGTTTCCCACAACGATAATGTCCGAAGCGGCCATGGCAAATGCGGCCACAATAGGGGTCAGTAAGCCGATCATGGCCAGCGGGATGGCGGCCACATTGTAGAAGAATGCCCAAAACAGGTTTTCCTTCACCGTCCGCAGCGTGGTACGTGTCAGCCCATAGGCCTTGGCCAGCAATGAGAGGTCACCCTTCAGCAGAATTACTTCGGCAGATTTCACGGCTACCTGGGTGGCATCACTCATACTGATCCCCACATAAGCCTTGGCCAGGGCGGGTGCATCATTGATCCCGTCACCCACCATTCCGACTTTTCCGGAGGCGGAGAGTTTCTCAATGATTTCAAGCTTCTGATCCGGTAATTGCTGGGAATAAACCTCTTCAATTCCGACCTCCGCAGCGATCTCTTCGCAGCGGGAGTGACGGTCTCCGCTTAAGAGGACAGTCTTCAGTCCCTTTTTCTTCAGAAAAGAAATGGCTTCAGCTGCCCCGGGTTTGACATCATCAGCGATATCTACCCAGCCGATCAGTTCATCGTTCATCAGCAGGTAAATATTGTGACTGTCATCCGTGGTTAAGTGAGCGGCCACATTGAAAGACCCGGCAATAAACTGGTTCCCGGAACTGTCAACAGCCTCAATACCAAGCCCTTTTTGCTCTTCAACAGATTCAAAGCTCATCTCCCCGGCTCCTTTAAAATGCTGTGTAATGGCCTGTGCAATGGGATGAGATGAGTGCTTCTCCATATTATACAGGATAGCACGTACTTCCTCTTCTGTCCGGGTAAAACTCCTCACATTGGTGATGCGAAATTTCCCTGTGGTAAGCGTCCCTGTTTTGTCAAACACAATCGTATCAATAGAAGCAAATTTATCGATGGAAGTCCCTCCTTTGATCAATATCCCTGTTTTGGCGGAACGCCCCATCCCCACAGTTACCGCAGTGGGAATGGCAAGTCCGAGGGCACAGGGGCAGGCAATGACCAATACGGCCACCCCGCGCATCAACGAATCACGGAAAGGAAGATCAGTACCAAAAAACCAGTAGGCGATGGTAATAAGAGCCAGTGAAACAACCACCGGCACAAATATCCGGCTGATCTTATCGGCCAGATTTTGCAACTTCGGCTTGTCTTTCTGCGCCTTTCTGACCAGTTCAATGATCTGGGAAAGCACTGTATCTTTACCTGTCGCTGTTGCCTGCACCTTCAAGGTTCCGGAAACCAGGATGGTACCACCCACCACTTTGTCTCCTTTTTTCTTTTCCACCGGGATGCCTTCCCCGGAAATAATGCTCTCATCCACACTGCCACTCCCCCAGTAAATCTCCCCGTCTATCGGAATTTTGTCTCCGGAATTGACCAAAACACGCTCCCCTTCTTCCACCAGGGCGGCATCCACCTCCTCAACAGACTCTTGTCCCTCGTAGATTTCAGTGGTGATCCGGCGGGCCGTATTTTTTTGCAGGCGTGCCAGATCATCAATGGCAGAAGTAGTCTTTTTCACTGAACGATGCTCCAGCATATTACCGAGTAGCACAATGGAAATAATGCTGGCCGATGTTTCATAAAACATGTAATCGTGCCCCAGCCCGTAAACAGTACCTATCAGACTGTAAATGAAGGCAGCTGTACTCCCCAGAAAAATCAGCACATCCATATTGGTCACCCCTGATCGCAAACTAAACCAGGCACTGCGACCAAAATGCCAGAACCCAACGGCGAATACAGGGATGGTTAAGGCAAGCTGGAAAAGGTCGTTATGCAGAAAGTCCACCGGGATGAACATCGACAAAATCAACGGAACGGTAAAAACAGCCGTGAACCAGAACTTTTTCTCAATGGGTGCGAGGCCCCCTTTTTTTTTGTCATCCTCCCCGTCAGTCCGGTCTTTTACTTTATACCCCAGATCCTCAATTCGTTTAATTGCAAGAGGCAACCGGGCCTCGTCAGCTACCTCAAGCTGAACCTCCCCACTGGAAAAATCCACATTGACGTTGTGGAAGCCCTCTTTCTCCAAAGATCGCTGGATGCCCAGTGCACAGTTCGTACAACTCATCCCCTCCACATCATAGGACACAGTTTTGAAAAAATGATCAGCCATATCTTATTTATTTTACATTTATGTATCTAGGTATTTAATGATACAAAATTACTAAAAGCTATCCGGATCGTCATTTCGAAATTCAGGGAAAAAACTTGGAAATTATGTGGCTTCGCCACTCCGGTTAGTCGGCGCTGCGCGCCTCCGGTTGTTGGTTAGTCGTGGCTTCGCCACTCCGGTTGTTGGTTAGTTGGTTGTTGGTTCTCATGGGCTGTGGATGGTGGGGGTTGCCTGTAGCCGGTGGACGAAGCTGGCAGTTGTTGGTTGTTGGTTAGTTGGTTGTTGGTTAGTCGGGTGCTGCGCACCCTCCGGTTGTTGGTTAGTCGTGGCTTCGCCACTCCGGTTGTTGGTTAGTTGGTTGTTGGTTAGTTGGTTCTGATGGGGTCACACCCTGCTATCCGTAAACGGTTAGGGTTAACCGCCGGGAGCCTCCGTGATTACGGAATTCGCACAAAAATATCCCCTGCCAGGTGCCGAGTTTCAGTTTGCCGCCTGAGATGGGAATGGTCAGGGATACGCCCGTCAGCGCCGATTTGACATGTGCGGGCATGTCATCATCCCCTTCCATGGTATGGGTATAATAGGACATTCCCTCAGGAGCCAGCTCATCAAAACTGTTGCCCAGATCGGCAGGGACCGATGCATCCGCATTCTCATTAATAATCAGCCCGGCAGAAGTATGATGCAGAAACACATTGACCAACCCCGTATCAGGAAGTGCTTCAATCGCATCCGCAATATGATGGGTAATCAAATGAAATCCCCGCTTAAAAGCAGGAAGCTGTATATCGTATTGTTTTACCATGATTTATAAAGCTTAAATAAAACAAAATGAATTACTTAAAAGAATATTAGATTTATGAAGGTACAATTTTTTTAAAAATTTTTCTCAAAACATTTGCATTACGAAAACTTTCGTATTATATTTGCTACGAAATCTTTCGTATTCAAACCATGAAACCAAATAACCAAACAACCAACAAACTAACAACCGCGTGGGCCGTTTACCAATCGCCCGGGGTTCCCCTTCACTTTGCCCATGAAAACCAACAACCGCCAACTTCATCCACCATCCATAGACAACCCCCACAATCCCCAGCCCATGAGAACCAACAACTAACAACCAACAACTAACAACCAACAACTAACAACCAACTAACACCCCCTCCAAATGCCTGAACAAAAAAAATACCAGCCCACGGAAAACGAACTGGCCATCCTGCAAATATTATGGGAAAAAGAGCAGGCAACTGTCCGGGAAGTTCACGAAGTACTTGAAAGACACAAAGATACCGGCTATACCACCACCCTGAAAACCATGCAGATCATGGCAGAAAAGGGGTTGCTGTCGCGTGACACATCCAGCCGGACGCATATCTACGAACCAGCTATCACCAGGGAAAAGGCCCAGAAACAATTCCTGGGGAAAATGATTGACGGCTTATTCAGGGGTTCTGCGGGCCGACTGGTGATGGGTGCACTGGATCATGAAAAACTATCCCGGGAAGATATCCGGGAAATCCGGGAGTATTTGCAGCAGTTTGAAAAATAGGCAACCATGAGTATCATCGAACATCTTACGCATCCTGTTATTAATGCCCTGGGCTGGACAGTGCTTCACAGCCTTTGGCAGGTGGGACTGATAGCCCTGCTATGGTTTCTGGTTATGAAGGGGACCCAAAAATACGCTGCCAATGTCAGGTACACCATTTCATTGCTCGCTCTCCTGGCAATACCCGCCAGTTTTGCATTTACGTTTTTCAGGCAATACGCTGTTTACGGCAATGCGCGGCAAATCGTATCGGTTGAGTTTGAAGAGGTGGCATGGCTGGCCATGGAAGGCAGCCGGCAGTTTTTCCTGATAGACAAGGGGCAGCCCGATCTGCTTGACCGCTTTGAAGCCCTGACTCCCTGGGTGTTTTGGCTGTATCTCGCCGGGGTGGTTTTATTTGCCATGCATGCGGCATTCGCCTATTCCAGGCTGTTTTCACTGAAAAGGAAAAACATATGGGCCGTCCCTGAAGAATGGATGCAGCGATATCAAGGATTGAAACAAAAAACCGGTTTGCGAATTGAGGTGCCGGTGTGGCTTTCTTCGAAGGTTGACATCCCCATGGTCGTGGGGTTTTTCAGACCGGTAATACTGCTCCCCCTTTCAATGCTGAGCAGTCTCCCACCCGAGCAGGTGGAAAGTATTCTGCTTCATGAATTGTATCACCTAAGGCGCAAAGATCATTATATCAATGCCGCCCAAACCCTGCTGGAAATACTGTTTTTCTACCATCCTGCCACCTGGTGGATCAGCATGCGCATAAGAAAAGAGCGGGAATTGAGGGTGGATGAATGGGTCGTAAAAGAGATCAATAATCCTGTAATATACGCCCGGGCCCTGGTAAGCCTGGAAGAAAAACGTGGTAACCGTGCCATGCAACCGGCACTGGCTGCCACACAATCAAAAAATCATTTATTCACCAGAATTAAACTCATGATGACCATGAAAACAAGAAAATTCAATGCCGGGCAAAAACTGGCAGCTATTTTGGCGCTGGTAGTTGCTTTTATTTCAGTGGCCTGGATTCATCCGGCCCAAACCGCTGCCACGCCGATGGGCAATAATGGCTATCTCGACATGTACCATATAATGGAACGGGAAGCACACGGGAGCTCTGGCAGCCCGGATGCCTGGTCAGAACCGCAGGCAACTGCCCGGGATCAGGCCGGAACAGAACTACAAGGAACCGCCTCAGATCAGCCTGCCGGGGGAGACTCACAGGCAACCTATTCGGAACAGACTGCCACTGAAGAACCACAGGAGTCTGCCCCGGCCCGGCAAGCTGTTACCACTGATCCTGAACCCAAAACCATTCGCCTCCATGACGGCACCACCCTGGCCTGGGATACCCTGAGTGAAAAAGACCGGGAAGAAATTCGCAGGGCCATCGAAGAGACAAGAATTGCGCTTATGGAAATGAATAAAGAGTTGCATGAAACATTCCATTCCGGGGAGTTCCGCAGACAAATGCAGGAATCCCGGGAAGAGTTCCAACAGGCGGTGAAGGAAATTCAGGAACAATTTCAGGACGAGGCATTTCAAAAAGAGATGCAGAAGGCCGGTGAAGAATACCGTGAGGCCATGAAGCAACTGGAAGAACAATTCGGCCATGGAGAAGCCTTTCAGCAGGAAATGAAAAAAGTGGGTGAAGAAATGGGGAAAGCCATGGAAGAACTCCGGAACAAATTTCAAAGTGAGGAATTCCAGCGTGAAATACGCCAGGCCGGAGAATCATTCCGCGAAGGCATGGAAGAGCTTCGGCTACAGTTTGAAAGCGAGGATTTCCAGCGCGAAATGAAAGAAGCCATGGAAGAACTGAGAAAAACCCTTGAAGCACTTAAGGCGGTGGAAAGAGAAAAGGCGAAGGAACCAGAAAAAGAAGAACGACCCTGATCAGCACAACTCCATCGGACCAATAAGGATTCGGGTAAACAAATATGAAGCCGGATCAACGAATAAATCGTCGGCAAAACGAATAAAACGCCGGGGGACCAATCCGGAAGGCGGCTAAACGAATATGAAGCCACACCAACATTGACAAAGCGGGGCACCCTTTAAGGAGTGCCCCGCTTAATTATTCAGCCTGTTGGCTTTGCCGGAACATGAATTGTTCCCGTCCGGAAACTTTCAGGCCGGCTGGAACATATCAGTACCTGCCATTGAGGCACCGATTTGCTCATCAGTCACATTCACATCCGAGATACTCCCTGACATATAGGCATCATAGGCTGACATGTCAAAGTGACCATGTCCGCAAAGGTTGAACAAAATGGTTTTTGAACGGCCTTCTTCCCGACAACGAACTGCTTCATTGATCACGGTGGCAATGGCATGAGTCGCTTCAGGAGCCGGGATGATCCCTTCGGCTTTGATAAAGTCCAGGCCTGCTTTAAAGCAACGGTCCTGACCCTCTGAAACCGCTTCAATCAAACCGTCTTTCAGCAGCTGACTCACCAAAACCCCGGCCCCATGATATCTCAGTCCGCCGGCATGAATGGGCGAAGGAATAAAATCATGCCCCAATGTGTACATGGGCAGCAACGGGGTTTTTCCGGCGGTATCACCGAAGTCATAGCGGAATTGGCCCCGGGTCAGTTTGGGGCAGGAATTGGGCTCCACGGCGATACAGCGAATGTTCTGTCCTTCCACCATATTCATCCTAAGGAATGGAAAAACAATGCCGGCAAAATTACTGCCGCCTCCAAAGGGGGCCACGATCATGTCAGGCATATCTCCCGCTTTTTCAAGCTGCAAAATGGCCTCCTGCCCGATAATTGTCTGGTGTAAGAGTACATGATTGAGTACGCTTCCAAGGGCATAATGGGCATCCGGGTCGGAAGCTGCCTTTTCAATGGCCTCCGATATGGCAATTCCCAGGCTACCGGTGGAACCGGGGTTTTCTTTGAGGACCTGCCTTCCATATTCAGTCCGGTCAGACGGGGACGGATACACCTGGGCGTCAAAGGCATTCATCATGACCTTGCGATATGGCT